>Ga0209282_1000952_pt1 | contig 15153 bp, 10 predicted proteins | sample Mtrugardesep15_FD_187529 | JGI IMG/M metagenome (GOLD analysis project Ga0209282, IMG submission 187529) | Root nodule microbial communities of legume samples collected from California, USA - M. trunc garden sep15 (SPAdes) (version 2) | ecosystem: Host-associated > Plants > Roots > Nodule...
TTATGTGTATGATTTAAGAAGTAATCATAATGAAAATCAAATTATTTTTATGATTGGGATGTTTACGATTGACTACAATGTAAAAAGGTGTAAAAAAAAATTACACTTACATTGTATATAAATTAAATTATAATAACCAAAATATGACTACACAAATGCGGATGGGTAGTTCACTTGATTGAGTTAAGGAATTAAAGAAATTAAAGGTTATATAGTTCGTATTCTAACAAAGAAGAAAATATTAATGTAACTGATAACATGTTAACCTTTGTTATTCAGGAAATAAAAATAAAAAGTTGAGTCTACGCAATTGTTCAAAGTTAATAACGTTGAGAATGATTTTATAGACGTGCAAACTGCAAACGGTGATTGCCTCAAGGGCTTGTCGGAAAAAGCATGAAATGAATGAAATATCTCAAACCATATCATGTTCGTTTATTTACGCAAACTATATACCATGTGTTAGGTATTAGGGTGATTAGATTTTAGAATTCATATACTTGACACAATTCAGTTATTGAGTGTTAACAAACTCTAAAAACTTTTTTTGACGAAGTCTTTTGCTGTTGTATCATTCATTTTCCACCTTCCAGTTATTTAAGAAACTTTACCGTCAACCCACATCAGCTAATCACGTGGTCTTAAAAATAATATTTATATCGAGTCCTGAGGCCTACCATGAAGAATTTCATGATTCAAGTCACCTAACTTTAATTGAGAAAAATGAAAAATATCAAGGTTCCTTTGACAAGTAAATATTACTTTTTTTTTATGAGTTTACACGTAAAATGAAATGAAACATCCCTTGTGCAAACTAACCAGGCAACCCTCAACTGTTACGCACGATTATTATCTTACAAAATTCGTGGTCAAACTAACAGCATAATCATGTGACACAAAGAGATAACCTCAAAATCCATCCCACTTTCGTTTTTTAATAAAAAACCAAAAGAGAATAGAGATAACCTCAAAATCCATTCCACGCTACCTTACATGATTCAATTTTTTAGAGGGGCCAAGGACCAAGGTGGCTGGGGTTCCTTTCATACATTTCTAAGTTATAGTAACTCAACGTTTATTTCATGAGATCACTATTACACATTTACCCTACAAAAATATAAATAAATAAAATAAAAAACCAGCTCCAAAAGCTTGTTTATGTAGGTTTGATATTTTCTTGCAAGAATGTTGTGGCCCGTAAAGTTATTAAACTCAATCAAAGTACAAAGTGTAACTAATTTTTCTAATTACATAAAATGGTTGGCATTGGATTTGTCTCTCCTCACCCTTTGGAGAAGTCACTTCGTTCTTGCCCATGAAGAACTTAATCAAAGTACAACTAAACAAGTGTAACAAAAAAAATTAACAAGAGTCAACTTAATGTGTAAGTAGTTCTCAAAAGCGCCAAATTTGACAAGTAAAATGTGTTAATTCATAAACTCAAACCCTCTAAATACTTGAACAAAATTGTACATGAAAAGTCAACACAAACTTGTCAAGTCAAGCAAAGTATAACTAGAGTGACATGTACTATAGGGACAACTGAAAAAGTGAAAACGACAACTCCAAATTAACCTTGTACTACAAACTACTTTGGTGCTTTACTCAACAGAAAATCTTTCAACACATCCATAACAGAACCAAAATCAGCCTTAACAGAGACAGGTGGATTAGCATAACGACCAATTCCAGCAATATTCCCAGAATGATAATCAATCTTACTATCTGCAAATTTCAATCCATGAGCAGTACTAACAACCACAACCCTCTCACTAGCTCCAATAACCCCATTATTCCTAAGCTTAATCAAAGCAGTTAAAGCCACACCAGTATGAGGACAAATAAACATCCCAGTTGAATCAGCAAGTGCCATTGCATCCATCAATTCCTCTTCACTGGCTTCCTCGACAATCCCATCAGAATTCTTCAATGCATAAACAGCTCTATCAATTGAAACAGGATCACCAATCTGAATAGCAGAAGCAAAAGTTGTTTCGGCTTTAATCGCTTTAAACTCATTCCAACCATTCTTATAATACAAATACAATGGATTTGCATTTGCAGCTTGTGCACAAACCAGCCTTGGTATCTTATCAACAAGCCCTAAATCTTTACACATTTTGAAACCTTTGTAAAATGCATAAATATTCCCTAAATTTCCACCAGGTACAATCACCCAATCAGGTACCTGCCAATCAAACTGCTGCAAAATCTCAATAGCAGCAGTTTTCTGTCCTTCAATTCGCAAACTATTCAACGAATTCGCCAAATAAATCGGCAATTCAGAAGTAATTTCCCTAATCAGCTTCATACAACCATCAAAATCAGTATCAATACTAAGCACCAATGCACCATTTGATACCGGCTGAATCAACTGCGCGGTTGAGATTTTATTCGCTGGTAGGAAAACAATCGAAGGAATTCCAGCTGAAGCGCAATACGCGGACAGTGCAGCCGAGGTATCACCGGTGGAAGCGCAACCAACTCCGACCAACGGACGGTTCATTTTCCGGAGGCGATTGACCTGACTAACAAGCACAGTCATTCCAAGATCTTTGAAACTTCCGGTATGGCTATTACCACAGTGTTTAACCCAAAGATCGTTCATGCCTACAAACTGTTTGCCAAAACGTTCAGCCCAGAAAAGATTAGAGTTACCTTCAAAAGCGCTAACGATATCATCAGGGTGGATTTCTGGTAGGACCCATTCCTTTTTGCTCCATACACCTGAACCATAAGGCCATGTGGTTTTCCCCACGCGCGAGTCGAAGAGGTTGCGCCAGTACGCGCCGTCGAACTTCGCGAGTGCTTCGATGTCATGGTGGACGTCGAGGAGGCCGCCGGAGTTGCTTCGGTAGACGATTTCGTCGAGGGAGTAGGATTCAGGGGAGTCGAAGGTGGAGTTGAATGGGACGTATTTGGCAGTGAAGTTGTTGGCGGTGACAGGGTGACGACGGGCGATGTCTTTGATGTTGTCGGTGGCGAGATCCGGTGACGGAGAGTGGTTGTTGGTGGTGGCGGTGGCGACGGTGAGTGTGCGGTTATGTGTGGGTTTTGGAGCGTTAAAAACGAGGGTTGAGAATGAAGGATGAAACAGAGAAGACACAACCATTTTGAATTTATTTTTTGTTTTTGAGAGGATTATTATGATGCGTCTAAAGTAATGGGTGGTGGCGTGTTATTTATGTGTTTGATGAAGGGGGTGAGTGAATATTCGTTACGGACCAAATTATGCACGTTGTTTTTAGACAACACGTTCAATAATCACGAAATCAATGCAATGATGCAGTCAAATCTCCGTCAATTTTATTACAGTAATCCCTCCAGTTTTAAGTTAGGATCATGTAAATTTGTGTCTTTAAAGTATATTCCCTCCGTTTTTAATATAAGTAAATTTTGACTTTTAGATTCATTCAATAAATGATGTATGTAGTCTATAATGTAGACCATATATATGATTAATTGAATGAACCTAAAAGTCAAAATTTGTTTATATTAAAAAACATATGAGTAGGAGCTTACATGAAAATTAAAAATAAATTTTATATTAAATAATTTTTACATCTTTTTGTCAAAAAAATTTTTTTTACAACTTTTAAGATATTTAATGCACAAATTTTAAAAAAACTTTTTAGATTTGACTTCTTAATTTATGTCTTAATAGCACAAGTTAACATTTTCTTTTTAAGTTATAAATCATGAATTTCATCTTATGTTGTCTAAATAAACCTCACATAATCTTTTCTTATTTTTCCCTCAACTTATTCCTACTTTGGAATATATTTTTCCCCATGAGTTTTTTTTACAATAGATCTTTTCTTTAATACATATGTATTTAATCTATGAAGTTGGAGGTGATGCAGTATTAGAGGTTACGTGCTATTCAGATAGGTTTTGATTTTTCTAGTAAAAAAGGTTATGTCAACATTATTTGTGAGAGTGGTTGTTTGAAAGCATAAGACCTGATTATTGTTGGTCGTGATCATACATTTATGATACTGGCATCCTTCATATTAGAGATGTTTTGCATGGAAATGGAAATACAACATTGGTGCATGTTCATAGGGAACAAAATATGTGTGCAGATTTTATAGTTAAGGAATGATCACATTCAAGGTGCTCTACTCATAGGAATTGTCCTCCGTCTAGCATGAAATCTCTCATTATGAGAGATAAACTTGAACTTAATGTCGACTCCCCTTTTTTTCTTTTTCTTTTTGCCTCGTTACTTTGTAACACTACCAAAACAATCTATACGTATTTAATGTGAAGCACCTTTACCATAATTTACAATTTTACATGAGATACAGTCGTTTTAACAGGAGCCTAAGCAAATTTATTTATTGTTTTTGCAGTCGTATCCAACGTAATTTAGTAACTTGTTCAGAGCCGTACAAAATCGGTCGAGTTAATGGTTTGGTCCATTAACCCACATTTTGGGCCAGATCGGGCCTCAAAAAGTTCATCCAAATTACACCTGGGCATTTTTGGCCCTAGCCTAGTTAGCCCGTGTAAAATTGGGTTGAGTCGGACTAGCCCACCGGGCTTCGGGACGACCCACTATCTATACTTCCATTTTATTTTTGTGAAAAAACACTGTATTTTTTTTAAAAAAAATTATCAACTAATTTAAAATTTATTAATAAAAAGTACTTGATAAAAATGGATAAATTTAGCTCAAAGTTTTAAAATTCTAAGTAATATTTTTTTTGAAGAAGCTAAACTAACCCCCTTAAATTGGCATCAGAGAGAATCAAACCTGAGACCTTGAGGTGGAGCAAAATTCTAAGTAATATATCTAGAGTTTAATTAATCTTTAATGTTAATGTAAAAGTTAGTCACACGTATATAACAATCCAATCGTATCTTAGCAAAAAAAATATTTTTTATTTTTTTTACAAAAGCAAAATGATAATTGTTATTAACTAATATATCATAATACATTAAAAAAAAAAAGTGAATAAATAAGCTAAAATGGGTCGGACTGACCCGTGGCCCACACAAATCAGGTCGGGCTCTAGAATGAGCTACTCGAATTCAAATGGGTTGGGCTATCCCATTTGTGTCGTTGGTCCTCCCAAGCTGGACACGGCTGAACCGGGGCAGTCCATTTGAAACCTCTACTTGTTCACACATGATGTATTGGATTGTCGAATCCTGATTAAATTTTATAGTTTTTCTTTTATGAACGTAAGCCTTTTCTACGATTTTGCACGGAAATATCTTGATTTATTATAAAAAAAAAAAAAAAAAAAAAAGCCAAGAAGTTGTCGTCAAAATTTATTTTATTGGTCATTGTTTAAAACAATTAGTTTAGTAAACATCATGATTAGTAAAAACCTTTATAAAAATTATTCTCTTCTTTAAAAAAAATAAAATAAAACTTGTTCTCTAAAAAATGCGAAATGGATCCAAAAGGAGAGTATCGCTAACAATTTCTTTTTTCATATATTTGACCATAATTTAATAATTCAGTTTATATTTTAAAATTAATGTGATAGTTTTTTTATAACAAAATTATTGTAATAGTTTTTTTTTTAGGAAAAAAAATATCCTGATGATTAAATAGGAAGAAATGGACCTGAAACGAGTATCAGTAACAACTTCTATTTCCCCCCTAAAAAAAAATCTATTTTAATATTTTAACCTTAATCAAATAATTTTTTAATGAACTTTTCTTTCTGAGTTATTTCTTTAATGAACGTTGAAGTAATATAGAGAGGGAGACACACCTCCCCAACACAATTTTTTTTTTGTCAAGTAGGCTAGAGCTCACACAATTTAATTGTGGAGTGTTAAGCTCTCGAGGATCCTCACAATGCAGTTAAAATGTTTAAAAAAGTAACTAATTAATTATTTTAAAAAAATACCATCCAAACAATTATTTCACATAGAAAGATTTGAATTATGATATCAAATTATTTTACCTAAAAAAATTATCCAAAACACACAATGATATTATAATGTGCAAAAGAACGAACAATTCACATCGTATAATACTTGCATATACATATCGATATTTGTCGTTTTAAATTACTTTTTCATAAAGAGTAAGTGAATGTTTGTTATCACCGTGTATTTATTGAAATTGTACACCGAGATTTCGACAAATCAATAAATAAAAAATTAGGAATAGAAACAATATTAATTCAAACTAAGGCATGACATGTTGTGAGTTCAGTCGGATTTCAGGTGAAAAGTTATAATTTGAAGCAAACCATGGGTGAGGATAAGTCAAATATCTTCATTCAACAGTATCGTCATATTCATCAGTTTCAATTTATTTGGTTTGTTGGATGGGTCGGGTGAGTTTAGTTGGATTAACATTAAGTTCAAATAACCAACGAAATAAAAAGATAGACCAACACAAGTGAAAGATTGTATGGTTATCCATGTAAAATTAATGGTCCAGTGATTCGGTAACATAGAATAACAAGATAATCCATAGAAAAGGAAAAATAATCGGATCAGATGGATAATGATGAATAGTACGATGAGATAAAAAAATTCACGAATCACTGAGAGAAAAAGTGATAAAAGGAAAGTTTGACACTACTTTGTGACCATCAATTAAGAATTTGAGATAAAAGCGAAGCAGGTTGATGGAGGAAATTGATCTTGGTCGAGAATTGAGATTGTAGCGGCGGTTTAGGTTAAGCTATTAATGAAGGAGACAAATGAGGAGGGGGAATCAAAAACGATATGTCAGGGATAATCAAAAGAATATAGGTTAAGTTGTTAACACTTTTGTTTATTTGGGTTATGCTTGGAATAAATTTGGTTTCTTTTAGTACGAGCCACGTGAGGTTTGGGCTACGCATGTAAAATTAACACTAATATATATATTATTATCTTTGGGCGAGTCGGTTTAGAGTATATAGTATTGATGAGCCATTAAATCTAAACGAAGCAACATATTATTATCCATCTTAATCTAATTTTTCAACCCATGAGACCTACCCACCGCGTTTGAACTCGTCTGATTCGGTTTTCGGTGGGCTAGATTTTTCAGAGAGAGAGAGACAGTTGATGGAAGATCCACTATGAAGTATACGGAAGCAAAGAAACAATAGAATATTGAATGATACATTTGATGCTCAATCATTTGTGGTTGAACGAGCAAGATCTATGCTTTTTGAGTGGCAAAGAGTACGAAAAGTAATTCATAGGCCCAACCATCAAGCACTGCAAATAGGAATAACAAATTGGGTTAAGCCAGGAATAACAAATTGGGTTAAGCCAGATGCAGGGAGGTACAAGTGCAACATTGATGCAACTTTCTCTAATCATCATAATAAAGTTGGCATTAACATGTGTATTAGAGATGAAATGAGTGCATTTGTTTTAGAGCGTGTTTGTTTTGGCTTTTCAGCATCAAGAATCACTTCTATAAACCTCAAAAGTGAAAATTTGAGTTTCCAATGGTGTTTGGTTTAACTTTTAAGAATTGCTTCTATCCTCCAAAAGTAATTCTCAAGCTACAATTCCTAACTTTTGGCTTTTCTATAATCAATTCTACATTAAATTTTAAATTTTGATTATTACAACCTATTATTTTCCTTTATTGCCCTTTATCAAATCTCCTTTTTGCTTTGTAATTAATTTGATGAACCAAATTTAATCAGAAAGCTTAACGAACCAAATTAGCCCCCGAAAAATGTTTATGGTCACAGTTACCAAATTTTGGATTTTCCTTTACTGTGTCCCCATTCAGATTTACTGTATTTTTTATTTTACCTTTCTTTTACGCTGTATTTTATCATTTTTGGCAACTAACTCTAGTGTTATTTAACTTAAATATATTTTATCAAAAATTATAAAATATATGAACAAATATTTTGTAAAAAAAATCAGTTTAATGATCGTATTTATTATGTTTTAAATTAATATATAGAAATTTTATTTAAATTAAATAATATATCTACATTTAATATTGATCTACATATACATTTAACTATGCACATTTACTTGAATTTAACTATATCCATTTTAATAATCATACATTCAAAAACAATTTTGATAAAAGCTATTCAAACAACATTCAATTTGTTTAATCAATTATGCATTATTGTATCCAAACATAAACCAATTCTCTCAAAATCAATTTTATCAGAATCAATTTTATCAGAATCAATTATGTCAGAATCAATTCTATCCAAAGCTGAACCAAACACACACTTAGTCAAAATTGAATGGTTCAATCCAGGCTGTGAGGTCCACATTGGAGAAGCATTAGGACTGTTGTCGGTGTTAAATTGGGTCCATGAGCTTCAGCTAGGACCTGTTGACTTTGAACTTGATTCAAAACGTGTAGTGGATCAATTTTCGTCACCCAAATCAGATGTCAATGAATTCAAGACACAATTGATAACTGTAGAGCTCTGTTCACACAATTTTATGTAAACTTTAGTGTTGAGTTTGTGCGGAGACAAACAAATCAGACAACCCATACTTTAGTAAGGGAGGCCGCATTATTAACTAATTTCCAAATATCGGTTGCAATACCAAATTGTATTAAACACATTCACATTAATAAAATGAGTTAAGATACTTCCATTAAAAAAAAAAGAAAGAAAATAAAATTAAACCTTAAGGGAGGAGAAAACCAAACTCTAAATCCAAAACCGTTAATATAGAAGTGTAGAAGTGTCCAAACTCCAACGGTTATGGTGTCATAATCCACCGTTGTTAAACTTTGTGAGAGGTTAAATTCAAAAAGTTTGAGCAACAGCAAAAAAAACCGATGAATGGCGGTTTCGAAAATATGATCAAATGTGTGACTTAAAGTGGGAGGAGAAATCGAAATTCATAATTTTGTCGTCCATTTCTCGTTTTTATTATGCGTGCAAAATTGGATTTTGAGCCAAAAAATAAAGAAAAGGCCAAACAGCGTTATGTTTATGTTGTGCACACCACGAAAACGTTAAAACGCCAGCCAATCGCATTGATCTCCTTCTCTCTGACCCCACCCACCTCATCACTCAGCAACACAAGAAACCTATTTTTTTTTAAATTTAAATTCATTTATTAACAATTAAATCCTTAAATTAAATATTAAATAAATAATTATAAAAATACTAAATAAATAAAAAGAGATGAGAGAGAAAAACATCTCCAGATAGAAAGAAAAAGCAGAAAATAAAACCTTTTATTACCTCATTTCTTTCTTTCTTCAAAAACAAAAAAGACTTCGAGAGAAAAAACCAGACACAACAACAAAACATAACACAACAATTTCGCTAGCTTCATACCTTTTGTTTTCTTCTTCAGCTTCTAATTTTAGCTTCTTCTTTCTCATAACTCTCTTTCAATTTTCAAAACTCTCTCCGATCTGACTCACCGAGTCCACTTTTCAGCTCCACTTGGATGAGTTAGTCTATAAGATCGTTCCGCATTAATCGCCATGGTAATTTTATCCTTTCTGTTACGTTTTTGATTCATTGATTGATTTCTTTGACTTTCTCAGCTGCTGTGTTGAATCTCTTGGACTTCGATTTTATTTTATTTTATTTTTTTCTTGAATTTTTCTCTAGGCCTTATATAGTTTGGGGATATGTTATTGTGTTCATAGTATATTTTTATGGGTTAGGAATTTTGATTATTTTTAATTTTTTAGAAATCATATTTATGATTGTCGATCTGTGTATTACTGAAAAATGATTGTGTGAAATTAAGTTTGGTGAATATGAGTGTCTGATGGATAAGATTGGGATTAATTTTGAATCGGAAGTATAATTTTTTTGATTTTTGATGGTTTAGATTATAAGCTGGAGAATACTACTTGATGAATTTAATTATTGACTCTTTTGACTAAGTCATTGGAGGGAAGTTGAACATTAAGAAGTAGTATATGGTACTTTATCCGTCTCATTTTAATTGTCGTTTCAAGTTTGTGAGCGGTTCTTAAGTTTGGTAGATTTCAATGAATAAATAAGAGCATATTAATGGGAAAAAAATAACAGGAGTAAATGTTACATTGTTGTTCACTAGAGCAGAATGACGTACCGATCAAGATACCCCAAAGCTCAAGTAGTATTGAAGTTTTTCTCGGAATGAGAATGTGTACTTTTTAGCACTAGGTTGCTCCTTTTATAGATTGTTGAGAGTGCCACGTAAGCATAACGGTTAGGTGGTTACGCCCTTTTTTCGGCGTGTAGGCTGGGCAACCAGTCGACTATAGTTGGAGGGTCTAGATTGATCCTGGCATTCTGTTCTCTGTTCCGCAGCTCGTCACTGGTGAAGGTGGTCCGTAGCTGGACTTATGCACCTCAATGGGCCTTTGACTCCAGGATTGTGCCTTGACTGAGTCCGGAATGATATTGATTCAAAGGGCTGTGCTATTTATTCAAAAAAAGAGCTGTGCTATTGTTTCCCATGAGATGAATCTCATGAATGCGCGAGAAGAGAGAGAGTTATTAATGGGAACAGAAAAAGTATGAGAGGAAAGAAGCGAGAGAGAGTTATTTATGGTTTTGTACTTCAGTATTTAGCCTGGTACTCCCTCCATATTTTATTATACGTCACTTTGGAAAAAATATTTGTTTTATTATGTGTCACTTTACAATATCAATGTATCATTAATGATTCCTTTCCTATCATACCATTTACTACTGTCTCTACTTTATATTCTTTTAATCTCTTTTTCTCATGTCTTAATAAGGGATAATTTTGTAAAATCACTCATAATTTCTCTTTCCAATTCAAAATGACATTTCGTAATGTGTGAAAATGTCAAAACGACTTATAATAAAATACGGAGGGAGTAAACAAATAGTGCCAAAGTTACAAATTGCTTTTTGTATCGGTGAGTATCATCCTTGATTTAAATATTAAGGTTCATAGCATTTGCACTAGAAAAGGAAGGGCTGGTATGTTCTTGTCGCAGACATTTTGAACTATGTAATAAAGGGAGGATTCTATTCTTACAAATGCCATGTAATAATTTTTTCTAATAAATAAACTTAGCATTGGTGATTTGATATCAAGGGAAGAATGACGGTAGTCAAATTAAAACGAATATTGATATACAGTTGTGCATTCTGCATAGATTTGCATGAAATTGTTCATTCATGGAATCATGGTGGTGTTTCATACTCTAAAAATTGTAAATATATTGGTAAAATTTAGTTAGGCCAGATTTTATTTATTTTACGCTTAACAGTCAATGCTAGGTCAAAGCTGCATGGTGCCCAGCTCCATGGCATTGCTTTGATTGTCCATGGCTATAACATTTTTTACTTTATATCGTTGTTGATTTAAATATTTTTTTTGGTGCATACTCCTCTGAACCAAATCTTTAGGTTGCATATTCTTTCTGTTAAAAAAAAAAAATGAAGTTTAAGTTGTGTGCATATACTCCTCTGAACCAAATCTTTAGGGTTGATAATGCCATTTTGCGGCCAGGAGCTCCCATTCATTTCCTATTTTTCTCATTAACAAGTCGATTACATTGCATATATGGCTTTAGTAGCTATAGTACTAAATGTAGAAACCTACTTTATCTTCCATTTTACGTTTCTCTTTTGGGAACATTCGCTTCAATGAGAAACTGTATAAGTTTTAGCAGATGATATATCTTATTAAACACCTACATTTAAAATGTTCATTTTCAAAATGAATCTATTGCCTGTGAATGATTCTGTGGAATATCAGTAGCATTTATCTGAACTAACATGTTTCCTTTGAATCTTCAATATGTTTGTTTTTTGCAGTCTGCACCAGTGAACATAATTGTTGGTTCTCATGTCTGGGTTGAAGATCCAGCACTAGCATGGATTGGTGGAGAAGTTACTAAAATCAATGGTGGAGAAGTCCATGTTCGCACCGGAGATGGGAAAACAGTAAGTCAAACTGTCTGTGAGATATCATTTGCATAGATTCTCTATTCTGTATATTGTTTTTCGGTTTTTGCAATTGTTTATCTATTCTCTGAGATTCTAGCAGTGTGGGTTGCATCGCTTTTGGGAATTATAAAATAATTTTCTTATACAATGCAATCTTGTTAATTAGGCCTTTGATGCGTATTTAATATCCTTAGTTACAGAATTTCCAGCTTTGACCTGTAATTAGACAAGAGTGACCAGAACTTACTGTAATTTTAACACTTTGGAAATCTGGTTGCAGGTTGTCAAAAGTATCTCAAAGGTTTTTCCCAAGGATAATGAAGCCCCACCTGGAGGTGTAGATGACATGACAAAATTGTCATACTTGCATGAACCAGGAGTTCTAAACAACTTGGCAACTAGATATGAGCTTAATGAAATCTATGTAAGATTCTTAGATATCTATTTTTCATTTAATAACAACATTGTTTAAGTTGAGTAAGAGTAGAACTTGTGAGTACCACTACAATCACGCCACTCCTCCATCATCATTGCAGACATATACTGGAAATATCCTGATTGCGATAAACCCTTTTCAAAGGTTGCCACATCTATATGATACCCACATGATGCAACAATACAAAGGAGCTGCATTTGGAGAGTTAAGTCCCCATGTTTTTGCAGTTGCAGATGTTGCATACAGGTGATAGATGTCAATATAAATTTATTTTCGTCTGTTCTGTATGTATGGTTTGTTTATGACCATGTTTATGTTTTTATTTGTGTTAGGGCAATGATCAATGAGGGAAAAAGCAACTCAATCCTGGTTAGTGGTGAGAGTGGGGCTGGTAAGACAGAGACAACAAAAATGCTTATGCGGTATCTTGCATACCTTGGAGGCCGATCCGGAGTAGAAGGGCGGACAGTTGAACAACAAGTTTTAGAAGTATGATGTAGCAGCGTTTTTTTTTTGTTTTGTATGCCCCGTAATTTTTATTATGCGCACTACTTTATTACTTTTAGTTCATTTATATTATTTCATTTTATTTCCGGTTTCGTTAGATATGTAGGATTTTAAAAGAATTGGAAGTTGTTTTCTCATTTTTGCTCCTGTATTAATTACTTTGCAGTCTAATCCAGTTCTTGAAGCATTTGGCAATGCCAAAACAGTGAGAAACAATAATTCAAGGTGAGTGCTGACAGATGCATGAAATATAAAGTAAAATGAAAATTGACATAGAGTAGTTGGGCCAAGTGATTGTGACAATGTTATTTCATAGAAGAATTGAGATATACCAGTTAAGTTAGTCATTGGCTAAAATCTCTATTAACTCTTAGAATTGTGGGTTCTATTGGCCAGCAATATGTTGTTCTAATCACTACACAATAGAAAAACATTGTTTTCTTGTTGAAATTTGATTTGATATAAGATGTATATTTCATGTTCCTCATTATTTTGGGATGCAGTCGTTTTGGTAAATTTGTTGAGATACAATTTGACAACAAGGGAAGGATTTCTGGGGCAGCTATACGGACTTATCTACTCGAGAGATCCCGTGTTTGTCAAGTTTCAGATCCTGAGAGAAATTACCACTGTTTTTACCTTCTCTGTGCAGCACCAGCTGAGGTAAAAGTATTCTATAGTTATAGTCTCCTCTATCTTTGTCACAAAGATTAGGTTATATATTAATATTTTACGTGTGTTGATGATAACTCTTTATTCTGCAGGAAAGAGAGAAGTTTAAGCTGGGTAATCCTAGCTCCTTCCATTACCTAAACCAATCCAACTGCTATGTGCTCGATGGAGTGGATGATGCTGAAGAATATCTTTCAACTCGAAGAGCAATGGATGTTGTTGGAATCAGTGAGGAGGAGCAGGTTACTCTTCCGGAATCCTTCTTTAACAAAATGGGATTTCTTTTGATGTTGTTTTAATGATATATCCCTATATTTCAGGATGCAATTTTTAGGGTCGTAGCAGCAGTCTTGCACCTTGGAAATATTGAATTTGCAAAAGGAGAGGAAATTGATTCTTCTGTCCTTAAGGATGAGAAGTCTAGGTTCCATCTTAATACGACTGCTGAGCTTCTCAAGTATGGCCAACATAATCCTTCTATGCATTACTGTAGAATGGTTTTGTTGATATTCTGTATATTTTACCATGGAATTATTGTAGGTGTGATGCTAAGAGCTTGGAAGACGCACTGATCCAGCGTGTCATGGTAACGCCTGAGGAGGTTATTACAAGAACACTTGATCCTGTTGCAGCTCTCGGCAGCAGGGATGCATTAGCTAAAACTATGTATTCTCGTTTGTTTGACTGGTAATGAACCTTAAGCACTACTTTTATGTATATTATTGCAAGTCATTTATAGATTCTCATTCTTGCAACATGTTCAAAGAAAGAAAAAACTAATGAAAATATATATAAGAATAGGACAATGAGTTATGTGATTGGATCGTAAATTTTCTAAATAAAAATTTCCTTTCTTCAAGGTTTCATATTCTAACAAATTCTCATTATTGCTTTCAGGCTTGTGGAGAAGATTAATAACTCAATTGGGCAAGATCCAACTTCAAAATCTATCATTGGAGTTCTTGATATCTATGGGTTTGAAAGTTTTAAGTTTAACAGGTAAATAAATGATTTCATCTAGATTTATGGTCTAGTACTTCAGTATTTAGCCTTGTATCTGATAAATTTCGCTTTCATAGTTTTGAGCAGTTCTGTATTAATTTTACAAATGAGAAGCTACAGCAACATTTTAATCAGGTATGTTAGTTTCTTGTAAAATTTATGATTTTATATTCTATAATATTTTCTCCCATATAATTGAGTTTTTTTTTTTTTACTGAATGGTTGCAGCATGTCTTCAAAATGGAACAAGAAGAATACACCAAAGAAGAAATTGATTGGAGTTACATAGAATTCGTTGACAACCAAGATGTTTTGGATCTAATTGAGAAGGTATTTCAGTGTTGCTTGCTGATTGCCTCATGACCAACTACAAGTATAGAATGTGTTTTCTCAAAATGTATAGCCTATCAAATCAAATGTTATTGTCGGGAAATACTTGCTTTTGTTATATAAACACTTCCTCTATTTCCTAAACAATAAATTCAGGTAATGATGATTTTAATATTAATTATTTTGCAGAAACCTGGAGGAATAATTTCACTTCTTGATGAAGCCTGGTATGCATTTGCCAGCCGTTTCATTCTTAATCTAGTATTGCTTTTAAGTTTGATAGAAACAAGATGCATTGTCTTTTCTGATGCTACTTTCTGTACTATCGTAGTTTTATGATTGTATGCTATTGCCAGTTTTTTT
>Ga0209282_1000953_pt1 | contig 15142 bp, 12 predicted proteins | sample Mtrugardesep15_FD_187529 | JGI IMG/M metagenome (GOLD analysis project Ga0209282, IMG submission 187529) | Root nodule microbial communities of legume samples collected from California, USA - M. trunc garden sep15 (SPAdes) (version 2) | ecosystem: Host-associated > Plants > Roots > Nodule...
CATAGAAAAGGAAATAAAAAATTAATTCAAAATATATAATATGCTATGTTTTAACTATATGCATGCTACTAGCATATGGACACACCGCTTTATTGGCAGTGTGTGTCCTCTGTCCCAGAATTGTGTCTCAAAACATCAACGGATCTTACAAACCCCATACTCTCACCACCCCCTCTCACTGTCTCACTCTCTCTCTAACTTCTGTTTTTTCTTTCTCTCTCTAAAGAAAAACCATGGTTTTTTGAACTACAACTATCATTTTCTTTCCTAAACAACAAACTCCTCGTGAACTGCATGTGAACCTTGTTGTTTAGAGATCTGGTTCCTTAATTACTACAAACAAACGGTGTCACCTTTTCTTCTCATGTTTCAGGTGATTCAACTGTTTTTTCTTTGCTTTTTTTTCACTCTTTTTGTACCCTTTTTGAAATGTTGCTTCTTCATTGACACTCTTTCTCATTTTCAGCTTTGAGATAATGGGGTCTTCTCTTTTTTCTCTTCTCTTTGCTTTTGTAGCATCAAAATTGTGTCTTGCTTGGTGGAAGTGGTAGCAGAAGAGTAACACTCTGGTTTGAATCATAAAGTTCGTGTTTTTTTGGACTTTTGTTTAGTTCAATGGGTTTGTTGAAGTTTTGGGAAGTGTTTTTTTGGAAGTTTTTGGTGATTATTGATGATTCATCATAAAGGGTATTTTATTATTGGGCTAAATCTTAGTGTGGTGAATTTCTCTCAGTGTTGTTAGTAATTCAGAGTTCGGCCGGTAGCGCTAAGTAAAATCTGACAAAAAATTGTTTCATCCAAGAATCAAACTCGTTTTTTATGGAGTAATTGTCCATGAGAGTCGCTGTTTTCTTGTTTGGTGAGTTTTAATTCTAGCCCTTGTTTTGGCGTTTCTGATGAGTAATTAACGAGTGTTCTAGATTAAGCATTTTTTGTTTGTATTTGTTTTTGTTTTAAATTTTTGTTGCCATAATTATGAAATATTGGCACAATTAAAGGCAAAAATGAGATATTTTCTGATTTGTTTCATTAATTTAGAAGATATTATAGTGTCAGTAGGGTTGGTGATGTTCTGATCATGACTAGGGCTATTCGGAATAGGGTACTGAAAGATGCTAATGGTGATATTAGTGATCATATAAGAAACCACATCCATTTAACAAATTGTATTCATTTGAAGAACCATATGCATAAAAACAGTCCTATACTTGCTAATAGGTCTATTATGAGAGACCTTGTTGTGCTTCAAAGATCGCGTTCTCTTCGTGATCCTTCTGCAAGTCCTCCATCATGGCACTCTCCTTCTGTAGTTGACTTGCTTTTCAAAAGAGCCGATAATGATGGTGTGAGTCAAGGGGGAAGAAGGTCTGTAGGTAATGACAGTAGGAAGGAAGGTCGGAGATTGTCTAAAATTGGAAACTCGCCACCGTTGGTGAGTAAAGGTACATCAAGGGTTGCTCCAGGTGAGGCTAGTAGGGGTAATGATGCGGTACCTGCAGCAACTAGTGAACGAAGTAGCAGGAGTGGAATTGGGAATGGGAGGAGAGTTGGGAGAGAAGAATCTGGCAGGAAGAGTAATAGGCCTGATTATTTGGAAGTTACTAGTCAAGAACAACTTCTTCACGAGGCTGGAAAAAGTTTGGCTGAAGATGTAGTTTCGAGGCATTCTCAATCTATAGAGAGAAAGAGTAGGCAGAGGGGAAAGAATGTTCAAGATGTTGAAGCTAAGACTCTTTCTGAACAGCTGAATGATGTTCCTTTGGATAGTGATGATCTAGCGTCGTCAAACATTCATTTTCGGGCAAGGTTTCCAAGACAGGAAAAAATTATTGAGCAGGCACAACAAGCTAGCGTGCGCGGTCATGCAAATGGAATGAATAGGATAAAAAGGCGTAAATTTCGAAGCACAAGAAGAGCTCGGGTTGCTACAACGTCAAGAGATATTGGAGCTGAGAATGAATTGTCTGTGGCTTCCAATTCATTACCTGAGGGTTCAGCTCACCAGAAATATCACTCGGAGGAGGTGGATAATTATGCAGATGATAATGTTACCAGGGCTCCGAAAAACGGGTGTGGCATGCCTTGGAATTGGTCCAGAATTCATCATAGAGGTAAAACATTCCTTGATATTGCGGGAAGAAGTTTGTCTTGTGGTTTATCTGACTCAAGGTTAAAGAAAGGGACATCGTTAACTTCCAATGGAAGAAATATTTCCGTGATGCCTGTAGCAGCTGACGACTCTTGCTCATGTACTAACTCTGAAGCAGAAGCATTGCCTTTACTTGTTGACGCATCTGGATCTCATGGAAGCACTGAAAATGCTTGTTGGGGCCATGGTTATTCTGGTGAACTAGGTATTTACGGTGATAATTTATTCAAGCAAGATATTGATTCTGATCTTGCTTCTGAAGCTAGATCTGGTAGCCAGCATAATAAGTTGAGACGGAATCATCATAGTAGACACCAAAGTTTAACACAAAAGTATATTCCACGAACCTTCAGAGATATGGTTGGACAGAATTTAGTGGCGCAAGCTCTTTCGAATGCAGTGTCAAGACGGAAAGTTGGATTGCTGTATGTGTTTTATGGTCCCCATGGCACCGGGAAAACTTCATGTGCTCGCATATTTGCCAGAGCTTTGAATTGTAGTTCGTCGGAACACCCAAAACCTTGTGGCTTTTGCAATTATTGCATAGCACATGATATGGGAAAGAGTAGGAATATAAGGGAAGTTGGTCCAGTCAGTAATTTTGACTTTGAGAACATCATGGACCTACTTGACAATATGATTGTTTCTCAGCTTCCGTCACAGTACAGAGTGTTTATTTTCGATGATTGTGATACTTTGTCGGCAGATTGTTGGAACGCTATATCAAAGGTCATTGATCGAGCACCTAGACGTGTGGTTTTTATCCTTGTCAGTACTAGTCTTGATGTCTTGCCTCATATAATAATATCCAGGTGTCAAAAATTCTTTTTCCCAAAGCTTAAGGATTCGGATATCGTATATACACTGCACACGATTGCAACCAAAGAAGGGCTAGATATTGATAAGGATGCTTTGAAACTCATTGCTTCAAGGTCCGACGGATCATTGAGAGATGCTGAGATGACACTTGAACAACTTAGTTTGCTTGGGCAGAGAATTTCCGTTCCTCTTGTTCAAGAGCTGGTAAGTCATTTATTAATAGTTCCATTTCTTTTTTTGGTACTTCATTCACTAGATTCTGTTCTAAATTGCAGTTAATATTGCTAAATTCTTTCTTCAGGTAGGGCTTATCTCTGATGAGAAGTTGGTAGATCTGCTTGATTTAGCATTATCTGCGGACACGGTAAACACTGTGAAGAATTTGAGAGTGATAATGGAAGCAGGTGTTGAACCATTAGCATTGATGTCACAGCTTGCTACAGTAATTACTGATATACTTGCTGGGACCTATGATTTCACTAAAGAAAGGTGCAGACGAAAGTTCTTCCGGAGACAACCACGTCAGTAAAAAAACTCTTTCTTTTATAGATAGTTTACTAAATTATCAATTACTATTTGCAAACTGAGGCGACACTGAACAAAAGTAACTACAAACATTTAGCGCTCCGCCATTTCAAATACTCATCATCCTTTAAACATATGCATAATGCATGCATACGTACTTACATATGTATTTATTTATGTATGTATATACATATATATGGAATTTCTGGTAAGTATTTTTTATACACACATGTATGAACACACTCATAAATACATACATAAATATTTTTTTTGAACAAGCCAATGCACATACATAAATATGTTTGTATGAACATACATATACATATATATGTATGTATATATGAGTTTAATCTTGATACACTGTCAGTGTAAAAAGTTTTTCACTGTTAATAAATCACAAACATCCATATGTGAGTTTCAAAGTAGTTATGATTTAAGTCAAACTTTTTTAATGATTTATATGGATTTTCTGATAGATATTGTCTAACCTTATATAGCTTTATATTTCTGTCGGCTTGGAGACTAGAGGAGAGCCTTAATTTGGTTTCATATTGATAATACATCTTTCATTAGTTCCTTTCACAAATTGATGATAATGATTTCTGTCTCAGTGTCCAAAGAAGACATGGAAAAGCTTCGCCAGGCTTTGAAAACTTTATCTGAGGCGGAGAAACAGTTAAGGATGTCCAATGACAAGCTAACATGGCTGACAGCTGCTTTGCTTCAACTTGCTCCTGACCAGCAATATGGGTTACCGACTTCATCTGATAATAGTTTCAACCATAGTCCATTCGCTCTAAATAATGGAAATGTGAAAGAAGTTACTAGAAACACTGGTAATCCCGTTGAAATTCTTAACAGAACAAGGCGAATGTCAATGGATGCTAAAATGGAAAGTTCTAATGCTGGAAGTTCAGCAGATAGAAGAAATAGTGCGTCTGGTTATGCTCCTCAACATACTTATTCACAATCCACCGATAAGACTAGGATCAATGAAAGGCAGACTTTGGATAGAAACCGCAAAGAAATCGAAGAGATATGGTTAGAGGTGCTAGAGAGGATTCACTATCCCGGTCTCAAAGAGTTTTTGTATAAAGCAGGCAAGCTGATCTTCATTAGTTTTGGGGCAGGTGAACATCATCATATCTTTACTATTTTTATTTAACAATGCAATTAAATTTTTTTCTAGTGATTTAGTTATATTCTAATGGTAGTGTGATCCTTTCTTGTGCAGCTCCAACAGTGCAGCTAATGTTTAACTCTCAACTTTCCAAATCTACGGCTGAGAAGTTTACTGGTCACATCTTACAAGCATTTGAATCTGTTCTTGGGTCTTCCGTAACCATAGAAATTAGATGCGAGGCAAATAAAGATGCAGGCTCTTCTGTTCAACTTCCACTTGTATTGCCTTCTATCAATGATGGTTCATCTCAGGTTAGAGACTTAAATGATGTTGGCACTGAAAAGAGAAGGAGTGAAATTGTAGAAGAAGAAGCTTCTCATATGGAGCACAGGAATACTGAGCAACAGGTTGATGGTCACGCAACATATAAAAATCAAGATGGTACGAGTATGGGACAAGTGTTAGCTTCCCAAAAAGTACCGATCGTTAAGGCACATTTAGTCCGAAGAAAGCTTAGTGAGCAAAGTCAAAGTCGAAGTCTTGTAAAAAGTAAGGTATCTCTCGCTCATGTAATCCAGCAGGCAGAAGGTCAGCGAAGTGGATGGTCAAAACGCAAAGCAGTTTCTATTGCTGAAAAGCTTGAACAAGAGAATCTGTATGTTGTTGTTCCATCCTCCTCCTTTATTTTGACATTTACTATAGATTGTTTTAAGAGAAAATGTGGCATATTTTGGGCTCCTTTATTTTAACGCATAACCAAGCTTTCACATTTGGTAGTTGAGTTAAAATTTTAACAATTTATCAGGTTTTATATGATGGAATAAAACCATGAAAATGTGATAAAACTGCTAATTGATTCTAAAATTATTTATTCTGTAGGAGATTGGAGCCAAGATCAAGGAGCTTGTTATGCTGGAAAGCATCTAGAGCGACTCGTAGGAAGGTGATTTGTTTTCTTATGATTCTAAATTTGGTTGTCTATAAGCGCATAATAGTTTGATAATTATGTTTCCAATTAGCGAATGAACTGGTTTCCCTTTTCCAGTAATTTTTGAACAATAAGTCATAGATTTTTTGATTAATATTCTAATCTTCATGATGAGCCATAAAATTTAATGGACAATATTAATATTATGCTACACTGAGCCAGTTTTATATTAGGCTTGATTCAATCTAAATACCTTGTGCTAGATCATTAAATCAACTAGAAAGGGGCATCCTTACTAATCTAATTTCATTTTGATAAAGTTGATGATCTATTTCTAGTATTCAGATATTTAGAGCTCCAGCTTAACCAAAGTCTTGATTTTGTAAGCTATTCATAAAAGCATTCATGTCTTGAAGGCATCTCATAGTGTTCTTTTTGTTCTCATTATATTCCCTAACATTCATCCTATAACATAACTTCCCCACCTTCTGCTAAATTCTTTATGTTAAACATGATGTTGGAGTTTGTCTTGCATTATTATTATATACTATGAAGACAATATTTATGTGTTTAATTGCATTGGCAGCTGTCGCGCTTGAAAATCCGAACCCGGAAAACACGTGCATTGCTGAACCTTGTCTCATGTGGGAAATGTCTCGCCACCAAATCTCCAAGGTAGTTTTGGGAATCTTTCAAGGGTTAGGTTCATTCAATAGGCCATTTGTATTGCCTTACAGGGTCAAGCCTTTTTTCTTCTTTCTTTCATTCAATTAAATAAAAGCATGTAGTTACATTTATTATATATCAGATGAGGAAAATGTAAGAAAGTAGTTGTGGTAGTTAATTCAATTTTAGTGATAAGAAGATATTGTATATTTTTCCTTCGTAGCAATTATTTGATGAAAATTTCAAACTATTGATTTGAATTATTTTCATTTATCAAGTCACTAATCTAGACCATTATATCAAGATCAAGCATGTTAGCAAGTTGATCTGACGGTTTAGATCGTATCACCACGTCAAATGGGTGACTTTAGAAAATGCTCTTTCTACTCCAAATAATGTTTGATCATCAAGTTAATATCGAATAGAAAATACCGCAGGATCAGATTCCATCAAAAGCATGTTTTTCATTTCCTATTACATTTGATAAATCACTACAGAATGCTGAGATTTTAGTCATTGGGTGAGATATGCTTGAATCAAAATAGATAAAGAGAAGAGTTTACACTTTTTTTACACATGATTTCAGTCTGGGAAAGTTGGTGATGAGATTCATGCCATAGAATAAATCTTACATGATGACAAAAGAAATTTCAGTTTGTGCTAAACATTATATATTTTTTTTTGTTGACAAAAAACATTATATTTTTTATCTTCAGTTGCACAACACCAATTTCAAGTAATACATACACATATATTGGTTTTTAAGTTGAATTCCTTATAACCTTTTTCTTGAAGAAAATGGCCTAAAGGAATATTAAAAAAAAAAAAGTAAAAAAAAAATACTAATCTTATCAATACTCTAAGTCTCTAACCAGTACAAGATAAGTGATTATATTGATATTAATTTTTAATTGATTAATTTATAATATAACATAACAGTATTCTATCATAATAATATAAACAATCACATCTAGCTTAAATGTGTTATTCATTGATTTGATTTCACATCTATAGACTAACCTCAATGAAAAAAGGCTGGTTTAATATTTGTATTAAAGTTCATCTATATCAGATCACAACCAACTTCTCATTTCCTTCATTTCCAAGCAAAAGTTTGTGGCCAAACTACAGAAGCCAAATCAAATCCCATTTTAGTCACCTTTATCTTGATGTAGCACCTTAATCTCCAACAAGACAGATAAAATATACCCTCATAGTACTATTACTGCTTATGTTCATGTAGCCAAAAACCTTGCACCTAATTATCACTCACTATTACCTACCATCTATAAAACCACTCTGCTACATTACACTTCCTCAAACCAAACTCACAGCAATAAAATCTTAAACCTATCATTTGCATTTTCAATCATAAACAAGAAGATGAAGCAAATCATCATCTTCACGCTCTTAGTACTATTTGCTCATATCTTTTTTACCACTACTTCAGCTCAATCACCTGCTGCAGCACCTAAAGCAGCAGCAAAACCTGCCCCTGCCACACCAGCTCCAGCAACAGCACCGGCAAAACCATTAGTCCCCTCATTACCTCAATCACCCTCATCCGATTCATCTTCCGGTCAAGACATCATCAAAATTCTACGTAAAGCGAAATCATTCAACACGCTAATCCGTTTGCTCAAAACCACACAAATCATCAACCAAATTAACTCACAGCTGGTGACAACAAAAAACGGTGGTTTAACCATCCTTGCACCTGATGATGGTGCCTTTTCGCAGCTCAAAGCCGGATACTTCAATTCCCTTGGCGAACGCCAACAGAAAGAACTGATACAGTTTCATGTTCTTCCTGTTTACGTCTCGAGCTCAAATTTTGATTCGCTTAGCAACCCGGTGCTGACACTTGCCAGTGACAGCCCTTCTGGTTATCACATGAATGTGACTGCTTATGGAAACAATGTGAATATATCAACTGGGCCTGTTAATGCTACACTCACAGGGATTGTGTATTCTGATAAGACACTTGCTATATATCATGTTGATAAGGTTCTTATTCCTTTGGATTTCTCTAAGCCTAAGGCTTTAGCTCCTGCTCCTTCTACGGCAAAGGCGCCTAAAGCTGATAAGGATAGTTCATCTGAAGATGGTGATCAGGGAGAGACAACTAAGGCTACTTCTGGTGCCACCAATTTGATTAGCCATCAAGGAACAATGTTTGTGTCTCTTTTTGTTGGTTTAGTTGCAGCTATAACTATCTCCATTTGATGAAGACCAACACATTTGAAGGCTGTTATATTTTTTTGAATTTTTCTTGTGCTCTTTCTTTCTTGGTTTTGTTTTGTATTGTCATGGGATGGGATGGGAAGTGTGTTGTTTGAGAGCTTGTGAAGTGTGAACACATTCCTGATTTTATTCATGTAAAAGCAAAAAAACATTGTTTTGGTGAAAGAAAGTTTACTTTACAAACTATAATCTTCTTAATGAACTTCTATAATGATTATCACCAATTTTGAATAGACATAATAGTGAAACACTCTCTTTGGAGGTTAAGCTCACAATTAATAGTTGATCCTCTAGCTGGCAGACATTTTTTGAAATGCGCCACTTTCTCTTCCTTCTCTATAACTAGTTCGTGCTTAATTGTGCAACGGCGACATACTTGATGAAACTAAAAGCAAGTTTACTTTCTTACAAGATTTTCAATTTTCATTTTCAAATTTTACTTTGTATATGGATGGCTGGAATGAAACTTGGTTATGATTTTTCCTTTTAATTGTCTTAGAGAGAAGATGGAAGCTAACAAGAGAGTACTTTTCTAGACAGACTGAAAAACAATGTTATGACATTTTTCAAAGTTTTTAGAAATATTGAATCTATTTTGAAAATGCATTTTCAAAATCATCGATTATGTCTTCTCTAATGTTTATTCTCATAGTCAAGCGCTTCGAGTTAGTGAAGCGTTGTAGCTACGTTGAAGCTCTGTGAGCTATAATGTTGAGCCAAGGATGATCCGCCTTATCTATAGATAGCTCTATGATGGGAAAATCATGACATTAGGTTTGGAGAGAGATCAAACCTATTATATTAGCCAACATGGAGAGCAGATGCAGACTTTTTCTTTCAATAGCAGGCAAAATGACTACAGGATCATCAGTCTACTCTACCTTAACTCATCATTTTATCAGTGAAAATGAAAACAGGAAACTCCAGAAGGGAGCGTATGCTAAATTTTACAAACTTCGCCTTTCTTATATTTTCAGTATCAAGTTAATTTGTGTAAACTTTTGATGTTTTATTACTTATTTTTATACTAAAGGTTTCCGGTAAATGTTAAATGGTTGGCTTTAAATTTTTCCATTCTAGATTCTGATTTTTCACAATGGGTTTGAGACCGTATAGCCGAGGAAAGAAGCCTTGATTGTTGTTTGGATGTATAATTCCGAAAAACTTATGAAGTCTGAATGCACACTTCCATAAACATTGAGAATTTATTAGCAGTGAAAGCTGGTGAAAGTATGTCTCAAAATCAAATAGTGTTTATCATTGATTTCATAATTTCACTCTACGGAAAATGCGACCTTTAGAGCAATTCCAATGCATGAAGAACTAAATAAGATTAAGAACATTCACTTATTTCTGCGTCAATGCCTTGTGTTCTTAACTTATTTTATAAGGTCTCACAATTGAAGTATTTCTTTGGCCGAAGGATCGATCCTCAAAGAAAACTCTTCCAGCATATTGTTGTAATGTCACTTAACTTCAATACAGAAAAAAAATCGTTCTTAACTGATATTAAAATTTTAGAATCCTGCATTGTGGTTGCTATTATACAATACAGACTTAATATTTAACATTTCTAGCTTCTCTTCAATACTATTTTCTTAACTACTTACTGCTATTGGTAGGTCTAATGTTTGCTTCATAGTTCATCAGTCCATATCACCAAATCTTTGTCAGACAATATCACTTAGGGAGATAAATTATAATTGATTGTATACCTTAGACAGATCAATAGCTCCTTTTCCAACCACAGTTTCATATCACACACATCAAATAATTGATTGTATAACTCTACGATGTGATGAAAGCAAAATTTAAAGTTCATGCATACAACACTGTCAAATCTCCACTGTCACAACTGATTAATCAAACATATGATATGATGAAAAACTTGTAACTAACCCTTTTCTTTCTAACTAAACTAAACCTTGCATCAGTTAGTATCCTCAATAAAAGGCAATCCATTCTCCCTCATTTCTCACAAAAGGTCACCAATTAAGTACTATTAAGTAGTAATCTCAAAGTGTCCTAAACTACACATCAAACACTCATAGCAATAAAATCTTACCTATCATCTGTATCTTTCCAAAAACAGATAAACTATCTAGTAAGATGAAGCAAATTATCTTCTACTCACTCCTAGTATTAACTGTTCATATATTTTTTACCACTACTTCAGCACAATCACCTGCTGCAGCACCTAAAGCTCCGGCAAAACCTGCCCCCGCCACACCAGCTCCTGCAACAGCACCAACAAAACCATTAGTCCCTTCATTACCTCAATCACCCTCATCTGATTCTTCGTCCGGTCAAGACATCATCAAAATCTTAAGGAAAGCGAAATCGTTCAACACACTAATCCGTTTGCTCAAAACCACACAAATCATCAACCAAATTAACTCACAGCTGGTGACAACAAAAAACGGTGGTTTAACAATCCTTGCACCTGATGACGGTGCCTTTTCCCAACTCAAAGCCGGATACTTCAACTCCCTTGGCGAACGCCAACAGAAAGAACTGATACAGTTTCATGTTCTTCCTGTTTATGTCTCGAGCTCAAATTTTGATTCGCTTAGCAACCCGGTGCTGACACTTGCCAGTGATAGCCCTTCTGGTTATCATATGAATGTGACTGCTTATGGAAACAATGTGAATATATCAACTGGGCCTGTTAATGCTACACTCACAGGGATTGTTTATTCTGATAAGACACTTGCTATATATCATGTTGATAAGGTTCTTATTCCTTTGGATTTCTCTAAGCCTAAGGCTCTAGCTCCTGCTCCTGCTACGGCAAAGGCGCCTAGAGCTGATAAGGATAGTTCATCTGAAGATGGTGATCAAGGAGAGTCAACTAAAGCTACTTCTGGTGCAAACAATTTGATTAGCCTTCAAGGAACAATGTTTGTGTCCCTTTTTGTTGCTGCAGTAACCATGTTCAGTTGATGAAGACCAACACATTTGAAGGCTGTTATGTTTTTTGAAATTCGGTTGTGTTTTATTTGGTTTTGTTTTTGTATTGTCATGGGAAAAGAGTGATGTTTGAGAGCTTGTGAAGTGTGAACACACTTGCCTTTTTTTTTCTTCATGTAAACACATAAGCATTGATTGTTTTGGTAAAAGAAAGCTGAATTATTTGAATACTTGTTTTCTTTCATTGTTGCTAATTTTTATTGGAAACATCTATGCCAAGTGGCAGAGGGAAACGTTTTCAGTTCTTGCAATTCTATGGTGTAGTCAATTACAACATTTGGCTTCTAGTAGCTGGATTCACTTGCATATAAAATTAATAAAAACTCATGGGAGGGTCTTAAGATTATCGGAGATCGTCACACAGAGCTAAAAGTGAACATCAAATCTAAAACCTTACGGCATTTGATATGAGTTATCTGATTTATACGTTAATCAACACTCGGGTTTTTATATGATATTGGACTCAATACCATACTCACACTTCTTACTCCAACATATATAAAAGGCTTAATACTTTTGATCTTTATCTTTCACTCAAAACTCATTTTGGTCATTTATCTCTTAAGAGATTTATTTGGTCTTTTATCTTCTCACTGTTATACAACAAATTCATCTTTTGCTCAATTTTTTTAATTGTTAATTGAGCTAGCCGTTAACTATATTATGTGGCACATCTGACATGCCATGTGGTGGTTTTCTTTTCTAAACTTCCTAATTTATATACATAAGCGTATAAAAAAATTGATACACATGCATTCAATCAAATCATACAATGATGCCACTTTTATGGGTTAATTTATAAAATATTTTATAAATATCTAGTTGATATGTTGATTTGATTGGATGAAAAAGTTTTAATGCTCTAAGTGCATAAAAATTAGTCTCATTTACTAATATTTTTCTATCCAATAAAATTTCTTCATGTGTTTTAAATATAAGCAAAATATACTATACATATTTGGTCGAAATAGATTATTTTTGTATACTTGATTTTAAAATAGACATTATATATGGTCTTCACAATTTTTTTAAAGGTTTTGGTAAAATGTATATTCTCTTACATATATCAAATAATGAACTCATTCATAACCGATGCGAGATTAACCACTCACACTTCAATTCTATACCTATTACTCGAATCTTTATCGGACAATGCCACTTTAGAAGATACTTTATAGTAATTTTGATTATTTTCTTTTCTTTCTGGTTGATGGAATACCTCACCCTTATACAGATCAATAGCCCCTTTTCCAACCATATTTTCGTATATATCCTCGCATCAAATAATTGATTGTATAACCCTATGATGTGAAGAAAGCAAAATAATTCATGCATACACATCTTAATCTACCTGCATTCCTTTAATCATATAATAATATTACTGTCAAATCTTCTGTCTCACAACTAAATAATCAAATTTTTCCTCAAAGAAAATTAAAAAAACTAATTAATCAAAATCAAAATTATCATATAATGCACTGGCCTAGTTTACCTTTCTATGTCTCTGACAGGTATTGTTTGCTACCTATTTGATATGAAAAATGTTGTAACATCACATTTTCTTTATTACTAAACTAAACCTTCTACCAATTAGCATCCTCAATATAAGCCAATCCATTCTCCCTCATTCCTCACATAAAGACACAAATAAAGTACTATCAATCAAGTAGTAATCTCAAGAATCCTAAACACTAATCAACATTCAACAATTACTTACTACAATGATGAAACTACACTCCCTTTTCTTTGCCTCAATTCTACAGCTACTAATTCTCATCCTCTACTATTCCACTACCACTTCAGCACAACTCTCACCAGTTCAATCTCCACAAACCTCTACACCAGCACCAGGTTTCAACACAGTTCCTCTTGTACCAGTTTCCCCAAGTGGGGCCCCCACCCCTAATATTCTCCCAAAATCACCATCCATAGATATTATCCAAATCCTCAAAAAAGCAAAAAGATTCTCAGTTCTCATTCGTCTTCTCAAAACAACTCAGTTAATAAACCAACTTAACTCACAACTAGTTACATCATCATCATCAGATTCTAGCAGTGGTGGCTTAAACCTTTTCGCACCTGAAGACAGTGCCTTTTCAAAACTCAAACCAGGTTTCCTTAATTCCCTCAGTGACAGACACAAAGTAGAACTGTTACAATTCCACACACTTTCCTCATTCATTTCAATCTCGAACTTCGACACCTTAACCAACCCGGTTCAAACACAAGCTGGTGATGATGCCAAACGGTTACAACTTAATGTAACCACTTCTGGTGGTAGCCATGTCAGCATGACAACTGGCGCGGTTAACGCAACCATTACAGGAACAGTTTACACAGACAACAAACTAGCTGTATATCAGGTTGACAAAGTTCTTGTTCCTCTTGATCTTGTGCTTCCAGCTAAAGCTCCTGCACCTGCACCGGTTTCTAAAGGAGATTCAGCTAAGCCTGATGATAGAAGCAAGTCATCATCATCAAAGGATGATGATGATGAGAATAATGACTTGCCTGCAGAAACTTCTGGTGCTGGTTATTCTAACATGAAGGGAATGTGGCTGGCTCTTGTTTTTGGGATGGTTTTGCTTGCTGGTGAAGCGATGCTATGAATTTGATGATTTTATTTGGTAATATTAATTTTTTTTGTGCACTGTTTCAGGTCATGTGAGTCATTCATATGGATTGACATATATATGTTGGAGTTTTGCTTTGTTTGCATATAGTAAAGGCCGAAATTGTGTTTTGAAAATGGTTCTGTATATCTTTGTCTTTTGATTTTGAAATTTATATTCATTGATACTGTATGAGTACCTTTTTTGTCAATAATTTTCTATGTCATTTTGTTTGTGGCGGAATTTCACATTTGTCCATTGAAGTTTATTACTATCTAAGGTTTTATTTTGAAGTATGAAAGTAATAGCAAATTTAAATTAGAACCAAGTAGAGAAAAAGACTAAATAGAGTAAATCAGATTATTTATTTAAAGAGCGGATATTGGTGACTAAACTCACACAACAAGACAAGTTTCAATTTTGGTCAAGAGAACCTATGAAAAGCTTAAAAAAAATATAAAAAAAACAAATAATTGCAAGTTGGCAAGATATTCGTGCGAGGGCGACAAATATTTTGTCGTGCCATTTATCATTTTCCATATTTAAATAAAATAACGGTGACTCAATCATTGCAAAGCTAACTAAAGTCTACCCCCTTATCATAAGCATGCAATTGACACTTGTCAAAAAGGTAGCCTTTGGTTAACATGCAATGACACCAATTATTTTTGATGCTATAATAATCCTTATCCCTTTAAAGCTTTGGTAGAAATAAATGAGTAGTGCACAGGGGTGGTTAAACTCTGCAGACATAAATAGTTAAGTATGCTAGTTGTAATTCTCAACATAAAAAAGCATGCATGATAATTGTTGTTAAGAATGGAATTAGCGTGAGTTGATTCATGCAGAAATTAACACTAACGTGAGTTAATTTACACTAAAATTAACACTAATTCGATTAACACTAACGTGAGTTATCTCACGTTTTACGCAACGTGAGTTAACTCACGTAAAGGTATTTTTGGAATTTCAATTGGGAGCGAACAAAACTTGATGAGAGAAGAGCAGAATTCTTAGAATTTTGGAAAAGTTAGGCTCATGTCTAAAAGTAAACCTATGTCAAAACCCATGTTTGTAGGAGGCGATTTTTTTTTTTTTTTTTATAG
>Ga0209282_1000955_pt1 | contig 15126 bp, 9 predicted proteins | sample Mtrugardesep15_FD_187529 | JGI IMG/M metagenome (GOLD analysis project Ga0209282, IMG submission 187529) | Root nodule microbial communities of legume samples collected from California, USA - M. trunc garden sep15 (SPAdes) (version 2) | ecosystem: Host-associated > Plants > Roots > Nodule...
CTCAAAAGGCGATGAAGAGAAAGGAAAAAAAAAAAGGGGTCAGATCGACGAAAATGACGACAAAGCTTGCAAGGGACAAATAAAAGGATACAATGGTTAACAAAATAAAACGAAAACAAGATTGGAATAAGACAGAGACGAGATGGGTCAGATCAAACGAGAAAGGTGATATATCTTTTGCGGTAGAGAAGCACGATATGAGCAACGGACAGATCGGAAGAAATGAAGCAGTGAACAAGCCGGAAGAAAAAGAAGACATGGAGAGATGAGAAGAAAAAGGAGCCATAAATGTTTTAGTTTTTATGTTTTGTTTTAATTCAGGCCTTGGAGTTTGACGAGGAGGATGAGTTCCAGTCAAATTAACAAAAAAAATGTGATTTAGCAACCTGTAGTACCGGTTTGTAGGTAAAACTAATTAAAAAAGTGGATGACATATCATATTATCATTAGGTGTGTTAAAAGAGAGTGTTAGTGGGTGTGACCCTAGCATTTCTCCTGTTAATATATGAAACAAATTTCTTTTTTAAGATTATCTTAATAGCTTACATTGTTTATGTCCTTAAATTGAAGTGTCTTTTCTTAAGTTTTCTTTCATTTAGTTTGTTTTAATTCAGTTAAATTTTTGTAGAAAATTAGACTTATATATTTCAATAATATCTCACATGATACAATAGTTGAGTTTAAATAGATAATAATTTAAATCTAAGGGACTTACTTAACAAGTCACATATGAAAAATAAAAGTAACTAAACATATTACTATTTACACTTTTCTTTTACAACACTCTCTCAGAAACGGGTGAATGGATATCTATCATTCCCAGATTGCAAGCAAGTTGACTAAGTCTTTTAGTTGGTAAGCTCTTAGTTAACACATATGCTAGTTGATGCCCATAAGGAATGTAAATTGAAGTTATCAATCCAGTTTCTATCTTCTCTTTGATGAAATGAAGGTCAATCTCAATGTTTTGTCCTGTCATGTTGAACATGATTGTGTGCAATACTAATGGGCGATTTATTGTCATAAAACAACTTCATAAGGCCATCATATTGTATCTTCAAATCTTATAGAACCATTTTATCCACAATAGTTCACAAATTCCTAATGACATAGCTTTGAATTTCGCTTCGCGTTTGAACGACCAACCACACTTTTTATTATTCCTCCAAACAACAAGGTTTCCACACAAAAAAGTACAATATTTTGAAGTAGATCTTTTATCATTCAATGAACCTATATGATCAACATCAGTGTAAGCATCCGTAATTAGACTTCCACCTCTTTTAAACGAAAAGTTAGTATATTTATAAAGATTAAAAATATATTTAACCCTTAAATAAATGACTCAATTTACTCAACCTTACAAATCTAACACTAATTTACTTTGCCATATGATTTTTCATGAGTTTTGGAAAACTTAATATTACACACAGGTATCCTCATAACTCAACAATTGGTATATTATAATATAGAGTTTAAATGTACTTTTGATCCCCTACTTTAAAAAACTTAAATTTTTAGTCCTTTTTTTAAAAGGCAGATTTTTGGCCCCTTTGTTTTACATTTTTCCTAGATTTTAGTCCCCCACATCATTTGAGTGTAATTTTTTATGACATGTCAAACTCAGTAATGACACGTCGTAAAATATGTGGACAAACTATATTCCATGTCATTAAAAACTTCTTTGATGATGATGATGATGATGATGATGATGATGATGATGATGATGATGATGATGATAATAATAATAATAATAATAATAATAATAATAATCTATACCTAGTAATAAAGGCAATACATAGGTTTGGTGTAGCCTTTTTTCAATTCCAAAATTACCCTTAACAATTATCTTTAATTCCAAAAATTACTAAACGGTTGCTACATATTTTCATCTTAACTGCGACGTGTTGCTTTTACTACGGTTTACTTTCTTTTTTTGTTGTTCTACTTTTTTATTTTCTTTTTTTCTTTCTTTCAATGTACGGTTAACACCAAGGAAGCCATGGGCGGCTATTGCCTTCCAATTAAAAACAACCTGTGAATTGAAGATGAGAGACGAAATAGGAATAAGACAAATTGATCACAAAGACAACATCTATCAAAGTAGAGAGAAATGGATGGGACAACACCTTCTGTAATTGTGATAGAAGCTAATAAGGAGGGAAAGATTGGACGGTTGGTTTGTTTTTAATCTGTATGGATATATTTTGTTTGAGTTTGAATTTAGTTTATGTTCTTCTTTTCAGTCATTGGGTTGGTATCAGAAAATGCATTGAAATAGAAAGGACTTTATTGTTTTTAAATTTAGTAGTTACGAATCGAGCGAGTTTGTTTCGTTATTTATTGCATTAATCTCGAGGCTTCCACGTAATATGATTCTCTTTGTTTAGGTATTTTGTCTTCTCACGTAATTTTACTCAATTGGCAAATTTAATAATATTTTGATTATATAGATTAAAAGAATACATTTTGAAATAGAATCCATTAATATGACAATAAAAACAATTGATCAGGGTCACTGTTTAATGTCACAATCCCACTCAACTAAACCAGTTTCAATGCAGAACAATTAAAATAGAACAATTGAACATAATTCAGAATATAATTCAAAACAAAATTCACAACTTAATTCAATCAAAACAATTGAACTAGAACAATTAAAACAGAATAAGTAATGTCACTTTTATCTCACAATCAGAACATAATTCAGAACAATTAAAACAGAACAATTGAACCAATTTCAATTCTTACAGTCATAATTTAATTTTATACACTAGTCGAGGATCCAATTTCATTGATTTAACATATGGTTTCAGTATAAGTTATAGAATCAGAAAAAGTATGAACGAAAGAAAGTCTTACAATAAATCTTCCAGCATGTTCATTAAGAATTGAACCATCTATACGAATACGTGTATCAATGTAAATCTTCTTGCATGTGGTCGACACTCCTTTAACTTTTTCTTTCTAATACCAAACAAATGAAACTATAAATAATTTGTTTTATAAATTCAATTTGTTCAATTATAAGTTCAAATATTAACTAACCTTTTTATTGGTCAATTTTAGGAGACTTTTTGTACCCATACAATGAATATCTTCATATTTTGTACAACTCAGACTATTAATTTTACTTACTTTCTACAATTGATACAACATAATGTTACTTGTGCCTATAATATAACCATATCTCTTTTAAATTTGACTTACTTGTGCCTATTCAGAAAATCAACGATGACCCGATTCATGATATTGACTTGGGTCAACTCGAGAATCTGGTACAAAAGATGCAACTTCGTCTTCCGTTTTACTTTTGTCAAGTGCCTTTTCTTTTAGAGAACACTTCCATTATATCCAATTAATATTAATCTCAAATTTCAGCTATTGTCTTGTAGTTCATTCATAGGAGGATCAAACCCAAAGAATTTCTATACATAAAGAGATATGTTAAGTAAATACAACATTAGTTATAAAAAAAATTGAATACATAATTATTTAAAGGGTTAAATAGGTAAATAGTCCCCCTAAATATACTAACATTTGATTTTAGTCTCCCTAAAATATTTTTGAGGCTTTTGGTCCCTCTAAAATTTTTCATTTATGAAATTAGTCTCTACTCTAGTGTAATATTCAATGTAGAGGAGGGACTAATTTCATAAATAAATTTTTTTTAAAAGAACTAAAAGCCTCAACAATATTTTAGGAGGACTAAAATCAAATGTTGGTATATTTAGAGGGACTAATTACTTATTTAACCCTTATTTAAATATATTGTCAATATAATACCTCTATTAGCAGAACCATGTCATCCTTATCCGTAACAGACATATCTTTCCAAGATTTGTATTTAATTGGAGCATATTGTTTCCTTTGAACCAAACTCCCTACGAAACGAGTAAGAGTCGTCCCTTCCGGACCAATGGCTCTACAACGCTTTTCCAACTTAACATCTATGTAAATGTCAGGGTCCATTTCCCATACATCATAGATTCTTGTTGGGCCTCTTTTTTTGGGTTGAACATCTACAAGTAAAACCAAAGATGTTATATAATTCAAACATAAACTATATATAAAATAAATTACAAAAATATAAACTATATATAATTGAAACCTTTATTAATTTCTAGTTATTCTTCTGCTTCTATATTTGAAGGAAAAGAGTATGAATCTTCAGACTCATGTGTGATAACTTCCACATGGCTTGGGTTGGGCCTAGTTTATTCAACATTACTTCCTTGGGCATAATTGAGGTTGTATGAGTTTCTTCTGCATTACTTCTTCTGCAAAACTAGATCGATCCGCAACAATACACGGGAACACCAAAACATACCAAATAACATGAGGAAAACAATCTATTAACCATATAATTTAGACTAATCAACACAACGATAACTTTAAAAAATTCTGCAATTCAAACTGTCAATGCTCTAAAACTCTAATTCATCAAACTATAAAACATACATGAACCCTCCCCATGAAAAAGTACAATCGAAATTGTGGAAAACTATAACACGCACTATCATCAGTTAATTAATACTATCATTACACCTTTTTAATTAGACCTAGTCAGACTGAAATTTAGTTTCAAATTGCATAACGAAGAGCAGAAAAGTGCTCTTTTAATTCTAATTTGCCTTCCTAGTCAGGTTACTCATAATGGAACAACTAATATGGTAATAATGGGAAAATTTATGATAACCATATTTTTTTTCTTTGGTGGATGCATGATGATATAGTAAAAGAAGCAAATTTGAGTTTTTACCAAAGCACTATGACATTTTAACTAATTTTCTCATTTCTTCAATGTCTGCAACATCTATAATATACCAGTTTCAGTCATTTTTCTAGTTACTATTGAGACTTGGGGTAAACATATTTGAAACAATACAAAGGAAGTTGAGCTTACGATCTCGAATTTCAATTAGACAGGCCATTAAATTGGTTATGAGAAAAGTGATTTCAGGGTTGAGCCATTAAATTGATTTCAACAACTGGGTTTTGCAATTGAGAGGAAGGAACTGGGTTGAACTATTGAAGGTATATGTGAGAAAAACTGGTTCTATGATTTTTTTTTTTTGAGAGAAAGAAAAAGTTGAAAGCATTTTTTAAAAGAGATTGAAAATGAGCGCGTTGTTTTGGAGGTATGTGAATGTTTCGAGTAAATTTTGGGTGTCTTTTTTCCTCCTACCATATAACAACACCAGGATGGAACTTCAATTGCTATATTTGATCTATACCAATGCATTCTTTCGCGGTCACTAAAGGTGTCCGTTGTTATATGGCAATTTTCTTGTAGTTCATCAAAATTAGTATTTACAACCTAATTATCATCTTCGTCACCCTCACTTGCAACATATTTAGAATCATCCTCACCAGAGTTTTGATGATGTTTGACACATGCTTTAGCTTCAACACCTACAACTTTATCAGTCTCACCATCTAGAATAGCTCCAAGATTCCAAATTTCTGCCTCTTTCCAACTATAGGGTTATTTGTCACTTTTGGGTTGTCAACTACATGCTTCACATAAACCATTGAACATTTTTTTTTTTTAAATTTGACTAATATGGTGAATTTTCATCCTAAAACATTCAGAAGGCTTGTGCAAACCATAATAAAAAAAACAATTAGAAACTACACGTTTTTGTCGAAATAAACAAATCAAACCCTAAGCATTTATCTGTCAAAATTGGTCCACCACCAATATTATACTAAATGCTACAAGAGTATCAGTGGGGGAGCATGACAACCATCAAAAAGAAGACAAACAAAGGAATAATGGTGGTCCACAACCACTATTAAAATAACAACGTTCATGGACTATTTCTTAATTCATAAAAATCAACATAGAATACATAAACATACCTCCCACGACTTTTCATGTTTGCATTTCAAATGTTGAGATCGCAATAGTAGAACCACAAACAATTGATGATGGAATTGCAGCAACAGTTGAGGGACGAAATCGCAGCGAAGGATGAAATTGCAGTTGAAATAGCAGTAGTAGTTGAAGGTTGATATGGAGGATGAAGATTGCAAAAGATGATGGGTGATAATAAGAAGGAAAAAAAAATTATGAGAAGCCGATCTTATGTATACCTCGTTTTGGATTTGTTCCTCCAGGGATGTCAACCACAATCCTGAAAAAATGGAAACATGAAGATCAATAAATTCATATCAAAATATAAATATAGAAAAAATAGAGAAGGAGGAGATAAAAACAAAAAGAAGTGTGGAACGAGTTGAAAAAGAGATAAATTATGAAGAAATGAGAAAAAAATAAAGATAAAAATAATGACCAGCGTATCAACTCACGCATGCTTGGCTCACTAGGGCTTGGTGCATCAGGATCAGTCATAACCTGCATGCACATAAAATTGTTAAAGAATCCATCAAAACATTGATGATATGCATATATGCATGCAAGATCAAAGAGATATTAATAAATAAAAAATAAGCCTCTTGAATCATTAACAGAACACACTCACACCACAAACTATCTTCTCCAAATGAGGTTAGTTTGTCTATCTCTCTCTCTTCCTTTCCTTTTTTGAGCTTTCTCTATTCATTCTTTATTCTTCAAAAATAGACAAGATTAAGTACTAAAATAAACTCTGATTTTGTCCCCACAACCCTTCTTTCTGGAAGAAAACAACAACATAGTATTAGAAGTTTCTTTTTATCAGATAAGAAAGCGACTTTAGGTCTAGTTTCTTTTCAAACAGTGTATTTCTTTTCAACCATTTTTTTTCAACAAAAGTATCATTTAATTAAAAATGATCTCAGATATGTTTCAGAAGAAAAATATACAAGATTTATTTGCTATATTTTTATACTGATATTTTGTAAACTATGAAGGTTGAAATAAAGTTTAAAAGAAAACTTAGATCTTCATTTTTAATAACTTAAGTTTCAATTGGAAAAGAATCGAATCAAGTTATTATGAAAATATACATAGTAGTATAATATAATAAACATGATATAGAGAAACAAAAGAAAACAAGGGAATTGGAAACTTTAACAAGTTTATTTCTATTAAATAAAAATTATGGCCTTAATGACTATAGTCTAATGGGTAGTTTATTTTGGGTGAGTATTTTAGGTGATATCAGAGCTGCTTTCGACGGAAATGATATTCCAACCACTTTCAAAGAACCCGAAGGTAAGGGGAATTACTACTAATAAGTTTTAAAGATTTTGCATAAGTTATGTGTTTAATTGATTATATGTGAGTAAATAACTATACTTGTGAGAGTTAATTTCTCCATGATATGTTAATTTCTAGCAATCAAGTACATGTCAAAAGTTTTGAAAATAACTTTAAGGACATCGACTTATATGTATTTTAGTTAATATAATTAGGAGTTTTAAAAATATTATACATAAGTAGAACAAAAAGTTTTGTAAATGATAAATTGATTAAATAGTTCTATTATGTTTATTTGGTATTACTCTTGTGGAAGTAAATGAGTATGTTAATTTTGAAAAAGTTTTATGTGATTTCGATGTACGAAATTGGTTTGAAACATATGATTAACGACAAAAGTGTCAGTTAAGATTCAACACAATAATTTATAATATTAATCGTGATTAAAAACTTATCTTAAAAAGAAATAATACAATAGAGATAGTTGTATCTCTCCTTATTAATTTTTATGGTATCCATCTATAAAACCTTGATTTATAGGTATGTTGTAAATGAAAAAGCTTAAGAATGCAAACCATGATCCTTAATTTAGGAGTACAAAAGTATGACATTTTCTTGAAACGTATGTATATCTATATAGCTTATATGAATATAAATATAGATTATAGGAAACGTACACGTATGAATATAGATTATATGAAATGTATTTATATGAATGCATACCATAAAGGAAAAAGAAACATGTTTCAGTATCCTTGTTTTAAAGATGGCTAGTTCAAAGCAATATACTATTTTAATTAAAATTCTGAATGGGATGATCAAGTCTTGTGAATAGATGATAAACATAATGGTTAATTGTTTGACATTGTTGAGTTGAGTATGAGTGTTTTGTCTTGTCTAGAAAGTAGGTACAATCAAGGAGCTATAACAAGTACCTATACACTCAGGTGTAGATGGGACTAAGGATAGTTATGGTTTGGTTACTTTGAGGACCTACCGAGGACACTTGTGTTTTGAACGCCTATCAATAGTTAGGGATTGCTTCCTAGTTGAAGGTACTCGTATCACCAGACACAGTGAGCCTGACAAAACTAGACTATGTATGATAAGGTAGTGCGATCAGACTAGAATGATTGGAGTCTAAGCATTACTTGATCCAAGTACTAATAATCATGATATAGTTGCCGAAACGGTCTTATGCTCATTAGTGTGGAATCTCCATGGAGTAGTAAATTGTGAAGAAAAAAAAACTTGAGTCGCGAGAAAAGTCAAAAAGGAATCATGCATGTGTCATTATGAATGTCAAACTATTAATTCTAATTTAACCTTAAAAAAAATGTGGTTATATGCTTTGTGATTATTGTAACACAATGGATGAAACAGAGAATATTATATCTATATAACTATTATATTATCTTGAAGTGTATATACTCATCAAATTACTCATCAATTTCAAACATCAACAGTTCACACATCATTCACCAAATCGTCAAATTCAAACATCAACAATTCACATATTACTCACACCATCGTCAAATTCAAACATGAACGATTCACATATTACTCACAACATCTTCAAATTCAAACTTCAACAATTGTATGCAAAGATGCACTTTAATCCTAATCATCTATATGGATGTTGTACTATTTCTACTTATCATTTATAGTATGTCAGAGTTGTGTTACTGAACATATACTCATCATTCTCACAATTTTCCTAATTATGATATGATGCATGAGAAAAGACTCACTAAATATTACATATTAACACATCATTAGTAATTCACACTACAATAGGATTCATCTCATCAAACTCATCATTATAAACAAGACATGTCTCATCATTACTCGTCATCATAAGCAACATTTATCTCATCATTACTTTGTTGTAAATAAACAAGGTTTAACTCATCAAATGTCATCATAAATAACATTTATCTCATCATTACTTCATCATAAATAAACATTATCTCATCAATGATTTAAAATCATCACAATATTCAACTTACATGTTAACCATACATCATCACATTTTACTCATCTCCTTAAACTCAAAATTTTAACACATTTTTTCATCTTATCAATGATAACTTTATAATACATTAACTTGTCTCACCATTAACAACTCTTTACTCTCCATCATAACTTTAATAAAACCTTAAACATCGTCTCATGTTCATCATCTTATATAATCTCAACCATCCCCATAACCATACCTTCATATTAATATTCATCCCATTTCAATTATTTTAAGCAACTACACTCTATTCTTCATTTATTTTAATCTTATACTCTTTTATAATCTGATGCTGCCAAAATCATGAGGCGGCTGTATAAATCATGAAGCAATTTTGACAGTCCAGAAACCTTAAAAATGCATTTTCTTCAATCCAATTGTTTCCAAACGTATTCCTAAGTGTTGGGACTTTATCCTAACTATCTAGGGATGCTTTTAAGAAAGAAATAACTTTGTACAAAGGGTTGAATGAGTTCTTGTGTTGCTTGACATTAAATGAGGCGAACTTAGGATTTTTCAAGTGAACTTTGGTAAAACTTTGAGCTAAGACTTGTTAGTTGGCAAGTGACTTATATTCAAGATTATATGATGGACTAAGGTTTTTTTAAGGGTTTGCATACTTGAGTTAAACATTTGGTTTATAAAAGTGTCGAAAAGACCGTTTTCGCAAAATGAGACGAACTTAGTGTGATTTTATGATTTTCTTGGATTTGGCCTAGGATACTCATATGCTTAAGCTACAATGAACGTAAGGGAGTAGTGAATATGCCTTGTTGAGGTGATTGGTTATATTTACTTGATTTTAGTCAAGTCGCTTCAATTATTTAGAAATTGGTCTTGCTTGGAGATGTTGATGTGGATGAATCATGTGTGTGTGTGTGTGTATAAATGTTGATAATGGTCATGATTATGTTTTGGAGTTGATTAAGGTGATGCTTGTTAATAATCATGATGGTGCTTGTTGAATTATTATGACGATGATGTTGGTGAATTTTCTTACATGCTATTGGCGATGACTTGATGGTGTGAGCATGTATTGAAATATGTTGGTGTTGATTGTTGGAGTTGTGTGAACATATACATTATTGTTGTTGAGTCATATGTTCATACATCCATATTCATGTTGGTGACGAATACTTTGTATTCAATTATTCGGGGTGATTATGATGTGCAGTTGGCATCATGGGGTGACAACCTCAGAGGTGATTTGGTACCATATGCATGTATGTGTCGTGTCTAGGCGCATTACATGATTTTGACATGAGTCATAGTGTGCTTATGTGTTTGGTGATATTTGTGTATTTGGTGAATAATTGTGATTGATCAATTGTACACTCGTTGAAATTGTTGGTGATATTTGGTGAACATTATGATTATGTGATTTGGTGATTGTTGTAATTGTTGTTCCGTATACTTGGTGAATTGTATACTCGTTATAAGTGTTACCAAAGTTGTGAATTATGTGATATCATGATGATTAATAATTCTTGTTTATATCTGATTATGATTTGATGTGAAGCTAACCCCAAGTGGTCTGTAGTGGACCGCCTACCTATTTGTATGAATGAGTAGACGGCGTGCAGGAGTAGTTCGATAGCTTGCTTAGTGAGTGCTCGAGGATAGCGGAAGCTACCTCTGTTGTCTGTCCGTAGAGTCTTAGTTTAGGCTCTAATCTATGATGTTCGCTTTTATGTTATTCTGGATTGATTTATGTTGTTGAGACTTTTTACCCATGTGTCGGGTTTAGATATTATACTTGTTGATGTATTTATGAGATTGATGACATGGCTATTTGAGGTGTATGCTACTTATCCGCTGCGATGTTTTGTTGGAAATTTTTATGCATGTTGTTTTGGAGAGTTTGTTGAAGACGTGACGTCTATTTCTTGAATATTTATTATATTCGCATGTTTTATCGCTTTAATAGAAATAGGGCGTTACAACGGACAATCTTCTTTCAACAAAACATGAAGAAAGTGGCTGGGAATTAAGCGAAGACACATGATGTTGGAATGTGGCTTAAGTGGTGGAACACTTCGCATTGGGAAGTATGTCTCACATATACCTTTTTCGGGCAAAGTCAATAGAACAACGACTCTATTGTAGCAAGTAGCAATAATGTGACTCATATCCGAAGTGGTCAACCACTTATCTTCTAGCGCAATACCACTTCAACTTGTTGGAGGGTGTAAACTATCCAAGATAACTTTAAAACGCTTCTCGGTACCATATATCAGCAAATAGTCACTCTTATGATTTTTCAACTCATTAATAAGTGCATGACGAACCAATACACGACTTTCCTCATCCATTCCCAAGTGCCTAGCTATGACCCGGAATCCACAATTACCTTCCCCTTTAATATTCACAATGTCTTCAATGTAAGGTCTCATGATCGTTGAAATTTGTGAAATGTATGGTATATTCAAAAAAGGTTTTGGTTTTGAAGTAGGTGTTGAAGCTTGTGAGCGGGAGTAAGTGCCAAGACATGCACCTTTACTATTTGGAACCTTACTCTTGGCTTGTGAGCATTGACTATCGAGATTTTGAGAATCAATAGTCTCCCACCTAGAGGGAATTCGACCCATGGATGTCATTTTCGGTGTAGACCTCACCCTTTTAGGTGCTCCCTTGGTTACCACTTTTTTTGGACGTGGATTCAACATTGTGTCCTCCGAAAATCCTAGTTCACACAACTTTTCTTTGATGTGGAGTTTCATCTTGTAAGGGGCTCTTTTTAGACGTTCTTGAATGGCGTTCCATTCCTCCGTAACGGAAAAATGTGCATCAACCTCTTCTTCAATTACACTCAACCTTTGCCAATGAGGGTGTATTTCATCCAATAGAATAGATAATTTTTTCTTTCTCTTTTCGACAATAATAAAAGCACAAGGCAACCCGTACGTTGTCATTTTCACACAACCACAATCTTTTTTGGCAAAGTCGAATGTCCTAGAGCGTTGTAATTCGTCATTGATAAAACCCAAAGCAGCTCTAGATACACACCCCTCAAACTCAAAGAATAATTTGTGTTTTTTATATTTGTGTTCCATGACGGTTATGCTCCTCCCAAAATTTCCTTGTATCTCACCAAATTGGTTTTTCAACATTTTGTCAATTTTATCCCAACATGATGCCAAATCTCCCAAACTACTCAAATATCTTTTCAATTGTGCATGAGCCAATTCAACAATGTTGGTGGTTCTACACCCTAGATGCAAGAATTTATCCGTCCATGCCCTCACAAATTGCTTTTTAACGGGCAAAACTGTGGTTTCAACATATTTAACGAACATGGGAAATTGTTCGCATACCTCTTTGAATTTCTACCATGCACTTGCATATAAATCCTCCGTAGGAGAGTCAACCACCTCTCTCCAAACCCTCACTATTTTCTTAACAAGATCACAATGCTTCTCATCATTCGCTTCCTTCACAACAACTTTTGCATCTGTAGGCTTCGCTTTGACTCTTCAATCCGTGTTGCACTTAGATTTCACATTCTTCTCAATATGAAAATAGCAAAGTACATGGTTTGTTTTAGGGAGAACGGTGGCAACAACATTCATCAAAGCGGTGTCCCTATCCGTGACAATCACCTTATGCAAGTTGAGTTTTGAATTCAAAAGACCAACCAACATCTCAAGTACCCAAATAAAGTTATTCTCTTGTTCTTTGGAAAGAAAGGCAAACGCAACGAAATACGTCATTTTGGTAGAGGTCACACCAACAATATCAAATAACGGCATTCAGTAGGTATTGGTTTTGTAAGTGAATTCCATGACCAAAACGGTGGGAAAAGTGTTAAGAATATTAATTGACTCTAGATGAGCAAAAAGTATGTCTTCAAGAGTGGTTTCCTCACTATTTGCTCTTGTGAAATAGATGTATTTATGCTTCTCCAACTTTGAAATCAAGTATTGCATCTCCGTCTTGTCCTCTCTTTGCCCTTTACGCCATCTAGTTCGTGCATTGTACACTTGCTTGATGATAGTCACACTTTTTGTTTCTTTCAAATTCGTGAGAATATTCCTAGGCGCCGCCAAACTCTTTGTAATGTCGATAACTCTTTGCTTCTCCGCCGCTTTTAGTCGACCCGCAAGAAGGTGACCGACTAGCTTTGACGCCAACTCATGGTTGTGAATTCCACAAAGCATTGAAATCCACAAATCTTGTGTATTCTTTTCAAAGAAGCATTTCAACCTAAACGAACATTCACATTTCCTTGAGCCCGTGCCTTCAAGGTCTGGTTTCTTCCTCCTCTCAGATGGCTTGTATTCACCACTCATTTCACATTGCATAGTCAAGTACGACCTTATTAGACTATATTTATCTATAGAAATGGTAAATCCGACCCTTGCCGCTTGTTGAAGAACCCAACCAAGTAATTTTTCTCGATCTGTTCATCTTTCATTTGTTGTAAAAAATGACCCGGTGTTTACTTCAATACCACGAACACCGGTAGGAACTGGTTTAGGCTGAGGTATTTTTTCAAAGTTACCGGTAGGTACCGGTTTAAGTTTTTCTTGGTTGTGACCAATGTGAGCTTAAAAGAGAATTTTGACTTTAAACTTCACATCTTTGGTTGGTTTGACATCACCGGATGCTACGCTGGAACCTACGCCTACACCAGAAGCTTCAATATTGGCCGGTTTCAGTTCAACGCCATCATCCACAACATTTTCAACCATGTCACGCTATGTCTATTAAATAAAAAAATAACAAAATAAATAAATAAATAACTTGTGTAGCGCAAAGAAAGGAAAAAAAGTGGCGCAAAAATTCAAAAATTGGGCATCACTGTTGCGTGACTTAAGTTACGTCAGTGTTAATTTCCTACGTGAGTTAAGTCACGCAACTTACACAACTGCGTGAGTTAACTCACGCTAAGCCCTATCATCTACAAACGAAACTGACGAACCTCCCAATAAAACCAGTAAAATCGAGGGGGGGTTTTATGATACATTACCTGTTCTTTGATGCTTGATGAGCGTAGAAACTTGCTTCCTTACGATTTGCAATGATTTGGAATGAAGATTTTGCCCCAAAAAATCGCACATTTTAGGTTTTTGGAAGTGGAGGTTAAGAAAAATGGTGTTGTCAATATGGACTGTTGGGTTTTGTTCAAAAACAATATTCAACGTGAGTTAACTCACGCAGGGGCAATATGGTATTTTCAGTTGTGAGCGAGCAATCTCTGTTAGGTAAAGAGCAGAATTCAAATACTTGTGCCAAACTCAATATTTGAAGCCCATGTAGCAAGAGGGTCGGTTCAATTTGACCCATTTATACATGATCATCCATCATTGGACAACTTTAATAAACACGATTTATTATTTTATCAAAATAAAACTTACGAGTTTACAAATAAATTTTCAAAAATAATTTAAGTGTTTTTAACTATATATGATAGATAGATGAAATGACAACAAATAGTGGAAATTTACTTACACAATTAAGTGGAAGAACCTTAGCTCGAATTTCAATCACGACATCCAGTCTAGTAATTTCGACATTCTTATCGACTAAGTTGGACTAAAGGGCTGAATGTTTTTTTTTTGTTGGTAGTGTTCTCTTTTTTGGTAGTGAAGGGCTGAATGTTTTAAGTATACTCTTAAAATTACTATGTAAAATAGTAGTAATAATTTAATATAACAAGTTTAAAAATACCCTCAATACTATTTAAATATGTATTTTAAATTGAGTTTAACGGTGGTAGGTTGACAATTCATTTTTTTTGCAAACACAACCAATCAAAATATTCTGAATTGCCACGTAAATTAAAAACATTAATCGATGTGCCAATTCTAAATGTTTAGATCGGTTAAATGTGCAAAATTGTCTGTCAACCCATCACCATTTAACTAATTTTTTTTTTTGGTCAGGTAGCCTAGCGGCTAGAATTCACCTTTGTCAAGGTGAATAAGTGGGGTGTCCGGGGTTCGAACTCCAGCCCCTGCAT
>Ga0209282_1000956_pt1 | contig 15116 bp, 9 predicted proteins | sample Mtrugardesep15_FD_187529 | JGI IMG/M metagenome (GOLD analysis project Ga0209282, IMG submission 187529) | Root nodule microbial communities of legume samples collected from California, USA - M. trunc garden sep15 (SPAdes) (version 2) | ecosystem: Host-associated > Plants > Roots > Nodule...
ATTTAAACATTGGAGTGGTATTTGCAAACCACTCCAATGTTTAAATTGAGCAAAGACTCAGAAAAGGGTCGGTAGACTTAATTTGTAGACTTGACTTGTACAAATGACATTTAAAAACTTATATGTGACACATAAATGAAAAATGTATATAACAAAATATCAATTAACATAAAATTCAAATTCAAACTTCATAACCAACATGTTAACAAAAAATCTCTATAATAAAACTAGTCAATTTGTAAAAGTAGATAAGGTCATCCTTTCTTCCCAATTTGCTACTACATAACGAGAAAAAAAAACATAAAACATATATGATAATGTCTTCAAACATCCAAAACTCCAATTAAATCTTGCCCATCATCAAAATCACCACCACCACCATCATCATCTTGGTCACCGTCATCTTCACCAACATCCTGACAATCATTGTCAACATCATCATCAAATTCTGCGCCCTATGAAACACATTAAACAAGGCAACAATTACATGTAAAGGAAGTAAGTGAACGTCATTGATGTAAACAAACAACAAGTAAGTGATTTACGAAATACAAGCCTAAGAAAACGTCGAAGGTGAAGTGTACGTTGACTATGGAGGTGAGACCGGAAGTCGTGATTGAGAGAGTGACTTTTCGTTTCTAAACTAAGTGTGAGAGAAAGTGACATTTCGTTTCTAGGGTTATAAGATTCTAGGTTTTTTCTATTCACATTTTTTGTTTTATTTGGAATTTGTGGCCGAATTTTAGGTTTTTTCAATTTTTTTTTTTGCTTTTTTAAAAAATTCATGGACTCAGGAAACTCGTCATAGACTCGCGAGTCTATGCAAGTCTGTACGAGTCTACCATAAAAATGATTTCATCTACGAGTCTACTAGTTTTTGCCATCTAGACTCGTAAACTTGTATAAAATCGCTAATCTACTTATGAGTTTGACAACCATGGTAGTAATTGTTTGTCTTGTATTGTGATGAACGATACTTTTAAAGATGAGAGAGAGAGAGGGAGAGAGAGAGAGAGAGAGCCTGACATAAAATACTTAGGTGACTTTAAATTTTGATGACTTTAGCATATTTTGAGGAGAGATAATGATAGATAAATTATTAAAATAAAATATTTTGATGAGATAATGATTGGTTACAAGTGATAGAGAGAGAGTCACAGAGACTCAGTCACCTCAAGTGGAATCCCATGGCGACTTTCCCTCCATAAAGTCACTCAATCCCAATCAAAAAAAGTTGAACGTGCTGTTAATTTACTCCAAGAAAGTATCATTAATCAGTTGAAAGTTTATTTCTAAAAATTGAATTACACATAAGTTGGTGATTGGTGAATAAGGTGGATGAGATGAGGGAGCAACAAATGTGTTCTGTGATGAGTCACAAGATATAAATAATTGATGGTTCACCACTGCCATCTAATTTGAAGGATTCACACATAATTGATTTTTCTGTCGTTTTAAACTAAACAGAAAGTAATAGAAACTTGAGGCAGAATTTCATAAAGTTATCGTCAAGAACTATAGACATCTACCTATAATTACTCTGCCTCCAGAAAAGCTCAAACTTACATAACATGAAGTCCGTTATTAATTTTTTTGAATTTTATGCAGATGTCTTTTCATAGTAGCAACATAATCACCAAAAAGTTCCTCAGTCGGAGGCTGCAGGCTGAAGACATATGAGATGGACCTTGACACCACCATTGGCCGCCGATTGGTAACGGAGTCATGTAATATCCCAAAGCTTATTTCGTCAAAAGCAAATGACTCTGTAAGGATAAAGAAACAATCTCTTGCCAACTTCTCTACCTGAAACCGCAACATTGCATTTAGTTAATTGAATTCAATTTCAGTTAGTTAGTCAAGTATTCCTGCTGTCAGAAGATTGTTATGCTAGCTGGGTAGTTAGTTATCTAATAAGCCAGTTAGTCATCCTTCAGTTATATCTTTTATTGTATATAAGGCTCATTGCCTCTCTTTGTAAGTGATTCTCAGTATTGAATGCAGAAAACTACCAGAGCACTTTGCTTTCTTCACCAAACTTACTCTCTTTTATTTGTCTTTTCCTCTATGGATCTTGTAGATTGAGAGATTCAATAACTATTTGCTATTATCTTAATGAGTGGCTGTGTTAAGATTTACGCATATATTCGTTTCAATGCTATCCATCAGAAAGCTTTCGCTTCTGAATATGAGCAAAGCACCAAACAGACCAACTAGGGAATTTATCAAGTGACTATCATCGTCACAGGAGTGATAAATAACATTTTTTATAACACCTTTAAATGGTAAGAGATCATGAACAGAAGCAATCACCTGAAGTTGGGAAAATCTGATATTATTCATGGTTATGATAACTTGCACCTCCTGCAAATCATCAGCCAAAATTCGAAAGGCTAGATATTGGAAGAAATTTTGCAACGCCTTCTTTTTTCCATCCAAATCCTCACCATAGCTATCGAAGCAAGGAAACCACAATACACATTGAACTTCATTCCAAGGAATAAGACTCCTCCCTGCTTTGGCTATGATTGTTTGGTACGGATGATATAGACCCCATAAAACTCTGACTCCTGTAAGGGATGGTTCTGTAAAGGTTGTTTCTGACAAACTGGTAGTCGAAATTATTTTGGATGGATCATAGTGGCAAGCAAAGCATGAGGAGAAATGCAAATCAGTGTCGTCCAATATCAGAATTGATCTGTTGCTAGATTCCGGAAACAAATTCAGAAGGGATGCAGAATTCATGGCATTATCTTCTGGCAGGCAGATGTTTTTACGGGCCGACACTGCAGGTCGGTCCACATCATGTGAAAATAAACAAGATCCTCCATTTCGGCAACCCTATTACAATGAACATTGAATAATAACCATAATCTTAGTAATGGTAGCATCATAATGTAGTCAAACTCAATCGATGAATTTTGATAATAATAATAATAATAACCATAATCTTAATAATTGTAGCATCATGATGAAGTCACCTACCTGCAAGGAAAAGAAGAACCTGCACTGTGGTCTCTTAGCCTGAAATGTATGTGAAAATGAACATGAACTGCCTCTGGTGCAGGATCCACGCATGAAGTATACACAAGGAGAAACCTCCCCGTAGACGTGGAAATTAACAACGTCAGCATCCTCTGGTGGATGGCTAGAAGAATCATCTGGGTACTGAGCTCTTGTCTATTTCATGCAAGAAAAGAAAACTGCCTATTTTTAGAAGAAAAATAAATTTATTTCAGAATGAATATTTAACGTGCAAGATTCAAAAGCATGTTACCTCTTTTACAATTACAGCAAACATTTTTGCCACTTCATAACTGTTCAAGTGATTCAAACTAACATATGGTACAGAAACACATTTATTTGTTTCACTTGATGGTTCAAAGCCTTCCTCATCTACAGACACTACATCTGAATGTCCATCTGGCTGACTTTTGAACAGGCATGTATGACAAAATTCATAAGGATCATAATAGGGTACGAGGCCATGATAGGAGCTAAAAAATTTTGGCCGGAACCGATGGATTGTATTTAGTATATCATTATCTGTAAAGATCAGAAATAAGGATTGTTAAAAGATCAAAGTTTTAAGAAATGGTGCACTACACTAAACTGCATTTACAAATATGTGATACACTTCCATTTGAAAAAAGAAATTTAAAAGTGTAAATATTCTGAAAAATAGTATAGATACGTACAAATTTCTGACACCTGATGCAGCGAAGATTGGTAGAGATTATGGAAAAAACACCAATCTTCCTCAAGCTTAGGCATACGATGTGTCTCAGGATACACATCATCAGACTTTAAAACCTGCTTTAAATGTTCAAGCCGGTACTTATCCTGCATATGAATGAATATTTTCACCATAAATTCGCAAGACCTCTAAAGCTGAACGCTACAGGACAGACTGAGGAGTCAAATCTTATTTCTAGGCGATCAATAAAATCAAAGTTGGTAGGTAAGCGATCAATAAAATCATTTCAATGAATAAGCAAAATTTCACAAATTCATAATAACCTTCAACCTTTCACTAAAACACTAATGCAGATATTGAATAATGGCAATGTATTTGATCGTACAAACAGCAAAGCATACAGCTTTACCTTGAAAATGTGCTGCCAAAACTGAAATGCACAAAAGTTAGCCATGAATTCCATCTCCTTTCGACCAGCTAAGATTGTCCGGTCACCATAATAGTAATCAATGTACTTAGCAAACTGATGAAAATAAATAAAAATAATAATTAGACGAGTCGAGGCTCACAACATTGCCAAAGAATCAGTGCATTAGGAAATAGTATATCTGATTCAAATAATAGGCATTACCAATTCATCCTCTCCAAATGGGTGAATAATGGGTAAAGGCTGTGTATCCATCATTATACCCAGCAAGATTCCCTCACGTATCATACCAATGTCTCCAAACTTGAGGACTAGAACAGATGAATCGAAAGACAACGAAAAGCTAGCAAGTAATCGACCATAAAATGTAGGTTCATATCGGCCCCTGGTAGGTGTCTTTTCTAGTGCACCCATCTGAACAAGTAAACTCAATGCATCTTCAACAATTTGAGGATCAGGTGGATCCAGAGCTTTTTGCAACAGAACTGCCATCAAACCCATCAGTCAAGATAACATTGTCAGAATTGGTATGCATTTGTATTAGATATCGTACATATCATAAACTGGATCATTTCAAGTGTACAGGATAACACAGAGCTTTTTACTTTTTTTTTTGTTATCCCTTTGATCATGTCATTTGTATTAAATGTCGTACAGATTATAAATACTCTTGTGTAGAGTTGTAGAGTCAGTAGATTGATTGGTCACACAATTCCACCAATTTCTATACCTTATTCAATCACGGAGATGACATTTTATAGTTGTGTTCTTAAATTACAAAAACAAAAAAAGCTTAAACATGGACATAAATTTCAAGTCAAACTTATAGCCTCTCCGAAGTTAATTGATGTCCATAGTTGGTATGACGTTTAGTAGGAATACAAATATTCACAATATTAATTGGTAAAAAAAAAAACAGTTTCCTGGAATATGTAATTTTGTAATAGAACATTATTTTTGGCCAAGAAATCAGGATGAACTAACTTACCTTTGGGATCATTGATGGCCTTAGATCCAGCACAACATGAAGAAAGAATTTGAAGCCTCAATGATAATTTAAGAATAACTGGACTCTCATGATCCTCAAGAACATTGTAAAACGATCCAGGAACCAACCTATAAACTTGGCCATCACAAGTTCGGCCAGTTCTTCCACTACGTTGTTTCGCCTACAAGATCATATCAACTGAAACTAAGGAAAATGTAAAAACAAACAAAATATGGAAATAAGATCATTTGTACCTGAGACTTGGAAACCCAAACAAGTGCTGAACAGTCCTTTTTCCGGGACTTATCCCAATAGACTTGTAATGATCGGCACGAATCAATGACATAAGCCACTTTAGGTATTGTCACAGAAGATTCAGCAATGTTGGTAGCCAATATTACCTGACAGACGGCAACCACAATCATATATTGTGAATAAAAGTAGAAGAAATTATATCGTAGAAATAATTTTAGAAGAAAAAATCTTCTGAAAAAAATACCACCCAGCCAGAGGTAACTAAAAGAAACATCAAAGAACAAATATGAAAGAAAATATATCTTTTACATAAATTAAATTCCATAACACTATTGAATATTTAGATTGCTACAGTAAATATTATAATTCAACATACCAACACTCAATTTGCAACACAATAATTTGCCATTAACACAGAATTTTTTCCAGTTAAAATTCATAAATTAAATTTGTATAATATTTGCAATACATGAAGTTATCAAAACTGCGCTACGAACATGTCCTTCCATATTGTAGAAGACTTTCTATTATTCACTAAACTACTGGCAGAAATAACTGACAACAACCTTTCGATGTGACTTCCAAATCTTCATAGTCATGAGTGCTTGTTCAGTATCAATACTACCATGTAAGATATGAACTCTAAAAGTTGATTCAAGTGGCTTCAAAAGACGCCATTGCTGCTCCAGTGAATAGTAGGTTGGAAGGAATACCAAAATGCTTTTTTCAATATCTGGCTCATTCTCATGTATATGCAGCACCAGCTCATGAATAAGTGCGTGCAATTCAGACTTAATGTATGCATTGGATATGGAAGGGTTGAGACAAGACGAATATTTTGAATGCATTATTTCAGAACTTATCCCAAGAGTTTCAGCTACCTGTGAAAAGAAGATTATCACCATAATCACTGTTATATCACATGATCATCAACGATGAAATAACTCAGAGAAAAATCATCCAAGTTAGTGGGTAAACTTTGAAGAGAACAGATGATTTTTACAAGCAGTACATAAGTGAGCATATGGATCAGGAGTGTTTCAAATGTCCATATGTTCGAAACCCAAAATAGTTATGAAGGTGAAGTATGATTTAAGACCATTCAATATGTATAATATAGACAATATATACAGAACTAGTATTACACCTTTATTTAATTAAAAAAAATAAAACCCTCAGAGTACATATGCATGCCTGGTCAATGTATGAAACACTTCGCTGAAAAAGCATGTTCTGATTTGAGCTAGGAATTGCAAGCACTTCAACTCGTTCGCCTCTACCAAGATCCCTAAAGTAGTCCCTATATCTTGAAATATCAGCAGTAGCAGACATCAAAACTACCCTGCAAAAGCATAATATTTTATCAACATAACATCTACTTGCCTCTTAAATTGAAACGAGATTTTGATTACAACAAGGTCCCGCTTAGCAGTCCAGGAAACAGAAATAAATGGACTTCTTGACTGGGATCCTATTATTACTTGGATAATTAGAAAGACATAGTGGCTAAAGGAACAGATGCTATCACTGCAATTAAACAAACAATTGCATATGCACTCCTGATTTTCAAATTTATAGATTAGTTTCTTACAAATATGCACATAGAACTCTCTTTAATTAACTCTTCTAAACATCCTCTCAACACTACCAAAACCAAGATGCTAACCTTAAGTCATTGTTCTTTAACAAAAACTGCTTTACACAAACTAGTACAAGATCAGACTCCACTGATCTTTCATGTACTTCGTCAAGAATAATAACCTTGTACTTCAGTGCAGTCAAGCCCTTCTCTTGCATTTCATCCAACAACACTCCAGCCGTTTTAAAAACAATCTCTGAACTGCAGTAGAACAATATACATACCAGGTAAGGAAAAAAAAAAGAAAAAGAGAGAATGATAAAACTGAATAAGGAAAAAGATAGGTGCCGTATATCTTCCTTAAAACAGCTTCCCTATGACAAAGAACAGTGCGGTCAGACTGTAATATACCATGTAAGGTGTCAATAGATAATGTGCTATAACATGAAACTTGTATTATTGTATGTTAGTATAATAAATGGAATAACACTTTTCTCATATGAATATTTCTTTTACTTGAAAGAAATATAAAGGGCAACCCGGTGCACTAAAGCTCCCGCATGCGCAGGGACTGGGAAGGGGTCCCACCATTTGGTGTATTGTACGCAGCCTTACCCTGTTTTTACACAAGAGGCTGTTTCCAGGACTTGAAAGAAATATACATTCAAGAAAAATGAGTGCCAGATTTCTTCCTTAAAATGGGAACCTTAAATAAAATAAAAATTAGTGCCAGACTATGCATGTTATCATGGTAGTTTAAATCCCGATTTGAATCATTAAATCCCACAATTAAGAAATTATGCTTTCCCTCAACGATGCCGAGTATACGCAGAATCTTATTTTGGACGAATCAGGTGGAATCGCCCCTGTTGATCGTTGAATCGTATAATCAATGATATTTTAAACGTTTCTGCGATTGCGCTTATGAATGAATTTTAAATTTATATAAGCATTTGAAGTGTGAGGTTTTAATCATCTTACTTGTGAGCTATGGTTATGAAGATAAATTTACACAAGTATTTTAAGTCATTTAAGGTTTTCTGTCTTACTAATGCTATTTTATAGGCATATGTATGAGTTTTATGAGTTTTGTATAATCTTACGATTCGTGTTACAAATCCATGGTTTGCGATTTTACTATCCCTTCCTGATTTTGCGTAAAATCTCGATTTTAACTACCTTGCATGTTATAATAACTAGATTACTATTGTCATAAGGTGAAGCATGCATGTAAGTAATGCTATGGGTAATAATATCTTTGCATCATGGTCAAACATATAATTCTATCATTTTTAAATAAAATAAAGATATTCAATTCGATTAAATTTACTCTTAATGCCTATCATTTTAAAATAAAATAAAGATATTTGATTCAATTAAATTTACTCTTAATGTATGTCAAGACAAGGTGTCTCCAACAGATTCAGGTCAAAATTTACTCTTCATAAAATATGTCAAGACTTCACGTCTACAAAAGCGACGAGGAAACAAGACCGAGGATAAGATGAAGGAAGTCATTGAATTACTATCACATATTTTTAAAGAAAATAAAAATGAACTAGTTTAAGTGAATGTGTTTAAAATACCTAGCTGAAAAGTGCCGTGAATGTCCAATGTGATACCCAACTTCTTCTCCCAATTGACAATTTCGAGCTTTCGCAACCATTTTGGCAACAGAAACAACAGCAAATCTCCTAGGCAGAGTGCACAAAATGGGTGTCATGTTTTCTTCTAGAAGAAACTGAGGAATTTGTGAACTTTTCCCTTGAAGCAAAAAGAAGCAAAAACATCAGCAACTTGAAAGATTATGAATAACTACAAAGTGAGTTATTCCGATTTATAAGGAAACAACGGCATTTGCCAAAATAATCCAGGCAGTGTTCATTCATATAAGTAAATGAACCGAAGTGCACAAAAGGAACAAGTAATAACCCTTTCAATTCCGCACACCCTTTTTACTAAATGAACGGATGAAAGCATAAGAGCATGTTTTAAAAGATAAAAGATCCATAACCTTCCTGACTTTTTAAATTTAATATATGCATGTAGGGTAATTTTTATTTATTTTATTTAATGTCTACGCCTAAAGATTTTGAAAGTTTTAGGAAATATCTCTGTTTGACGTGACATGACATCCAAGGTTTTAAATCACAGTCACATCACGATCTTTAATATTGTGGAGAATTACGACAAATATGGCTGACGCAACCTCTATCGCATTTATGGAGCCATAAAAAATTGGATGCTGCAAGACAAATTGTGGCCGTTGAACTTTATATTAAATCAGAATCATATCCAATAATCTGTACTACTAGTACCCACATTTATAGTATGGTAACTTCAAAATTTTGGTTTTATCCATAACATGTTATTTGAAAGCTACTAAATTAAAGTATGTTAAGACCACAGTACTGAAATGTAACATGAGGACTTCTATATATATACATAAAGTCAAAATGTACAGGATGAAAATCCAGTGAATGGCATATTTTAAGGCAATATCTAAAAATGGCTATACTTTTATTTTGATGAGGTAAAAATAGCTATAGTTGTAATTTTAGCATAAGAATTCAAGCATGAAAATAGTTGGCCATCCAAACATGAAAATTATATGCACTTAGCAAAAGTAATAACAATAAAGTAGTTTTGAGAGGACTTTGACAACTTAAACTGAATTTCCATTTCATAAGTGTGTGAGATTTATCTCTTCCTCCTTTGTAGCACCGGACACTTCTATAGAAGACATGTCTAGTGTCTAACACATGTCTGTGGCCGACTCCGATATGTGTGACTGAGTTCAATCAATTCATATTTCAGTGTCTGATATTTGTGTCACAATCAGTGCTTCTCTTCAAATTAATTCTTAATTTTTCTTGTATAACAATTACTTCTGGGAACAAAAAAATTCATCGCTCAGTGAAAAAATCAACGATCACAAGTGAAAACTAAAAAACAAAAAAATTAACAGAAAAAAGACAAAATAAATTGCATTATTATATATAAGAAATACATAAGAAACGTAACTAAAAATTTTCAGATACTAATTATCAGCAACGTGGAGTAAAATTGTTGGACACAGTGAATGCAGTACCAAAAAAAAATAAAATGAAGAAAAAATTCAAACAGTTTGAGAAGTTATACCGCAACCGGTTTCACCGATGATGAGAGTGACGCGATTTTGTTGAATTTTATCGATGATCTTCTTCCTCATAGACATAACAGGTAGGTGAGAGAAAGTAGACTGCAACAGCGACGGAGTGATGGAAGGAGTGGGAGAAGGTGGAGGAGACGGAGATGACGGTGGCGACGCCATTCTCAGAAACCGTCACAGTCACGGTCACAGTTTCTGCGTGTGTGTTCTTTTCTCCTGGTGAAGAAAGCAAATGACTAGGGAAGTACGGAATTTATTTTTAGTAGATGGGAGTGAGATAAGAAAAGGGCGGGTTCATGTGAGCTCGGTGGAGTGGTTGACTTTAAGTCACTGATTTTTCTTTTTCTCCTTGGACTATGATTATGAATTATGATTCTATACCAAATCATGATCATTGGGATGGTTTCAGAGTGGATGCACTATGCGCGAAGTATGCGGAAATTATCCACTTTCCCACTACTTTTCTTGCACGTTTTCTTAGGTAAGAAGGAAGAAATCATGGCTAAAAAGCTAAGTAAAATAAAAATAAAAATAAAAAATCCTAAAATTGTTATAGATAGCAAAAAGAAAAATGTTTTTAAGTAGTTTAGTCACTATAATTCAATTTTAACATGGATAAATGAGATGTTCAGAGTTTGAACTTCGACCTCAACATATATTAATGTATTGTATTTGTTAATGAGTTATGCTCACGAGAACAAGAAAAAAGGTTATATGATTTAATATTTTGCCATGTGAAGTATAGTAAACAACTTTCTTATAATCTTGTTTAAAAATGATATTTTGAAGACCTGAAGCTATCATTCAATGGAGAAGATTAAACAAACTTCAAGATTTACATTCAACTATTTGAAGTTTTATACGACAACGATTCATTCTAGTTATAATGAATCGGCTTTGATCGTCTCAGATAAACATTCGGATACTTGAACATTGTTGTTGTTAGAAAGTAACATCATCTATGTTGTATTTGAAGAAATCGTGTGCTGAAGGTTTTCAATAAAAGTATGAGAAGATGTGCATATGTCTGAATCTTGTTAACTTGATACGCATGGTGTAATAGTTGAGATAATTTTGAATACGAAACAATACGGTTTCTGTAAATTCGGTTTTTCCTTTTCAAAGTTTCACATTTTTCTGTTGCCAAATGCTTCATGATATCATATAGACATGAAAAGTTGTTTCTCATTAAGGTGACGCAAAACCCGCCAAAAAAAAATAGTCATCGATCAAGGACATGAGAGGCTACAACACCAATCACGTATTTTAATTGTTTTAATTTCTAATGCAATAAATACCATAATTTTCATAAAAAATTATCATTTAAAAGTCTTAAAAATTCCTTAAAAAAAATCTTAAATATTCGTTAACATTTCCCTTTATTTTTTGTTGCAATCTAATTGTATTTGGACAAACAAAAACAAGTGTCATAGACTTTCACCATCACGGTCACAACATATACAAGACGAAGGACAATGGTCACATTTACTGCATAAATTAGGTTGCGTATGAATAGTGTTCCTCCCAAGTCTCCACATAAAGATTATGATCTTAAAGGATAGACATGACAAACTCACGGTTTAATCCAATCTAAGGGAATTTTCAGATAATCTATTTGCCAACCTTTCATCACAACTCTATCAGCACTTTGTACAATATATACATCGATTATCAAATCTCCAAATTATCTCATTCACATGGTTATGACTTTGGAAAGTTTTTTGTTTTCCCAAAATCTCTTCAACAACACGAGAATTGAACAATTTTCAGGACATCGTAACCCTTTTTTTTTTAGTGAATTTAGTAGTCCTTCCTTGCAAAGTTTTACAAATTAAATCAATGAAATTTATTTTAATCTATATTATCATGGTATTTGATCTTCTTTAATTTCATTCTAAAAGATAAACTATCAAATTCAAATCGATTTCTCATTTATTTTTTGTCTTTTCATTCATTTTGCTAAATCAAATTCATATCAATTAAAAAAAAAAGATATTTCTTTGATGGTTAATCCGATGTGGAGAAGAAAATAACAGAGAAAAAAGTACTAGTAAAAAAACATGTTAAGAAATGGTTAGAGAACAATCGCCGTGAGTTTAGCTCAGTTGGTAGGGATATTGCATATTATATGCAGGGGTGGGGGTTTGAACCCCGGACACCCCACTTCTCCACAATTAATTGTGTGAGCTCTAACCACTAGACTACTTGACAAAAAAAATGGTTAGAGAACAGGAAAAAAAATTAATGCACGCATTTTACAAATTTAAGCTATGTTTGGCAGTTTGAAGACCAAGGAATGAAAGAGCTTTCCGGGAGGGGAGAATAAACAAAGATATATCTACAACATTCTCTGAGACAATGTTTTTGTAGAGAATGGAAAGACATTGTATTTAATTAATAGTGTGTTTTTAATTTCTATATTGAATTAAAAGAAAAATCGTTTTGGATAGAATGTGAAATCTAGTGATTGAGCTAGGTTGAAACCTGACTCTTAAGACACTAGATTTCGCTTAAATGTGTAATTGTATGATGACTAAATGTGAAATCTAGAAACATGACTCTAAGAAACTAGAAACTAGTAATACAATGTAATTGTACATTGACTTTAATTTTCATCTACGTGAAATCTAGTGATTGAGCTAGGTCGACACCCGACTCTAGTGATTTAGTTTCTCTCGGTGATATAAATTTGCACACACTCATGCATTAGATTTGTAAATCGTTTTGATTGGAAAGCCAAAATCTAGTGATTTAACTTGGTATCTTGGAGTTTACATCACTTGCACACCTTGTGCACTAACCATTTGTGCTTGATATTACTTTACTAGTATATATATACTTACACCCTTTTTCTCTAACCACTATTATAAGCTAAAAACAACTTTTAGTGACAAGAGGAAGACAGTGTAATATCTTTTTTCCTATGGTCATTATTCAATAACTTAAAATTATTGTTTGTTTATAATAATGATCAGATAATGTACTTGTTATCTTTTTTCTAAAAAAAAAAAATGTGGCTCGTAAAGTTGTCACCTTTTTACATTAATCACAATAAATGTAACAAAACCATAATACACGAATACCATAATTTTGTGAAAAGAAAAAAAAAAATTAAACAAAGGTATTAACACATTATGATTTTGCCATATTCATTCTGGAGTGATCCATAGAAATTTTAAAATAAATTTTATTTTTCTTTTGCAGCATTATCGTAATTTTGTGAAACTTATCACGAATCTAAATACGCATGTTTAAAATAATTAAAAGAAATAAAACACTATTTTAATCTTCTTCTAAATCATAAAATCAAATAATTAAGTTATTCGAAATACCGACAAATTAGTCCTTTTTTTTTACTAAGTATAACAATTAATCCGTAAGTGAAAAAAGAAATAATCCGTAAAATTTACTTGCCTATCCAGTCCCATTTCCCATTACTTTATACGAGCAAGATTAGAAAATGAGTCAGAACCACCAATTCGGTGTTGTCCTTTACTCACACACTCTTCTTAAAAACGGAACAAAGAAATGTCTGAGGAATATACAGAAAAAAAAACATAAAACATATAGAAGATGGAACCACATACATGTTTGACTCTTGTTTTCTTTGTGCTTGTAAACTTGGGTGTTGGGGTGTTATGTACTGATAATTATAGCAGACATGATTTCCCGGCTGACTTTGTGTTTGGTTCAGGCACCTCTGCTTATCAGGTTCTCTTACTTTACCCCAAAAAGAAGTAACCATGCAATTTCATTGTTTTAGAATAATTAAATTATGATTATGAATAGGTGGAAGGAGCTGCTAATGAAGATGGAAGAACTCCTAGCATTTGGGATACCTTTGCACATGCTGGTTAGTCAATTCATTCTATCATCCTTCTTATCATTTTTGGAATATTTTTATTATGTGTACTGTTACTATTGAGAAAATGTGTTCAATAAAAAAGTCATGTTTTGATGAGCCTTCACTCACTTTAATCAAGTTATTGGATAACTGGATCACAACAAAATTATCATTTTCATTCCAACATATAATCTAAAATAAACTTCTTGTAATTAAGCTCCTTGTAATTGGAGGAAAACAAAGCCCAAAACTTTATTATCAATTATTGGCACTATAGACCAACCTTTTTCTGAAGCGAAAATCAATGAGAAATTGGGAATATCTTATAGTATTTACAATTTAACAATGCATTTTTTACTTCTTCATTTACTTGAGCATTATAAACCAATTCTCATGACTAGCATTTTTATACAAAAAGGGTTTGCGCATGGAGGAAATGGAGATGTAGCCTGCGACACGTACCACAAATACAAGGTAAACAAGACACAAGGCTTCCATCTTTCTAATTTTGTCTGGTAATGCATTCTTTATGATTCATCTTTTAATGCAGGAAGATGTGCAGCTCATGGTTGAAACAGGCCTTGAAGCCTATAGATTTTCCATTTCTTGGTCAAGATTGATACCAAGTATTATACTGATCTTAAACTTTAGTACATATCAATGAACGATGAAATTTAGTGCTCTTTATTTATTTTTTCGGTGAAGACTGAGTCCCTTTGTTAAATGCTTTTATTTCTTCCCAGATGGCAGAGGACCCGTCAATCTGAAGGGATTGCAGTACTACAACAATCTCATCAATGAACTCATTAGAAATGGTTAGATACATGTTTCTTCATTTGTTGCAAGATAAAACATGCCTTAATTAATCAATTATGTTTCTTCAAGTTATATAATACAAGTCTTTCCCATTTGCAGGAATCCAACCACATGTCACACTGCACAACTATGATCTCCCACAGACACTTGAGGATGAATACGAAGGATGGCTTAGTCGCGAGGTCATGTACGTTCATATCTCCTATAGCTGCACCAGTTTGCCGTTACAATTAGTTCTTAAAATTCTTAGTGCATGAAATAAGGCACAATACTCCGTAAATGTAGAGAGAAAAAAAGGACCATAGACACCAAGTAGTTGATGCGTGAAATGTCCTTATACTGTGTTTTTTTTTTTTTTT
>Ga0209282_1000957_pt1 | contig 15108 bp, 8 predicted proteins | sample Mtrugardesep15_FD_187529 | JGI IMG/M metagenome (GOLD analysis project Ga0209282, IMG submission 187529) | Root nodule microbial communities of legume samples collected from California, USA - M. trunc garden sep15 (SPAdes) (version 2) | ecosystem: Host-associated > Plants > Roots > Nodule...
AAAAAAAAAAAAAAAGATATAAGTTCAACAAGAAGCTTTACACCAAAAGGTTCATTAGAAGATTAGCATAAGAAAGGGTTACAAAATCTTTTGAGATGCTAAACATGATTCCAATTCAAAGAAGCATAGCTCATAAACGTTTTACTTTAATTCAACCTTTTCTGTAACCATGTTTTATTTTGGTTGCCAACTAATCCGTGATCTGTAGGCCCATGATAATCTCTCTAAATTTAATTTCCCTCCTACCTGCTCTCAAGATGTTTAGAGTAATTAGGATTGAAAATATGTACATGATGATCTTTTAAATACTTAAAAAAGATGTTAAATGACCTTTTAAAAGATGTCTAGTTATTATGATAATATATAAAGGAAACGTTAATATAATTATTAGTATAAAGTATAAACCAATTTGAAATGATAACAATATTTTATGCTGTTGCAAAAAGACCTAACAAGAACAGTTAAACAATACTAGTGCAAAAAAGAATAAGAGAGTACCAAAAGCTAGGATAACAAAGTTAACATATTTGGCATAGTCATTGCACGCTTATGGACAGCATGAATTTTCTTTGGTTTTCAAACCATTTGCCACCTCCAGCATTGCGTCAAAATTCATGATGTGTGAATATATGTATGAGTTAGTACTATGCTTTATTGAGTACTGTGAAACATTGGTAACGTCTTGATTATTAGACTTCTTGTATGGGGATGGGAGTAGTTGTGAAGGAAATCACTTTAGGAACTCAAAATGTACATAGTATTATAAAATTTGAAAATTTTGTTGGATCTTGTTTAATTGCTCGTGTAACGAGGTTTAAATGTGATCATAATTGAGCCACATAACCCAAGTTTGTCTAAACAATAATAATACTATTGTAAGAAGCTAGAACAGTGTTTGATAATGTTACTATTCTTTTTTATCAATTCTATTTTATTTTGGTTAGTCATATTTGATGCGTGTCGGATACAAAAATGTGAAAGGTAAACATATTAAAAGAGGTAATCATAAGTACCTATTCCAATCGGTATTCAAACGTTAATTCATCATTTTGTAACTTATGAGAATCTAACTTTTTTCAGCTTCTACTACTAAATCTTGGGTCCTATCATTAAGTGGGTCCCACCATCAATAATTATTTTTTGTTTTTTATGTGTCTTTATCTCTCTAAATGAAGAAAATGGAAAGAAAAATAAATGGAGAGGATCTTGACTCTAAATCTTTTTTAATGAAAGAATTTGATAATTTAGTCTTACATCACAGTCAACAATTAATGATTAAAGTGACACTGGATTTGAATACGTTGTGTAGTAGTAATTCATTAGCAGTAGGAAATGGACCTAAGCCTTATAGTTATGTTGTATAATTCATTAGCAGTAGGCACTGGACCTAAGTCTTATAATTGATCCCTTTTATTTCTAAACACGCCAACTCCCTTTCTAGAATACACTACATTAGAATAAATTGCATTTTTTTTCTTCCTATATCCAGAATTTAAATTTCAAGAAATAAACTTTTGAAATCAAATTCCAAAACTATGCAGAAAGAGCCACAAAATATACAGGATTTTATTGTTGTATTTTCTTTATTCAAATTTATTTATGCCATTCAGTACTTTTAAGGGTCAAAACTATAGGTATATTATTGGTACAATTTTAAGTGTCACTTTTAAATTTATGTCTTAAAAGATAAAGTACGGAAAGAGTAGATTGAAGTAACCACCAGTATAACTAAAGAAAGATCTTCAGATGCAGCATTCTAAAGATTTTTCTGCTGACATTAATAACTGCCAAACGAACTGATCAGCAGCTACAATAACACTAGATGCCGGCGGACCAATGGAAATTTATACATGTTGAACTGAGAGATGGATATTGAAAGGGAAACAGTAGAGTTACATAAGCAGTCTATAAGTTTTAGTATCCTTGCTAATACTTTTCTTTGCACTAAAGACCTGTTTAAAATTACAACAAAGATCAATTTATAAATTTTGAATAATGTTACATAGCAACATGATGTATGCCATTGTGCTGTTAGCATTATATTGCACCTATACCAGTAGGCTTTGTGCACCTTGCTCGAAGCCAGTCACCGCCATTCGTTTCAAGTTATACACCGTTTAAGGTTTTGACGTGTGAATTAAGAAATTGCAGCTAAGAAGCTTACGCTGATTGGACCTAACAATGAAGCTCTCTTTCTGGAGTATATGCAATTCTATATGAAGTATAATGTGATTCGATTTAATGGGATTGACTTTTTCTTTCTTTCTGCTCAGCATTACTTTGAGAAATCCATCATTTCTAAAATAACAGATAAAACCAAAAGAGCAATGTTAGTTCTTCAAATAAGTCAATCTAAGGTTTAGCAGACAGCATTTGAAAAGTTTCAAGAAGAAATAAGTCAACTTCCTATATCATTTATAGACCAAGAAACAAGTTTTCAAAGATATCACAGAATCACGGAAAACTTTTATAACCCAATTTACTTCAAATGAAAACATACTTATAACAAACTAGCTAGGCTCTCCTAAACAGTCTCACAAGTATTTGTGTCAATCGATAAGCTGAAATAAGTCAATTAAAACAGACCCTAAGTGAGATACTATTAGCCTTGGAAAGTGAGGAAGAATTTGTTCAACAATAACAAACACTAAAAACAAAGTTCATATCAATCATAACTCATAAATCATACTTGTATGGCGAAATGGTCCGGTTGGGTCAAAATCAGCAAATATAGCTTTTACAGGATGATCTACAAGAAGCAAGAACCATACGAAAGTCAATCATTTGCAGCATTTACAAATTAAACATAAAAGTTAACAGCTTTAACATTGATATGCTTACCAGAATAACCAACGTTTGTAGAAGCCAACCGGTTCTAATGCACAAAAGCTCAATCCATTGTGCCTGATAAGGGATTAAAAATGAAAAATGATTCAAGATCAAGATCATAATTCATGATGCTATTGAGTAATATAATGTAGTTGAAAAATAAGTAAATTCAGTCACCAAGATCTAATTATGAAAATTTTGTTTCATTATGAATCACAATTGAAAGCCACATCGTATATATCTGATACTTCTGATTCAAAGTTCATGAAAACTTGTTGCATGGCTTTAACTTTAAATTTCAGACACGTCATACGTGTTTGTACTAAGGTTAATACTCACTAGCACATGACATGCTAAGTGAACAAATACTACACCCAAAATAAGAGCAAGAACAGTGCATCTCCCCTTAACAGTTCTCCCACTTCCAACCTCAACAAATGATGACAGTAAAACAATAGTTTTCTCAGAGCCAATTAAAACAGCGCCTTAATCCCCCTAGCCTCCACCATTGCCTAACACTTAAACAAAAATTCAGCATTACATTTGACAGAAAAAAAAAATGGTTCATTAGTTCCTCCGCTATTCCCACAATTTATGCTCTTCCTCATTCCTCTACTGTCCCGTTACATAGTCCATACCAGCAGAATCCAACAATTGCACACACACCAAATAGAATCCATTACCAATAAATCAATACACCACTTTAACCGTACCTCACCTTCCTCAGTCAGTGCAGCATGTATTTTGCTTCTAAAATTATAGACTATGTCTAGACAAGCCCTTGGATTCAGACACCATTGAGAGATAGTGTAATTGAGATTATTCACTTTAATTTTCTGCAAGTTCCGTGATAAATTTTTTACTTCTTCCACTAATGTTTTCAACCCTCGCTTCATTGTTGTGAAAAACTCTTCCATTTCACGCCTTCCAAATTACACAAATACAGATGAACCATACCACTATAGCTCTATATTGAAACACTCTCTCTCCACTGATCAATCCGGCAAATTGATCGAAATGATCATCCCTTCATTATGCAAAACTGAGCAAACAACTATCCACTTGCAAATTGTGTAACATACACTAGCAAACACTGGACACTCAGAAGAGACGAGACACCAATTCCTCTCCATTACAAACTTCAAATGAGTCAAATTTTGACCAAGTACCTCTCTCTTACTTAACTTGTCCTTTGTAGCAACTTTGTTTTGAAGTATTCTCTAAGCAAGCAATGAAACTTTGGAAGGTGTCTACTTATGCCAAGCTCATGCATAACTTGGCCATATTTGTTATTCCTGACACAAGCCCCTTATAAGCATTTCTCACCGAATAAGTTTTTGACATTCCATCTGCCCAAGACCCCTTATCTTCATCATTCACCTTTAACTCCACTTTTTCTGTTATCTCCTTCAATTCACTCAATGAAACCAATTCCTGCTGAGTCAGCTCTCTACTCCACCTCCATTCCCAACACCTCAAACCCTGCACCCGTATATTTACTTCCCCCGTCTCGCTCCATTTATCAAGTGACATAATAAAAAGTTGACTAAAAGGACTCTTCAGAATCCCCCGCTCGCTCCAATAATCTTTCTAGAAACTAGTCTCCATACCATTTCCAATCTCCTTTCTAAATCTAGATGAAAATCATTGATTTTGGAAATCCCGCACCCCTTTGTCCACCCGATTGACATCTTTCCCACATGAACTTCTATAACATCTTTTTTTTATTATACCTTCACTTACACCATATTTATTAGCTAACACTCAGTTCCAAAGCCCCTCACTCCCTGATATTTTTCTCCCTTTACATTTCCCTAGTAGTGCTAGATTGAATGCCCTCAAGTTTTAATTCCAAGTCCTCCCTCTTATATTGTTAGACAAACCTTATCTCATTTGACCCAATATATTTTCCTAACTTCCTCACTCCCCGCATAAAAAATGTTTAAAGATAGATTCTAGGTTAGAGATAATACCTGACGGAGCCTTGAAGAGACGAAGTAGACTAGCAGCGCTGACAAGAGTGATTTGATGATTACAACACGGCCTCCAACGGAAAGGAGTTTATTCTTCCAATCTAACAACTTATTTCTCACAGCATCTAACACGCTTTGCCACGTTGAACTTTTTCTTGGATTTTCCCCTATTGGCAATCCAAGATATGTAAAAGGAAGACTACCAATTTCACAATGCAGCCTCGAAGCTGCATCTTCTAGCCAGGTAGGAGATATATTTATCCCAACCAGTGGACTTCTGTAAAAATGGCATCTCAGACCCATAAAAAATGTCATTCCATACAGGATTGCTTTTATGCCAATAATATTCTCAAAGTTGTTATCACCAATAATCAAAATGTTATCTTCATATTGTAAGTGAGAAATTTGCTCATCACTCCCTTCGAATCTGAAACCTGAGAACAATCCCAACTCCACCATCTTCCTCGTCATCAAATTAAAAGATTCTATTGCTATGAGGAAAAGAAATGGTGACAATGGATCCTATCGTCTTAACCCACAACCCATCTCAAATCCTTCTATAGGACTACCGTTCCTTAGGGCTGAGATCGAGGCAGCCTTCAAACATAATAAGATCCATTGCCTCCATTTAGCATGAAATCCCATTATCTCCATGACATAATCCAGATACTTCCAATCAACAGATTCATAAGCCTTTCCTCCAAAATTCACTTTAAACATCATCACCTCTTTTTTCATCCTTTTCGCCTCATTCACTATCTCATTCGCAATACAAACCCCATCCAAAACCCGTCTCCCACCTATAATGACATTGAGGTTCCGATATAACTCTGTCAATAACACACTCCAACCTATTCGCCAAAACTTTTGATATCACCTTATAAATACACCCATTTAACGAAACACGTCTAAAATCAGACACATTCGTTGGATTATATTTCTTCGGAACAAGCATTACAAACGAACAATCCTTACCTTTAACAAGTTTTCCATTAGTATGAAATTCCATCATTACCCTCAAGAAATCCACTTTAATATCTTCCCAAAACTCTTTCACAAACGCGAAATTAACTCCATCGGGACTCGGACTTTCTGAGTCTGAAGAACTATCACAATCCCAGACCACCTTTCTTACCTCCTCTTCGGAGAAACAACGTAACAACAACTCATATTAATTCTTTTGAAATTGAAGTGCTCAGGTACAGCCACAGGTCTATCTTCTCCTCTAGCGAGAAATTGGGTTTTGAGGTTTTTGAATATTGCATCTACTCCTGCTACTCTATTGCTGTGAATCTCTGTGAATAATGTTTCACATTCTTCTCTGGTTTTGTTAATGTTTCACATTCTTTTGAGGTTCCGATATAGCTTCTTCTTCTTCTTCATGAAGCCATTTTGCTCTGGATTTCTGCCAATAGCTATCTTGCTCTGCACAGAAACCGAGTTTGGGAAAGGAGGTAAATGGCGACATTCTGATGAAGGTGACTTCGGTTTACAGCGAATGTCGCGGCGGCGAGTGACGGAGGAGATCGGAAAATCGCAAGTCAAAAAGAAGAAGAAATGTTCCCGCTCAAAGTTTAAATAAAACCCTAATTTTGTCTTAACGGTGAATTTTTTAGATTAATAAATGATGATCCTTTTTAAATATCTAAAATTTGTTTAGCATTTTGACGGATCAAAAATATTGACGAAAATTTTACATGCATTAAAAATGTTGATTAAATTTTTTACAAAAACAAAATGTTGACCGAAAATTTTACAACAACTAAAATGTTTGTTTTTTTTAAGGATTGAAAATGAAATTCTAAATATTTGTAGGAATTATACTCTTTATTTAATTAACTCAAATTTAATTTCTTTTGTTTAATTTTCCTTTAAAACACATTAATTTGGGTATTTGGTACCAGCTGCCTTAATCCCATCTCGCTTCATCCTTTAGATTGATTATTAACTTCTGCCGAAATGTTTAACTCAAAATTAAGGTGAACAGACGGACATGTTAATGTTCGTATTTTCACTAGAAATGAACATTAAAAAAATAATTTCATAGCATCATCTCTTTGCTCATTGATTTATACTACCAATTCATAAATTCCGTGAAGAATTTGGATTGGATATAATGCTATTTGACCATATTTGGAATCAAATGGTTTCTGTTTACCATTGTTCCCTAATGTCAAACATATAAATAGCATGAAATTTCATTTCAACTTAAACGCATTGATTTTCTGTGTTACATTTGTACATTGGAAATGAATGGTTTTATTATTCTATGAAGAATAATAATACTGCAGTTAAACTCACCTTGTTTGATAGTTTTGGAAAACTGGGCTTTATAGTTGATCCAGCTGATGAAGTTCCTTTGGTGGTGACATTTTTCTAACATTCACACAACATGTAAATCTCTTACAATTACAAACCAAGTAGCAGAAACATAGGGTAAAAAAAATATATACTATATACTTTTATTAAGAATATAGTAACTCTAGAATTAAACAATGAATGATGGAGGCGCCCAGCACACAGGTTTAGTGCAGTGGCGAAATTTCCTTATATTGATTGATAGTTTGATAAATTTCTAAAAAAAAATCATATACTTTTTATTATTCAATCACTACTTAAAACCAAGAATTGTGGTTTTTTAAGAATAATGAAATATATAAATGCTATGTATATATGGATTGATTTTGATGAAATGAATCTATACTCCTGGGTTTTCTTGTGGTTCAAAAACGCGGTTGTGACAACTCGGATTGCAAGGGTAAGGACAATCTATCTTATTGAATAGCCTTCTTTCATAAAACCAGTCTGCTACAGCTTTTGCAATGGACTGCAAGATGTTATGCAATAAAGTCAGTTATTCGGCTACATGAGATATATGAAGGAAATCAAAAGCACACAAAATAGTTAAAAGCTTGGATTTTTTGTCGCGGCTGCAGAGCCGTTGGATCTATGTACAGTTGGATGATTTGGATCTGAATCTAACGACTCTGCAGCCGTGGAAAAAGATTACGGAAAAAAGAATAGTGCAGTTCTTACTGTCTTGGCCAACGATGGAGAGTCACTACTAAACCATGTTCCTTGCATTTCAGTTTGACAGTGAGCATAGCACGAGTCTATGAACATTCCTTTGGATGTTGAGTTTCCTAGAACAGTCAATGCCCTTAGAAATTGTGTTCTAAAGCCTGAAAATCAAGTCATGGTAAAAGTGAAGTTAGATAAATTCTGTAATGTAATATCTTGCAGTTATGAAGAAAAAGAATTAAGAGCAGAATATTGACCTTGCATTAGATCTAGTTGATTAGAAGAGCAGTTGTTTATATCTAACTTGCAGCTGTGCCAGTGTCCACGAGGATCAGCAGCTCCCGGTGCTAAAATGTTCTTAATCTGAATCAAAGCAGTGCAATATCTTGAGGATCAGGGAAAAGCCTTGTTGGATATCTCATGTTATTTAGAGCTTATAGCAAAAACATCAATAACTAGTCAAATAAACTCATTTATATTGAGCAACAGAGTAATCTAACCTGCCATGAGTCGTATGCCGCATTCACAAGGAAGATTGGTGTAGCGATTTGTGATATAACATATTGAGGGAAAAAGCACTGCAAAATAGTTCAGAAATAATCACAAGTATTAGTAACAGCACCAAAAAAGGAATTGCAAATGGAGGAAGATAGAACTATAGCTCACAAACTTACCAGCCTTGGACTGAGTCTTGAAGTGCATGATCTAGGCAAATTTTTTGCAGAGCCCTAATAGAAAGAAAAGACGGAAAAAAAATCAGACTAGAATATTTTGGATCTCACTCGAAATAAAGCTTCAGAAATTATCATTCAAATGAGAAGTTAAAAAACATATGCAGGTTTCATTAGTTTGGGAAATGATCAGAGATAGGACGGTTACATGTGTTGTAACAACTTGAGCGAAGTACTGTTGAATGTGCTGTGTTCCAGATACATCCCTTCTGTTAACAGAAACATATTGAATCAAGTAAAATGATTTAAGGAACTTCAAAAAATTAGGAAAATGTTGATTAAGAAGCACACTGCGCTACTTACGTGTTGATAAAGTAACCGGCATCTGAGAGGCATTTCACTTTAGCTCCTCTCGGTAAAAGAGCTCGGAAGCGATCACAGTGCAGTATTGAAGTTAATCCACCAGCTGAACATCCTGAGATAATAGCCTGTTGTAGTTACAAGTTCTGGTGAGTGAATAACAAAATAATGAAGAAGAAAAAAAGTGTCAAATCATTAATGTTGTCATACATTTTTAGCATTTTTCATTCCCTTTGCGAGCAAATCTTCTATAACTGCATTAAAAATTCTTGCTCCTCTGAAGTGCAACTTAGTTACCTGATTTACACATCATCATAATATTAAAATTTCATCGAAAAGAAGGGGGAAAAAAAGAAGGAAATTCCTTTGAATTTTGTAAAAACTTACTGGATTGACTGCTTCCACATCACCAGTAAAAGACGAACCGTCACAATATCTAACCTTGATTCTGTTCCAATTGTAGAAATCTACAATTCACAACAATCATTAGAACAAAAATTGAGATTCATGAAGAGAAACAAAATCCATTTACTAGCACAAATACCTGGATTAAACTGTCTCCTGTTATTTAAAATTCCTGAAAAGGCAATTTGATTGGCCATATGCTTAGATGAACCTAACCGATACGTCTTGCGAGAAAGGCAAGTAGTGACATTATTGCACCATCCCCCTCCCTAACAAAATTGAAATTGAAATTCATCACCAAAAATATAGAATCTTCCAAGATTTTCATAAAAAATTAAAACATTATTATTGATGGCAATCTGTAGAAAAGGACAAACCTCAAATTGAACTAACCAATTGTTAATTCCTGTTCCAAATCCTTTATCTAAATGGTAAGCTGGTGGACTACCATCCAAACATACTGCACAAAATTTAAATTTTCAATCTCAATTATCATAAACATCAATAAAAATAGTAGACATGAGTTGAATAGCACAATCAAAGTCCTGTTTGGATTGATTTATTTTAGCTTATCTACTAGTATAAGCACTTGTGAGAATTTATGGAAACAGCTTATGACAAGTTCATAGGCTGTTTTCAGATTATTTCCATCAGCCCTTCAGGATAGTTTATGAAAACAGGTTATGCGAAAAATAGTTTAATTTTATTTGATCTTTTGTTATAGAAATTACGTATACTTAATTAAATTGTTTACCCAAACAGAATCTAATAAAACTAACTATGAACAGACACACAAAAAAGTAAGGAAAAAAACTCCTAACCGGCTCCTTTTGATACCGCGTTCTTGACTAAAGTGATCGGTACATAACCAGCTTCTGTCTTCAGCAATACCAGTACAAACACCAGAATATTTAACTTCAACCATTGGCTTAATCTTGTGTTCTTCATTCTGCAGAAATCAAACAAATATGAAACAATAAACCTATGAGTTTTCCTTTGTAACTCAAGGAATAAGGCTAGTAAATAGCCTTAATAGGGAGGGAAAAAACTATCCATTTTGTATTCTTGCATTGAAAGATAAGCAGATAAAAAGTGAAAAGAGAATATGAAAAAATATATAGAATTTGATGTCCTTATCAATCAACCAATATTCATGAAAACTTTATTTTTTTCAAAAGTAATATGGAATATTTAAACTTTATATCATGATCTTAGGACCAATGAATTGCTTCATCAAAAGGGTAACTCAAAATTCAATAAATACACAAACTACTATTATCTCAAAAATAAAAAACAGAAACCTCAAATGGTTTAGGCCAATCAAGCTAACCCAAATGCCCCATTGGTTTTCATTTTCTAAAATGAAAAATCAAATCCAAAAACTTATATTTTCACACATCAATATTACTTATCAGATAAGATCATCCAAACAATGGAGAAAATGAATGATTGATCTAATTGAGACCCAATAACAATGTGAAGATTTTAAAGTTAAAAATCGAAACTTTATTCAAACCCCACAAAGAAAGTGTACCTGAAATGAAGTTTGTTGAGGTGAGTGTGATGACTTGTGAAATGGAGAAAGAAACTACTATTTAAGAAACAGAATGCATGTGTGTATATATATATATGTAATGTAACTAACAAATAAATGAATGAATAAACAATGGTTGAGTTGATGAAGAAAGTGAGAAGTGGCTGTTGATATTCCAATGGAAAATATGTTAAACAATTGGTATTGTCGTCCAGTTTGTGCAGAGAACCCAAGAACCGACAGTCACAGAAACCATACGAAATATAAATGTGTTAAGTATTTATTTATTTATAGTATGCTTTTTTTAGAGCACACAACAATGACAGACAGAGAGAGAATACACTGTGCAGCTTTATTTGAGATTTTTACTCTTTAAAGACCATTGATAACATTTTTAAAGGGGCATTAAGTTGTTTTTTAGTAGAATAGATTTTGCATTTAAAATTAATGTATTTGAAGTTTGGATTTGTAGAACTTTATTTTAGTAGTATAATTGATTTTTATTCACATATGTAGTTCAATTCATTTTCACATGAACGTGTCAGAAACACAAATTACTTTATTTTTAACTCATTTTTTTATATTACTTTGCTTTTAATTCATGTTTGATCCGAATTAGTTAACTCAAAATCATTTCATGTCACCGCAAAACAATACATACAGTATGTTTAAAAAATAAAAAGTCATTAATTACTTCATCCGTCTTTAAATTATAGTCGTTTAAGGTTTGTGCACGATTATTAAGAAAATGATTGATTGTGTTGATTTCAATGGTAAAATTAATATCATTTACTAAAATACTTTTATTAATTGTAGTTAAGTTGGATAAAATTCAATAAATAAGGGTATAATAATGGAAAAAATAATAAATGTTGCATTTGGTATTCTAAAGTGACAATTATTTTAAAAAAAGAAAAAATGCTAAAGAAACTATTATTGTGAGACGGAGGAAGTATAAACATACTTTTTAAATTTATAATTTCAATGAGATGGTCGATCTTTGCGTCAAATGCTAACTTGGATTGGGCACAAGTTATGAATAAAAAATAGAATTGATTTTTTAATTGTTTATTCAATGTTTTAATTTATCTTTTCAATACAAATTTCATTTCTTAATTCTATTTATAACTTCTTAACTTATACCTTTAGTATGATCCTAAACTCGGCTTAAGGAAGTTTACAAAGGACGAATTGTTCAAAAGAACCCAAATTGGATCACTATGTGAAAGAAATTTTACTCATGTTATATTTACATCACGGCAAAACTCTAAATTACTAGATCCCTTTACTGACAATCGAAGATTTAACAAAAAAAAAAAATGATCTTGCTATCTAGTTCATTGGTCCTAGTCAATCGCCTAGTTGCAATGCTAAAATTTGTGTATATGTGAATACTCATTCTTCACGTTAATCTCAGCTTTCTCTAAGCATAAATGACATTATAAAGAGAGCAGTAGACACAGCTCATGATGGTAAACAAACATGCTACATACTAGGAGTACATTAGCTAGCTTTTCAACCATGTATGAACAAGACTTGGCTTATGGAATGTGAATCTCATGATTGGGTTGGAAAGATGTGGTGGCTGGAGAATTTTGTATCTTTTTTTAAAAAATTTAAGAAATTTTTAATAATGGTTTGAAAGTTGTTTATATATGGTGCATCTATACAACTGGCATACGCAATTGACGGTGTGCGGTGCTTTTTAAAATGTCACATTTTTATGTCACTATTTCACTAAACTCTTTACCTATATATAGTTGGTTGGTTATGCACATCATATATCCTATTCCTATGTATGTCAAAATGAAAATTAAGCTGTCATTCAATTTTCTTTTGTTGTTTTCCCCTTACATCATTTGTGCCAACTGCCAAACTCAAAAGTACTTTTTTAAACTTAAACCCCATATGCTAACTCTCTATCATCTAAAATGTAGTATTTAACTATTTAAGAGACCGTTTACAATAATTTTAATGATGATGATCCTACACCTAACAGAAAATTGAAAAATTAAACATAAGGCAGCAAATGACCTTATATACAGTAGCAGCTGAAAAAATTAAATGCATTGCACAAAGCATGTGATGTTTGAAGTGAAATTAATTAATAAAGAACAACTGGAATTTCATAATGTGAAAAGGACGTTAGGGTTACTATTTGGATAAAATCTTAGGCCTCTAATACAGAAATAAAGTTAGCTAGAAACCAAATTCGCAGTACCATATTGACCAATAAGCACCTAGCTTGCTGTGTTTGACAGTTTGAGGAGTTAAAATGTCACAGTTTCATTTGTTAGGATCAGTTTGGTTTAACTAACTGAAGAAGAAATTAAGCCAACAACTACACCTGCCATGTTGTTGCACACTTAATTTCTTGCTTTTGCATCTAATTATCTTAACATATGTTAACATCAAAAGAGCTAGCTAATTGAGGGAATTAATTGATTGGCACCCCATATCACACTTCTAACTAATCTTTCTCTTGTATTAGATGATATCTATTAGTATATAGTTTCGTTTTAGTTCCCATGATATCTTACTTTGGAGCAAAATATATGAATGGAGAAAGCCAAGAAAATAAGGGAAACATGCCACCCAAAAAATTATGGTGTCCCTAGTTCAAGGTAATGAAAGAATATTTGAGAAGAGAAAGAATATATTCACAAATATTCTTTCTCTTCTATGAAAAACTAGGCAAATGACAAATATCTTTTGCCTTGATATATACATTTTTCCTTATGAAATTTTTTGAACTTTATTTCCTTTCATTTATCTAATCATACCAAATAATTTTAAAACGATCTTATTTTAACTTTATTGATTTATAAAATCATAAGGATGAATAATTTAATTTTTAAATGTTTGAAATAATAAAGTAATCTTTATATGATCGGTACCTAAAAAAATACTACTAGTCATTGTTAATTAACGCAATCTTATCTAAATGGATAATATTGATGTGCTAAGTGGGTATGGAGTGGTGGTTACAACTTGATTACATTTAGAAGCCGTCTAGAAACATCAAATGATTCTGGAATTGACCCTCTTAATTTAATGCAAAAAAATAATGGCAGATATACGTCAACCAATCAACATATCGTATAGAAATAAGACTCTTTAATTGCATGAACTTTCATGTTTGAAAATGATCATACCACAATGATTAGTTGTTGTAGCTAGTTTCCACTCATAAGTAAAACTTATTTTTCGTCTCTTATTTGATACGCAAGTGGAAGTGGAACCAATAAAATTAAGAATTGAGAGGTTTTATTGGTTTTAAGTCGTTGGTTGATTGAAAGTGGCCTAGTAACATATTACGGCCTCATTGGCCCCGCAAGAGCTATTGGTTAATAGAGAATGTGGTGTAATGTCATCAGCCTCTCACATCAATCTAAATTCTGGGAATTAATGATTTCAATGTTGGAAATGTTTACAGGGACCTGTTTGCAGGATACTAGTTAACGAAACAGTAAAAATTTCTTAAAACTTATGTAAATTTAAAACTTATGTAAATAAATATAAAATGTAGTTTTTAATATAAAACTTTTTTTTTTTTAAGTAGTGTTGCTAAAGCATTAGTTAGCATGACCCTTAAATGTATCATCTACGTTATGGTAAAAAAAAACTGTCATCATTGTTTCCTCATTGTCATCATATGTAATTTTGTTTTTGGTTTGATATTTTCTGGTTACAAACCAATGTCCATGGTTTGTGTTTGTTTTTCAGACTAGGCATGACAACGAAATCAGTACATGCGGGTTACAGCCTAAGCCAAACCTGATTTGACGGGTTTTTCGTGTTTCAATTGTGTTTGGGTATGGATTTCAAAACAAGGGAACGGAACGGGTAAAAGTGATATATTACTCACCCTGAATCCATATATATTCAAATACATCCCAAATGTAGAAAGTTAATGTCTTACCCTTTTATATAAATAGAAACTCAAACCATAAAACATTTCACATTTTCACTCATACGGTCAGAGTCTCAGTCAATTAGACGACATTCACTCGCATCTTTAAGTTCTATATCTTATTCTTCCACATCTCACACCCTCGGTCACTCTATTCTTCATCACCAGAGTTATTGATCACCATCATCTCTTTGTCAAATAATACATTACAACATTGCGTTTTGGGCTGAAAAAAACTTATCTTTTTTACTAAATTTTTTTATTCATTATGAGGATGGGGATGGGGTAGGGATACCCAAATCCATTGGGTATGGGTAAGGTAACATGTAAGTATATGGAGGTCGGGGAAGGTAAAACTCGTCCCCACCCCCCTAGTGTCATACCCATTTTAGGCTTGGGCTA
>Ga0209282_1000961_pt1 | contig 15071 bp, 11 predicted proteins | sample Mtrugardesep15_FD_187529 | JGI IMG/M metagenome (GOLD analysis project Ga0209282, IMG submission 187529) | Root nodule microbial communities of legume samples collected from California, USA - M. trunc garden sep15 (SPAdes) (version 2) | ecosystem: Host-associated > Plants > Roots > Nodule...
CACATTTTTTATATTGTTTCTGTATTTGTTTGGTTACTTGGTGAGAAAAATTAAATTTGAATTGATTAATCCTATAACATTGTTTATGGTTAAAATTAAGTTGAAGATTAAGTTTTTTTTTTTTTTAAACAGATGCTAGCAGCATCAAAATATTATATTATACCAAAAAAAGAGTACAAAATAGAAAATGGGGATCGAACCAAAACCTTTTCAAAAGATGTTGAACCTGAAGTTGGGCATACCCAGCCTATTTCTAATGTACTCTCCCCTAATTAAATCAGGGATAATATCAGACCAAAATAACTCAAAAAAGGGAAAAGAAAGGCCAAGGTTTGCGAGACTGTCAGCGCAAGCATTAGCTTCCCTGTAGATATGGGACACTACAAATCTCATGTTTCTTAATCTAACTAAACAATTTTGCCATTTGTTTCTTAAACACCAAGGAACCACTGAGTTTGACTTGAAGGTCAAGTTAACTAGTTGCGAATCTGATTCCAGCCAAACATTTTGGAAGCCTTTGAGAGAGGCTATTTCAATCGTAGTCATGGCAGCCACAAGTTCAGCGTGCAAAGCATCTTTGCTGCCTAAGAATTGCGAGAAGCAACCAATGAAAACACCATCAGAGTCTCTAAAAATGCCAAGCTCTGACTGGATTTTTGATGGATTCTCCATCTGTGTTGACTTTGATCCAAGAGGTTAAAGGAGGGAACCAAAAGACCTCTTTAACGGATGGAGCGTTTGGTGCCTTTATGTTAACCTTGCAAGCTTTAAGGATGCTAAACTCAAGCATGTCACATCTATCCGCTTTCGTAGTTTTATTTCCCGCAATTGAGGTTTTAGCAATGATTCCGTTAATAGCAGATTTCCAATGCAAGGTCTTGTCCTGGAACCTAGTTTGATTTCTTTTGTGCCAAATGAAGTTGAGAATATTAATTATACAAGATTTAATAACCAACTTACATTGATGTGACCAGTTTCTTTTTAGTAACAGCCAAACGTCTTCTACCGAATTGAACTGAATAAAAGTATTGAGAAGAGAAAACAACCAATTCCAAAGTTTAATTGCAAAGGAGCACCGGAAGAAGAGATGAAATGTGGATTCCTCTTCAAAGTAGCAAGATGAACACATGGAAGGATTAGAAACCGCTTTTGTCTTCATATTCTCATATGTGGAAACTTTGTTATGCATAATCCTCCAAACAAGCAAAGATTGTGACGGAGGAATGTCCGGACACCAAAGAGACTTGGCCCAATTAACATTTTGACCGGTGTCATACTTAAATAAGAAAGCTTATTTAAAAGAAAGGTCACCAATATTGCTCTTCATCCAAACTAGTTTATCTTCAGTTAATTCAATAGGAATGGTTACTTGTTCAACCAAATGCTTCAACTCAAGAAAATAAATTATCACAGAAAGGAAATTCCCATTGATGATTGACAATAAAGTCGATGGCCTTAGCACTGAGATTTTGTTGAAGATGTACATGTATATTCAGTTGAGAAGCTATAGGATCCCCACACCATCTGTCCAACTAAAAGTTTATTTGTTCCCCATAACCAACTTGCCAGGCACAATTAAAATGTATTGTGAGGAATTCGACCTTAATACTACTCCAAATTGATGAGCATATATGATGAGAAATGGTCCTTCTACCCCTAAAAACTTTACTTCTGATTAGCATAGCCCAGTCTTCATGCGAATTTAAAAGATCCCAACACAATTTCAGATTTGCGGATTCATTGAGAAGCGTAAGTGACTTGATACCTAGAACTCCTTCTGAAAACGGTTTGCAAGTTTTTTTTTCCATGAAACAGTTATCAATTTCCTCTTAGCAATATCCCCACTCCAGATGAAATTTCTAATTCAAGACTCTATCTCTTAAAGCAACTTTTTGGGCCAAGAATAGATAGATATAGAGTGAACCAACATTCCATGAATTACACTCTTCACCAATGTTACCAGCAATACTCAACAAAAAGTTGAAGATTAAGTTATTTGTATTTGAATGCATTTATGCAAAAGTGAATTAAACAATAAATTTAAGTGTTAAAATAAATTTGAGTTGAAGGGTAAGTGATTTATCTTTAGTCACAATTATGTAAAAAGTGGATTAACCTATAAACTTGAGCGTCAATATCATTTATAGAATGAGAAGCTACAATTTTCAGCTGCTAACAAAATTGATTATGGAGACAAATTCAATTATATTATAGAGAAATTAAACAAGTCGAAATGAATTTTAGTAAAAATTTTGCTACTTCGAAAAATGAAAACGAACACACTTTAACTTTCAAGCTAGTGATCCGAAGTCTTGTAATTTTATTAGACTGAAATTGAAGAAGAAAAAAATTAGAGAGTAAATTACACTTTGTTTCATTGAAAGAAATTTGAAATACATTTTCCTTTAGTCATATTAAAATATAAACTTTCATCTATGAAGAGTAATTACATATTTAAAAATAAAGTTGACAAGGTCAGACTTGAGATGGTTATTCATTAAGCCCGTAAAATTGCTAAAGTTTTATGGAAAAAGTCGATCAAATGTTACGACCTGATCGAAGTTTACACACAAAAAAAGCTGATTGGGAGTTACGACCCAATCGGTCGAGCAATTTGAGGGCATATTGAGCAACATCCAGACTTGGACCTTACAAGTATCCCTCAGCTCAATCTATTCCTACCACCCCTAGTTCAGACCAGTCCTTGCATTGGTACAGTGACATTGAACTGCATAAAGTTATTTTTTTAAGGGTTAATAATGTTTTCCACCCCTGTAAAATTTTCGGTTTGAACTGCATATTTGCTGATGTGGCACGCTGACTGTGCACATATGCTTATGTGGCACGCTAACTGTATAATTTTTTTATAAAAATAATTAAAAAAATAAAAATGAATTTATATTAATTTTAACAAATCTGAAAATTAATTTTCGAAAATTAAAAATCGTTAAAATTTGATTTTCTTTTTTAAAATAAAATAATCAATATATATATTCATCTATATTAATTGAAAATAAAAAATTGTAAATATTTTTTCAAAAATCCAAAAAATAATATAAATTCATTTACGATTTTTTTTTATAACCAAAATTTTATAAAATTTTAAAAAAATCAGAGAAAAAAGCATAACATTTTTTTTTGAAATTTAAAAAATCAATAAATACAATCAGATTTTTTTCAAAATTAAAAAGATTTTAATATATTCTGAAATTTAATTTTCAAGATAAAAACAAAGGTCAGATTATTTCTGTAAAAAAACATCATTTTCAAAAATTCAGATTTTTTTTTTTTCGAAATTTTTTTCCAATATTTTTATAAAATATTTTTTGAAATTAAAATATTGAAAATCAGAAAATATAATCATATTTTTTTACAAAAAAAATTGGTATTAAAAAAATTTCTAGAAGTTTTTTTCTAATTTTTACAATTTTTTTTATTTTCAAAATATAATTTTGGAAATTTTAAAATTAATATAAATGAGATTAAATTATTTTTTAGAATTTATCGAATTTTTTAAAATTAATTTTGTGATGTGGCTAACGAAAAAATAATTTAAAAAAAAAAAACCAAGTCAGCACCACATGGGCGAATTTGGCGAGTTGAATGGAGGAGGGGGGTATTCCGGAATTTTTTTTTTACAAGGGTGCAAATCAAACCGAAAATTTTACAGGGGTGAAAAACACTATTAACCCTTTTTTTAACAAATTATATTGCATAAAGTTGAAGGGTCAATTTGAATACACTGCACAGGCATACAAAGTAATATTGGAAACAGGCTACACAGCAATCAATTGGCCTCTCAAATTGGAGGAAATCCACTGTGTGATCTTTCTGGTAATTGAGCTTTCCATTATCAGTGTAGCCTTTGGACAATCTTCATTTATATAAGCTGGGTGTCAAGCATAGCATCAGCATATGAATATTTGATAATTTTGACTTTGAGAACCCACGTTCAAGATGTTTACATCAACAGCAACCTCCCCTAAATCATCTACAAGGAAGAAAACATTGACGACACACACAATAAAGTCATCCTTTCTGAAACAAATTTGAAGCTAAAAAGACGAGTTTCAGTCATTCAAAAACGAAACCAAACCTTCATATATAGTCCTCGCCATTTTTACATAATCTGGTATTAGATCTCTGTATATGATTCCATCAGGTTTAGCATCCAGCACTACCAGAGCCCCTGCATGCAATTTATATTTTTAAGTTCGTAACTCAGCTTACAGTTTGAGTGCACTTAAACAGAAAAATAAATTAATGAGAGCACAGATCTCAATGACTATCAATATATAGCAATCTAGCACTACAGATAACATGACATAAAGAATACCCCTTCATCTAATAAGCAAGAAAGTAGACCCCTGATAGGAAAATAAAAGAGTCACAGAAGAGACTTCTCAGTCCAATGGCAATAGCCAGATCCCTGATATCCCAGAGTGAAAAATACCCTCTTCATCTCTCCCCACCTAAGGCCCGCTAGGGACGGTCCGTTCAGGGCCGGGTAGCCCGTTTTGACAACTCCGTAGCTAAGCTTAATTCATACTTCGTCCGTCCCAAATTATATGACGTTTTGGGCATTTCACATGTATTAAGAAATGTAATTAATTTTGTATGGAAAAAAGATATTACGAGCTGTTTTACAAAATTGTCCTTAAAATGTTGTGGGAAAGATAAATTAAAGAATTGAAAGAAGATAGAACAATAAATAGTTAAGATTACAATAGTAAAAGTAACATTAATGTTTTCATTGGTATTGTTAAGCGGCTTATAATTTGTGACAATTTTTTTTCTAAAGCGACTTATATAATTTGGGACGGAGGGAGTACAAGCCTAGCAAAAATCAAAGATGTAAAAGAGAAAAATAAAAGCGAAAAGCGAGTCTAAAGAGTCAACATGATGGGAGCCAATGAATTAGAGAATGAACTGGATACTCTCTTCAATGATGTCCCCAACATCAATGCTCTTCTCCTTCATGATAGCATTAATCATCGTAGATCGGTCAAATCATCCATGCAAAAATTAAGGGGTCTTAAATCTAGTTTGTTATATGTGATTAGCCTTAAGAGGACACTTTGCAGGTAACCACAACTACAAAAGTAGGAAATTAAAGATGATACAATATGGTAATAGAGCTCTACAAAGAATCACATTCTTCGTTTACAGTAAAAACTGAAAAATTAGGCTCCATAAGCCAACTACTCAATGAGTTTAACAGAAAGTTACATTATATATATATTCCAAGTTATCAAATGTCACAATATCTAATCCAAAACTGAAAGGAAAAATCAACATCAGAAAACATTGCTTACCACCATAGTTGAGGCTCTCATATCTGAGGTATCACTTTAAAATTTTCAAAAGGAAATCATAATACTAAAAAAATTCTTGCACATATTATTAACTCTTTGCATGATGAATAGGTTGATCCAATTATTATTCATAAAATTTATTGTGAAACTCAAGAGTATGTTTATGTATCATATGAAAAGCAAAACTTTATGCAATTATGATAACTTTACTGAGGGTACCTGGTGCCACCCAAGATTTGGTGGAATTGTCGGGCAAAGGAGCCAGCCAGAGAATATTTCGCAAGTTCATTGAATCATCATATGTCACATTGGACCCTGAAAGGATTCATAAAACCAAACACCACTTTAAAAGTTGAGACTCAAAAGAAAAGAGAATCAAACATTTATGTTTTTGACATTTACAAGAACATCTAAACATTAAAAACAGAAAGTTATGTTCTCTCTCATATCAGGGACTCTTATATGTTAGTTGAGGGATTTAAAGTTTGTTGGTTAATAATTAATTAGTTAGGATTGGTTTTGACTGAGATAGTTAGAAGAGGTAACACGGGTACTCTTTTTTTAAGAGAATCAGGGCTTATGGCACGGGGTTTGTGATTGGAACTTGGATATTATGAGGTATGGGATGCTAGCTAGGTGCAATACTTAAGTGACTTGATTATTCCCTCTTGACACCTAGCTTTTTGGAGGGTCGCACTAGTTCTAGCATGCTTATGATATTGGTTAGGATTAGTTATGACTGACATAGTTAGAGTTAGATCATTTCATACATAAATAACAGGAAGGGAAGATAGGACGCGATGAAAATCGAATCCTTGTGACAGGGGGGTTGCTGGCCCTCAGATTTGTGAGTTGCATTCATCATTGAGGAATCCACTCCTCCTCTTTCTAGTTATAAAAAACTAGGCCTCCATCACTCCCCGTCTCATGTCCACTCACAAACAAGTGAGATACGATTTCTCAGACAGAACTTTATCTCTCTTAAATGACTCACTCTTATCTTCTCTCACCTTTCTAATGAAACTTACTCTAGTCACCATAAATTTCCTCCACTCAAGGCAGAGGATCCATTTCTCACACAGAACATCTAAAGATGTGGTGGTATATAGCAATTTACCTCTCTGACAAAAACCCATATTGTACGGGAACACTTTTTTATCATATGCCGGATATTCCCTTGCATGAAATCTGCCAAATGTAGAACAGTTGCATTCTTAACTCAACAAAGATATACATTTCAATAAAGTATCATCAAGTATCAACAACATACAAGATACCAAGTCTTCCGGAGTCTATGGATAGAAAGAGATGGCCATGGAATAAATCATATCGGTTCAAGGCAACATCAAACCCAATAGAAGGACCTCGATCAACAATTAGTTCAAACAAAAATTGCATATACATGTTCAATTCCTGCAATCACAAAAAGAACAATTCAGCATCATTATCAGTACTCTCTCTTTCACCCTTGGGATTCAATATCGACTGTTGAGAACAAACCTCAGAAATAAACCGTCTTCCATAGGGAGTTCTGGTGAGCTGGCATCGGTCTTCGATTGATCCTTCGACATCAGGTACCTGCCACATTGTAATTTCTAACTGTCAGTCATAATGAGCAGAATAAATCCTCAAAAGTTAAAATTGTAACTAACTGGGATGATGGTGGGGTCAAGAGCGCGGTGAATGGCGGCAGGGTCACCACCAGAATCAACAGCTAGGCGAGCAAGTTCCAAAACGGGCTCAGGCGGCCACCAAATCATATCGTTATCATTTCTCCGGTTCGAACCGGTGAGTTCGGTCCGGCTCAATTTCCGATGACGAGGAAGAGAATCGGTAACCGTTGGAGAAAAGGGAACAAGGAATTTGAGACATGATTTGAGTTGGCGTGCTACGACGGGATTGACGAGTTTGGAGTGAGGTGTGGGACCCAAAAGAGATAACAAGTCGGAGGGAGTGGCTTTTGCGATTGAGATGGAGGAAGATGATGGTGTTCGTGGAAAAGATGATGTAACCGAAAATGAGAGGAATAGTGCTAATCCGAATACTGAAGGGTATCTCATTGAGATCAACCCACCTCAGCACTTTACATGACATGAATGAATGTCATCTAAAAAAATGGATTATTTACAGGTAGTAGGGGTTGACATCCTCTGTTCAATGATTCTTCTTCTTTTCTTTTCTACAAATCTTTTTTATTAAAAAAAACATGATTAACTATTGAAATTCATCCTATAATATATACGAAGTCGAAAAAATAACTCAGTAAAATAAAAAACACATATTCTAAGAGGTGGAATATTTTTATAAATTTTTTTTTTTTAACATGTTTAGGACGTTAAAGCATGACTTTACACAAAAACAATTAGAAATTTTCAACTAAGGATAAATTAATTATGAATTTTTAAAGTATCAAAAACTCAAAAAACAAAATAATAAAAATCTCAACATAAAATTCAAATTTTGAGCTGATTGTTTGCAGATACATCTATAGAAATACATAAAAAGTATCTGCAAAATTTCGTAGCATTTCAAAAAAAATTCGATTTCTTTTTTCAACCAAAACATGCGAAATTGCAATTTTGTTCCGAGTAAGCGTATACTCACGGAACAAATTGGTTAGAGTATCATAAGAAACTTCATCATTAAATTTTGGAGTTTTTAAACGACATACAAATTAATTCCGAATTCTATAAGAAATTCATAATTATGGTGAATAAAAATTCATAATAAATTCATCCTTGGTCAGAAAATTTGATTTTTTTTGTGCAACGTCGTGTTTTAACATTCTAAAGATGACTAGAAAAAAATTATGAAAAAATTCAATCAATCTCAAATTACATGAGTTAGAATATCTATTTTTTATTTTACACGGTCATTTTTTAGACATCGCGTATTTTACAGGGTGAATTTAAACAATTAACCTTAAAAAACAATTATATTTTCTAAAAAAAAAAGGATTAATTTTAGTCACTTGACAAAACAAGTTTTTATAGTTTTACACCGACGTCGAATAAGAAACTTATATATTGCCATTTGTTAAAAATAACAATAAAATACGTTATTCTCCTTGAATGTTAGTATAAAATTAGTTTACACCTACCACAAAAAAAAAATCACACCACCCAAAAAAAAATTAGTTTATACCAACGACAATGAACATCCCCTTTTCCCTTTTACTAATAATTTAAAAATAAAACTCAAAAAGTAAAATACACAAATTTTAAGGTAAATATTTCCTTCAATATAGGTAAATATTTTCCATATATATATGAAATGAACTTTGAGGCATGAATAACCATCTTCATTTGTTTTTGTTGAAAATTCACCTATCAGGTTGTGCTCTCAATGGTAAGAAAAACTTACAAAAGAAGCTAATACTATGACATGATATGCGACGAAATAAATACAAAGAGGAGAGGAATATATGAAATTGAACTTAGAGGCATGAATAACCATCTTCACTTGTTTTGGTTGAACATTCACCTATCATGTCGTGCTCTAATTGTAAGCACAAAAAAAACAGCATAAAATTCCCCTTTCATAAGATAATGTCGTTGCTTGTTCAAAAGAACAATGTCTATCATTGCCGGAGTTCCTAAAAAATATGGTTGATAAGTGATATTCCAGACACATGATTTGCTTGGGGTTAAATAACAGATATAGAATAATCAACCATATCGTGCCTTAATTGACTGTTTAGTGAACTAGCAAGATAAGAGAAGTCAGTTTAAAGCATCTTATCTCCCTTAATTGGATTAAAAGTTTTGTAGTTAATTGAACTGCTTGCCTCGCATTAATTGGATAATTGAGCATCTGAAAACTTTTGAATGAAAAAGGAGAAGAAAATACGTCCGTATGCATATGCTTAGATTATAGGTCAAGAAAGTTACCATGGGAGGAAGCTAGTAAAATTTTCAATACAGATAAAGAAAAGCTGAAAATGAGAAAGAATATGATCATAAACACACAGAACTCTCCTGCCAAGAAAAAGAATATAACGGGCAACACAACAAGAATATGATCATAAACAAACCAAACATTATTTGACAAGATAGAGGAATGGACACGTTTTTTTGTTCAATCATCCATGCCTTCTACGCACTACAACTTTCATAATAACTACAGTTTTCAATTTTCAGTGAATAGCTGCAGAAAATTCCTATGAGCCCTTGAAATTTTTTAAAAATGTTTAAAAAGTAAAAGATAAACAGAAACCTCCAACACTGGTATTAGGGCTCAGAACGTCTGTAACCTGCAATGCAGCAACACAAAACTTCAGATTAGAAACTACTGTACTCGACATTCTTTAGAAAGAAAAAAAAAAGTAAGAAAACAATTGCATGTACGACAAAATTAAAAGCTATAGGAAGTCTGTTAACCAAGTAGACAAGGATATCAAGCCGTGACTAGGGTGTTCCAAGAAAAGGTCTATTGACTAGATGTGCCAAAATGGGTTATCTTAAACTTGCCAGATTATTTAAAGCGGGAAGGTTTAAGAAGTTCAACACATGAGTAGGCTTTAAACAAACCAGTTCCTGTATGAACCAAATGTTGCCTATTAATGTCTCCCCCTATCCCTATTTTACACTTTATCTACAATTCAAACAAATATTCAATAATAGAAACCAAAAGTACATTTAAAAGTACTTCAAAAACATGTTTTAGGCAAAAGTTATCCAAAAATAATAATAAGACAATAACTATAATATTTTGAAATTGGTTCAAATTTATATAGGTTTAAATTATTCAGAATTGGTTTTCTAATTTTCCAAACACTGCAGTATATACTGCAATCTCCAGAATTTATTCCCAGGGGAGCATAGGAGCTTTTATGAGGGACACATCATCTAGTTCATGGCTTCATGCAATCAAATTTCATGCAGCAAGCCGCTTTACACTCCATCCATCAAAACAGAGGCAGGCAGCATCATTCATCGAAAACAAGTGAAATAAATACATTCCACATTTCGCAGTAACATATTTAGAGAGGAAGATAATTGACTTACATTAGCATGATGTGTATCCAAAAGAGAAACTAAAATCTATTTTCCACAGAAGGAATGTCTGCCATAATCTCCTCCTTGCCGCGCCGAACAACCTGAGAACAGTGTTCCAACATTGGTTTGGTCAGCAAAGCATGAGAGCATAAACTGAAGAAGATAATCTACTAAGAGCCTATTTGTTTTAATTATTAAAAACGTGATTTTAATAGTGTCTAAGTAATTTACCCTACAAATTTGAAAATTGAATCTTTTAAAATAACTGAATAAAAAGTTAAAAAAGAGTAATGCTAGCAACATTTATTTTAACACACTGTTTCCAACACTCGCTCTCTTATTGGGTGAAATACATTTGGGTCCCACCACTGAAAATGGGTTCCACATAAAGCGGTGGAAACTATATGTATTTCAACCAATAAGAGAGTAAGTGTTGCTATTATCATTCATGAAACAAACAGACTCTTAACCCGATGTAAATAAGCACTTACTTTGTCAATGACCCCAAATTCCTTAGCCAATGATGTGTTCATGTAATATTTTCGCTTCATCACATTGGAAACTTTTTCCTCGGACTGGTAGTTTTAAAAGAAGCAAATAACAAAATATTAGATTTTCCCTCGTGTTCATTGAATAATTATGATATTCAATACCTAATGCAAGATACTCACATTTCCTGTATGTTTCGCCAATAGTTTAATTAGAGTGTCCTTGCGTACCTTCACCTGAAAATTTTGGAGCACAGGCAAAGATTTAGAGACATAGTTTGACATTTAGGTTTAAATAAAAGAACATGAGTGAAGATAAATAGATAGATGTACAGTAGAGGTTTATGAAAGATGTTCAGGTTCGCATTTAGGCTCAGTTTGGTTAAACTAAGTCATAAGCTAGCTGATGGCTTAAAAGCTAGCTTATAACTGATAATTGATAGCTTATGGTTGAAGACCTAGTCAATTGACGTTAAAGTGCTGGGTAAATTTAGCTCTTATAAATATAAAAGTACATAATTTAATTTTAAATGTATAAAAAAACATCCTTTATCTTTATCTTTATTATAAAAAATGTTAATAAGTTTGCCCTAATCCTAATCCCGCCTTTTTGGGTAGGACTAATTAATTTTTTATGAAAAAAAGGGTTTGCAGGGAATCGAACCAACTAACTTATGACAACACTTCATAACTTTCACCACTACGCCACCCCTATTTTTGTTGAAATATTATTGCTTCCAAAATAGATATACGGTACTAAAGCCTTTTTTCTAATCCACTAATATCTTAGCAGTTCCTTTTCTGATAGCAGTTTTTTTTCATTATTAGAGGTTTTTTTTATGTCTGTTCCTTTTCATTATTTTGTTTTTCTTCTTTCAATTACCACATAAAAGTTCCTTTTCATTTTTTTCCTTTCGATTACCACCACATACCAATTCTTTTCCTTTTTATTTTATAGATTTAGTTGTTGCTTTTTGCAGTCATTTCATAACATAACACTGAATGAATCTGCAAGTAAAAATATAGACAATTTAATACTTATATACAAAATTCTACAAAACCCATGCATGGGACGGGTTAGAGTCTAGTTTAATAAAACAAACAAGAAAAAAATATGATTTGAATTTTGTTCTCATCCCCTCCTTTTCTTCGTCACTTCTTTCTTGTAATGGTTTAAGCCTTCAAGGACAAATTGTGCAGTACACATCGAAGTCACTCATTTCTAAACCTGTAGTGGTTTTATATTTGTGTAATTTTTTTTGGGCAATTAGTTGTCAGTGCAACTTTTTTGTAAAATTCACTCGCAAAACATATTAACATTAGAGTGAGGCTATATATATTGCCGTTGATGCTTCTAACTTTCTATTGTCTAGATCCAACTACATGTAATGTTTATTGACTTAAGAAATAAACAATGATGATTACCGATTGTGCATAGATGGGGTTTCAAATTTCAATCCAATAATTTAGCTGAAATACTAAGTTGGACTTCACCAAACATTGCATCATGGCTTTTTTCTATTCGTGATATTTAAAAACAAATAAGTGGCAACAGAATACTAGAAGAATACAATGGCTGGAGCAAACGTGCACTTTTTAATTGAGTTAGTGGGTAGTTATTATTTATTGCCAAAAGGTTAAAGAAATAATATAATTAAGATAAAAATGTGAGAAAATGTGAGAAGCTATAAGCTATAAACTCGAACACTACTTGAAATAGCATCTCAAAAAAAGCTATAAGCTGGTGTGAGAAGCTTGTTTACCAAACATGTCTCATTTGATCTAACAAGCTTATAAGCTATTCCAATACTCTATAAGCTAGATTATTGACATTACCAAACATAGCCTTAGAGTCAAATTAGAGAAAAAAAACTACACATGGAAGTGAGAAAGAACTATCCATTCCAAATATATGGGGGATATTTGTAACTGGAACATTTGAGTGCATATAAATCACAAGTCTTGAACTAGAAAGATGCTCACATTCAAATTTACCAGCTGATTATGGAGACTTGGTTTGGATAAATATGAAATAAATTAATGATTATGGACACTAGGTTTGGATAATATGAAATAAATTAAAAATGTGCTCAAATATAGTAAGGAAATACATTAAGATATTATATTTTAAAATAGTGTGGCAGACGGAAGTTCTACATGGACATGCCAATTGCCAGACATCGACAACATGACAAGGAAAAAAAATCAAACAAAAACATAACAAACTTCATCATTCCCAATATAAAAACACGGTGTAGCGAAATAAATTTGACTAACCTCCCTGGCATGAATAAGAACATCACTTGCAGGTCTCAACCCAGACGCTGGAACACGAGGCGGCTGAATAATGGCTGAAACAGTAACCAATAGAAAAGTATCAAAAAGTATCTGTGAGGAATTAAAGGACTATAAACAAAAACATGGAAACAATTGGGTCCACGCTGTACCTTTTGCATGTGGCATCATAAAGCGTCTACCTTTAGTCCCTGCTGAAAGTAATAGACAGGCTTGACCTGCAGCAACTCCAATAGCAACTGTGTTTATCTGCTCAGGACGCAAAAGCCAAATACGTGGGACAGGATATTTTCAAATGCTATTTAAAGAGATGAACAAATCGCTTAAAAAGGATGCATGATTACACATAATCCTGAGTACACAAATAATTAACCTATTATCCATCACAATTCTTTAAAAATTATTTTAAGTGCATTGTCAGTGAGAAGAAACAAACCTGAGTTTTCATCAGCATCATTGCATCATAAATGGCAAAACCTTCTGTCTCCATCGCCACCTAAAGTCAAAAACAATAAATGCATGAGTTGAACCATACAAAGCACGTGTCCAAGTGCGGATAGAACATCAAACATTTCAATATAACAAGCAAGGTGTCAGCCAATTACCGATTCTGAATCCGCCCGCGTAGTCCCGGTGGAATTGATGTAAATACTTATTGGTTCTTTATGATCCATCCAGTGCAGGAACATAAGCTCTGCAATAACAAGCTCCGTGACAGCAGGCACCAACTGATAGGTAGAAACTAGAAACAGTCATAACAGTTTGTACAAATTGCAATTACCAAAAAAACGTATTAATCAATTTAGAGCATTAAGAGGCATAATACATATAAGTTTGAAACTCGAGACTATCATAGTATTAGTAATAATACAAGCAATACAGTCGCAGACATTATGCACCAACACTTGGAAGGTATGTCCGTTGTCCGACACCGAAACATGTAATTACGTTCAATTGTGTCATTTTCTCAAACTATTACCAGGGTTGACATGTTGTCGTGTCAAGTGTCTACGCTTCATAGACCATAATTTGTACAAAATACTAGAAAACATAAATTAATGCATAATTGAACACTTACAGGCATGCCGATGTAAACAATTCGACCATTGAGCAGAATCGATGGCAGGTCAGGCGGTGGCCTTCTGGGGCGTCGTTGACGGCCGTATGAAGCAGAACTTTCAAGCTATTTCAACGACAGAAGATAATAATAATTAAAATTAATGCAATGAACGTATAATATTTAACCAAAGATATTATTCAATTCGTAATAATCATCATTAAAACCGTCTAATCTAACTTTAATCATAACTAATTATCTTCAATTTGTAGAAAATGAAATGAAAAATTGAAAATGGTGATTAATTGATAAGAAATTGGAAATACTTACTTGAGCGGGAGTGGCCATGAGTTGAGGGGATTCGAAAATATCCAAAAAAGGAAGATTATCGGATGAATAAGAAGGGTTAGCAAGTATTTCGGGATCAGAAGCAGCGACAGAAGCGAGTTTGGAGAGAAATGGGTCGTTAGGGTTGAGAGGAATCCTAGATTTGGCTGTTGAGTTAACGGTTCTGAGAGTTTTCAATCTTCTTGGAGTGAAACGAGAAGGTGAAGCGGGCATGGAAGTTGGCATGGATATGGGTACTCGGAAGCATGTAGCCATGGTGGTGATTTTGTTGCACTTTCACACACGACACGACACTTCTGCTGAAATGAAAACTGCTGGGGATATTGTAGATTTTGCGAGTGTTTAGAGTGATGCCACCTATCTCACCTCCAAAAAATAGAGGTTAAACTTTTTTAAGTTTATACTCCCTCCGTCCCTTAATATAACCACCTACTGCTTTTTTCATATTTCTTAAGAAATGTTGTTGGTGTAGTTAATGTGTCTGTTTTATAGTACAATTTTACAAAATTACCCTCATTAAAGAGATAAAGTGAAAAGTCAATTTATTGTACTTTTAGAATTAGTAGTAGTA
>Ga0209282_1000962_pt1 | contig 15065 bp, 10 predicted proteins | sample Mtrugardesep15_FD_187529 | JGI IMG/M metagenome (GOLD analysis project Ga0209282, IMG submission 187529) | Root nodule microbial communities of legume samples collected from California, USA - M. trunc garden sep15 (SPAdes) (version 2) | ecosystem: Host-associated > Plants > Roots > Nodule...
CAAAAAAAAACAGAATTCACTTTTCTACCACTTTATAGAAAAATAAATGCATGGAATAAACAAACACATCATATACATCTGCCTGTGAATATGAGAGTAATGCTAGCAAGTACGATTACTCTCTTTTCAACACTTTTTTTGCAAGTATGATATCCAAGGAAAAACTACACATTCTGTCCACAAAGGCGCAAACAAGATACAAATAATTCTTGACAAGCCACCATCTTTTCTACTATAGGTGTTGCCTCTCTACACCCTACTAGCATGTCAATTTTTACTTAGCTACATTGTTTCAGAAAGATTTAATTTTTCTAACTAATTGTTAATAGTTTGTAATTGTAATGAGAAAGTCATGCATAGATTGTAAAGCATACATAGATGTTAAACCTTCACAAACAGATAAATTACTTTTGCAAGTTTAGATGCAAACAGATAAAGTCTCTAACTACAGCCCACAATAAATATACTTTCTGAAAAGAATAAAAAGAATATCACAATAAACATGAACTGAATTCCTTCATAGCAGTGAATTTAATTCAACTATAAAATAACAATACAATAATATATGATTTACCATTGTGGTGATATCAGACTCTCGTGATAAATATGTAGATCAAAAGCAAATTTGCCTAAAATCGTACTACGATTCTGCAAACAAGTTGGGAATGCTTGGGTCTCAGCAGAAGAACACCGTTTTCAGAAATGAACAAGGCATCAGACCAAGGACCCGTAAAAATATCCGAGATTAACGAATTTTGAGAGATGATCATCAATTTAGTCCATGACTCAATAACTCCATACTCTTTCATCATCCACACAACCCAATGAGTTTTCTGATCAAAAGACACACAAATGCAGTTAGTCAAAACACACAAAACAGCATCGCGGACATTGTCACCATCATGTTGAGGCAGCAACACTTCACCATAAGTCTCTTTCTCAACATCAAAGGAAATAATCACCTCTTGATTAGTAGAATTAGAATCAACAGCATCTTTATTATTAACTATCCAATTCAAATTGCCACTGACGAATATCCCTAACCACCTATGAGAATAAAAATACCTATGAAAATCAGGAAGACTACGCCAATCACACTGATACGGGAAATTTTGAACAGTTGTCCAAGAATTTTCACCAAAGGTATAACCCATGGTCAAAGTTTCCCTGAAATTATTCTGATTTTGCATAACTACTAGCACCTTGTATCTGTCATTAACTTGATCATAGCCAAAGCCACGATATATGATATCATTATGATGCAAATTACAAACAATGGTTGGAGATGAATTGGATTCGAATTTGATAGAAGGATTCCACAATCTGAAAGTAGATTGACGGTAATCGTACAAACAAAGCAACCCATTGCATGAGCCTAGAATACGTTGGTGGCAGTTCGATCTTAAGATAACGGGTTTAACATAGGTTGATGGAATTTCCAACAGTGGCTTCAAAGGTTAAGATAGGGTTTCGCTTTGTACACGACCGACAACGGAAGAGGTCAATTGTAGATGCGGGGTTGAGCACAGAAGATGGCGCTTTGCAAATTGGGGATTGGAAATTAGGTTTTCCAGGTTTTGCTTACACACTTAAATTGAAGGAGGGATCTCACCGGAAGTCGAAGGATGATCTCCACGATGAGTTCTTCCGGCAAAAACGGCAGTAGTATGTTGGGGTCGTAGACGATTCTTTGAGAGTGGCGCCGTAGACGATTCCTTGAACGCGTGCGATTCGCAACGGTGCCATCGTCTCCACCCATAACTGCGGCCTTTCGAATTAGAATCTCACGATTTCAAATCATCCAAGTTATTTATACATTACTATGTGGGCCCAAACGCTTATTATTTGAAAATTGCTATAGACACGTCACTTTTGGCTAAAAACACTATTAAAATATCAAAATAACCCTTCGGTAGTTAACTGCCGCGGAAGTTGCAGTTAACTAACGCGTAACTTCAGCAGTTAACTGTCGAAGTTCCGCGGTAATTAACTGCCGCCGGTTAACTTCTGCGGCAATTAACTGCCGAAGAGGTATTTTGATATTTTACTAGTGTTTTTCAACCAAAAGTGATGCGTGTACAACAATTTTATTATTATTTCCGTGAATAAAGCCCAACGAATATTATATATTTTTTTTACCTTAATTGCATTATTGGTCTTTTTTATTATTAAATTTGCAAAAATTATTTTTTTTAAGGGAAAAGTGCTTACATAATTTAATCTCATTGATAATAATTGTGTTAATAGAATCTGGAACATCAAAATAGATTGTGGCCTCACTTGCAAGAACATGAGTTTCTTCATTTGCTTGTCGTCGATTATACTACACCCTAAAGTTTGTAAAACGTGACGAGAAAATATTTAGACAAGTTGTAACAAACATCAGTTGTTAGCTTCGAGACTACCATAAAATCCGCGTTGTCGAACTACATGTCTGCAAACCATTGTAGCACATTGGACAAACCAAGGGCCTCACCCACATCAATAGAGTACTTTATAGACAAACTCATAGTTTGAGCAAGCACATAAACACCATCTTCGTCACGTAAACATATTTCAATGCCATTACGATTCCATAAAGATGAGTAGGAAGTATTGATGTTACACTTTATCATACCTACCTGGTTGCGGTTTCTGCCATCTAAACGAGCTAGTTGGTGCTTGATTCACATGTGGAGCTTGAGGTTGAAGAACTTGCCGAGAAATTGCACCAAATTTTTTCGGACCATTCATCCATTAGGTGTCGCACACGATCAACAAAATGGACACAAGGCTTATTTTCATTTTACCATAGTTTGATATTATTGTGCTTCAAAATATTCCATAAAACAACGTCCATTCTCTATGAAAGATCAACCTATAACTTATGGATTAACTCAAATATAGCTTCCTCCGCGGAGGCATTATTCTGAATAGCAATAGATATTTCATCCTATAATCCAGCCAAATGCTAAACTTTTTTTAAAAATAGAAATTATGTATTGAAAATTATGTCAATAAATTATATTTTTCAAAATTTTGAAAGTTATTTTTTCTCAATAAATACCTACTGTGAGGGTATATGTTAGCATACCATTATTTATTTTTTTTGACAAAAACAAAATGATATTCATTCATTCAAATCGAGAGATTACATCATTCAACACCGCTAAAAACGTAAAGGATGAATCTGCGAACAAACTCACATTATCCAAGTTAATAGCATATAACAACATAATGCCTACAAAAATATATGATAAAATTAAAGTGACCAAAATATTCATCGCCTCCGGATCTGCAACGTTGACACTCAAATCTTTGATTGAATAATCGATCTTTCTGTAAGAATCAAATGACCACCGCACGAAGACGGAAAATTAAACAACGCCGCATAAGACGACGAACAACAAACCACCACACTTAGATGATGAAATCACAAAGAAAACAAAACCTAGATCTATGTGAAAATCACTTATTTAGATTGAAATAGAGAGAAAAAGATGAAGAGGGGTGATTTCAGGTCAATAATTGACCCAAAACCACCCCTCAATGAAGAAACTGTAAAAGAAAACCTAGAGAGGAAAAACTAGGGCCGGCTTGTTGGAGAGGGAGCATACCATTACTTTTTTCATTATTTTAAGAAAAGTAAATGAATAAACTACTTTTCTTGAGGGTGAGGTAGTTTTATTTTGCTTATATACAAGAAAGGTTAGAGTACAAGGAAATCAAAGGAGAGGATTAGAGCCTCACCACAACACACAAGGACTTGTGGATCATGTAATCCTTTTATGCTTATAAATAAAGATGTAATGTTTTTTTTTTATTTAAAAAAAATGTAAAGCTTTTATGGATTCTCTTTTGCAAAAAATAAAATAAAACAATGTTAAGTGTCCTGAGAATAAGGGTAGCTATACTTTATAAACAGAATAGAAAGTGTCTATTTTGAAATTTTATTAGCCACGTTACTTTCGAATTTACTCACCAAAATAATTTGTTTGTGGTGAATTACACTTGACCCTTGTTCACAAACTTTGAAAATTCAAACATTTGGTTTAAGTTTAAACTTTCATTCCACTAGTAATTACACATTTCTACAGTATTTATTAATTAGCTTACTGTCCAAATTGGTGTCCTTAAGTCGATGAAAGTCAAGGTGCTACTCTTTTGTTGTAAACTCTGGTGCTAAAATAAATTGGAAAAGTAAATTATGTCAATTTTAATTTCTCTATTGAGTTACATTTTTTAAGTTCTTTTACTAATTAAAAAAAAATCTCAATCCTATTGTGGTGCTGCCAGTGGTTGTTTTGGTCTTAATTATGTACCTAAACCCAGGCTTTGCATGTTTGTACCATCAAGGTTTCGCATTGAAATTGACATTTCAGTTTATGATTCAACGGTTGCACTCTTGAAGATCATACTTATTAATTTAAGAAATAATCAAGTAAATAATTGCAGAGTTTGCTTCCAATTTGGTTTCAATTTCAATATTATTGTATCATAATGTTTATATTTTCAACTCAATTGTTTATGTATCTTAATGATAATACTCCATACTGTTAGGAAATTAACTCTAGGCTGCGTGATAAGATGCGCAACTGGAAAAACAAATGTGACAAATTTTATCCCGAGCAAAATCTCAATCTAATTCCTACTGTTAATTTTATTTTTACTGCATTTGAACCTGGCAGACAATGTTCATGGTAAGCAGACTCATTAGGCATGGCTTGCTATCACCACCAACAATTGCTTCTCTCTGAAATTAGCTAGAAAATCAGTCAAGAGAAAGCGATTTACTGTCGACCAGCTTGTAACTACAGTTGTGTTGCTTTTTGATAGTATCATGTAAGGTTGAAAGGCAACCAGCTACAATTTTTCGCTGTTCTTCCTCGAAACATCCCTATCTCGAAGACAGGCAATAGATTGATATTGTCCTCAGCGGGATTCAAATGCAGTGTCTATAATGACCAATATTCTTTAAATTCTCATCTACCCTTCTGAGATGTGAGAGAACTCGTTCATTTTAAGATCTGTTAATTAACCATTTAATACACGAGGAAAAAAAACTTGCATTTTCTCAATGGTCCAGTTGCTTTTCAGATTATTTCTCAATGATTAGATTAACCTACCATCCAAGACTCAAAACTTGTGGCAAGTAGTATCAGTGCAAGTAATGCATCTTTGTGGTCATCAATTCACAAATTCTGCAAATACTATAACACACATTTGGGAGAGAGAAAAGGAATGAAAGAGTTGATGAACAAAGTATAAAACTTATCACTTTTCATTAGAGATAAGGGAAAGTAACTAAAAGCTAGAAAATATGAAAACACTCTAACTGGCAAAGAATGATCCTCTGGATGCTACTAAGCTACGAACATCATGAATCTCATTCCAACCTGCTCAAACTAAAACAAATGATAACAATACGTTAAAAACTATATATTGTGCTACAAATGACAAAATAATGAACTCCCAGCACATGATTCACAGATGACTTCTAAAACAGTATGTAATGCTAATACAGACAGAACAATCAACACAGCTAACATTTTCAAAAGTTGATTGTAAATCTTAAAATGGTCTACATTGGGGTTACGAAAATCAACAAGGGAACATGATTCACAGATGAACTTTAAATTTGAAAATTTAAAATAAAACATGAAAATAAATGATGCAATTTGGTAACTAAAATAAATTTTTAAGTATAAACATGTACATAACAATCATCGAAAATGAACAAACAACAACAACAACCAAGCGTTATCCCACTAAGTGGTGTCTGCTACATAGATTAAACGACACCATAATATTCTATCATATATCATACCTCTATCCGACTCATTAATTTCTAGATTTTTCTTAATAGTTTTTCTTTTAGTTTTCTAGGTCTTCCCTCTACTACATGCCCAAACCACCTAAGCCGGGTTTTCACCATCTTTTCTATGATAGGCACACTACCCAATTCTCTCTCTAATGTTATCATTTCTAATACTATCTTGTTTAGTATTAACACGCGTCTAACGCAACATCCTCATCTACACTATGCTTATTTTAATCATGTGTTGGTTCTTTACTGAAATTGAACATTATTTATAATTTCAGACCAACTTGGCAAATGACTGAGTAATTTTTTTGAACAAAGACAAATTAAAATATTCATAGGAGAAAATTTTTACACTTGAGTACAAGCAGTGTACAAGATTAGCTGCTAATAATTGTGACGGCAACAAAAACCAGAGTTTTGTCATTGAAACCAAGTTTGGTTTGTGGCAGTACTTTGTTAACTTGTCTACTTGATACTAAATCAACAAAAAGTAGCACCTTATGACAGTATGAGAACCCCTTCCAAGACGTGACAACAACACCCTTGCCGTCATTGTTTGGTTCTTTAGTAAACAAAATTCCACACACTACTACCAGCAAGTAATTATGCAGCAGTCTATAAGGCAAAACGCAGCAGCCAGTAGACTTTGCAGACACAACATCTAAGTTGTTCTTCAGTTGCAGGATCAAAGCAAATCTACTACGTAGCATCTCATTATGAACTTATCCGCATTGTTGAAGAAGGACTTAATTTTTCTAACAAATTGATTGAGATGTTGATAATTTGAAATTGTCATGAAAAATGCATGCATAGATTGTTAAGCATGCATAGATTATTAAGCCTACAACAGACAAATTACTCTTGCAAGTGTAGATGCAAAACAGATTGTTAAGCCCACTGTTCCTACATGTAAAGCAAAAGCAGAACAAATATGGTACAAGTCTTTTACTATAACACAGCATAAATATAATTTCTTCTGAATAGATTAAAGGAAGATCACAGCAAAACTTTAATTCAACCATCAATATTACTGAGAGATACCAACAGAATATATGACATACCATTGCGGTGATACCAGACTCTCATGGTAGATATGTAGAAGATGTGCAAATTCACCAAAAATTGTACTACGATGATCCAACCCACCATCGTTATTTAAGTTATGCACGGTAAGTTTGGAACGCTGAGGTCTCAGAAGGAGAACTCCGTATTCCGAAATGAACAAGGCATCAGATAAACGGCCAGGACGAACATCCCATGTTAACATATCATGGGGGATGATCATCAGTTTAGTCCATGATTCAACAAGTCTGTACTCTTTCATCTTCCACACAACCCGATGAGTTTTGTTAGAGTCGTCAAAAGATAAGTAAATAAGGTTACTTGAAACATACAACACAGTATTGTTGTCACGGTAATGCTGAGGCAGCGACATCTCCCCGTAAGTTTCCTTCTCAAGATCAAAGGAAACTATCACCTTTTTACTAACAGCATCTTTATTAACTATCCAATTCAAATTGCCGCTCACAAATTTCCCTATCCGCAACTTACCAGGTTCACGTTGCGGATCACATGGGAACTTTTGAACAGTTGTCCAATTTTTTTCCCCGAAGGTATAAATAATGGTCTTGGTCTCCTCAAAATTATAAGCATCACGCACAACTACTAGCACCTTGTATCTGTCATTAACTTGATCATAGCCAAAGCCATGATATGTGATATTATTATGATCAAAACAAACAAAGGTTGGAGATGATTTGGATTTCAATTTGATAGAAGGATTCAACAATTTGAAAGTAAATCGAGAGTAATCATGTAAACAAAGCAACCCATTGCATGAACCTATCATTGATGTGTATCTCATTTCAAAGATAGCGGGTTCAACATTGGCTGATGATGGGTTATCCAACAGTGGCTTCAAAGGATAAGATACTAATAAATTGTTTGACACACCGAAAAAGACAAATTTTTAACAAGAGAACCACGTAGAAATCTTCCATTATAGTTACGGTCGGTAGAACTTAGCTTTGTTTCCATTAAAAAACCAATGTTCGGACAAGTTTTTCTGATGAGTTTCTTCAAAGCTCTAACTAACTGCATAAGGCTTTCCTAAACCTTGTCAGATACATGAATGGATTTTCATAGTATTTGGTTGGCCTTGTTATCAATGTAAGTAAAAACTGAAAGACTCCACAAATAGTTTAAGAAAGGAGAAAAGTTAAAGAAATAAACACTATTGCATTCAGATTTTAGTCGATGTTTCATTTGCTTTTTCAAATTTTATAAATTTCTCTTCAAAACATGATAACTGAGTATTGGTTTTTCTACCAAAATGGCATTATTGGACTAGATTACAGAATGGCACAAAATGAAAATGTCAACTGTACAAATTCCCCCTCCCATTTTATGGAGAAATAAAAAAAGTTCTCATATAACAACTAAATAATAATACAACATTTACATCTGCCTGTAAATATAAACACAAAGAAGAATAAAACTACACATTCTGTCTGCAAATAGGACACGAATCATTCTTGACAAGCCATTTGTCGACGCATATCAAGTGAAAAGTATGGTCACAACGAGGTAAGCTTCTTGCAACTTCTCCAACTTCAATGTCCTGTAAATTATATTTCTCAATGTTAAGATGATTACATAAACACTATCTTGTCATCCAAATCTCATATATAGGGATAATGAAAAATTGTGGCAAGTATGAGTGCAAGCAAATGCATTTTTTTGGCCATTAAATCACAAATCCTGAAAAGAATAATTACCTGCAAACATATTGCACAGAAAGTATCCTCTGCCTTCATGCCCTTCAAAACCATATGGTGCGGTAGCTTATTCAATGAATCCCCCGACAATCCTCTGGGTGATACTAAGCTACGAACATCATGAATCTCATCATAGCCCATGTTATTAGCAACTCCAACCTGCTCAAACTAAAACAAATGATAATCTGTCAAAAACTATATATTGTGCTACATAATATCAACGCGGAAAACATTTTCAGAAGTTCATTTTAGCTGCATATTAATAAAACTTTTAATGGCCTACATTGGGGTTGCAAAAATCAACAACAGGGGACCAGAAAGATATATATTTAATCATTGCCGTTAATAACATAAAAAGCAAATTATAAATGGACATTAACATAGATTTTCAAAAATACATATAAAGATTAAAGATAATACTGTACACATGCAGCACCAATAAATATACATAGCTCAATAACCTTTGCAAAACAAGCTTCAAACCATCTCTAGTTCTTGCCCTAATATGTTTTAAATTTGTATGGATAAATACATCTGTCTTTCATGATATCTGATTCGCATTCTTGATATTTTGAATTTTTGTTCACAAAATAAATAGTTAAAAGCTTCCTCTTTTTTAGTTTCAAAATTCAAATATGATATAGGCAATACACAATTCTGCTGTTCAATCACCACAAGCTGATCAAACTGGAGGAGGGAAAAAAAACATTTCAGGAGCAATGAAAGAAAATGAGGCTAATTTCCGTTTTTTTCCCGAAAGTTGCTCATAAAACTAGACAAGAGCGGGAACGGAAAGTTTGGATTTTGCAAGTTTTCATACTATAAAGGAAAACCAAGTGGCATTATTCACTAATCTTATATGCAGAGTTTGTAACAAATTGAGTTGCCTATCACAAATTCGCCGTACCCACGGCTCCTGATACTACGAACTCAGATTGCACCATCACAACTACACTATTATATTTATATGCATCTATGGTACACGCAAAGCTATTGCTTTTAAAAGGCAAAAATTGGGGGAGAGATATAGAGAAGGTTATTACTTGCATATTGTAAGCAGTTAAAATAGCAGGTGTAAGTGATTCTTCTACAAGCCTTCCACGAACAAGTTCCTCTATGAAATCTGCCTGGATTTAAATTAGAGAATTGGTTTAAAATTATGCATCAGAGATGGCCACTAAAAAATCACACTCGTAGGATGCATCTTAAAAACCAGGCAGCACAAATCACAATACAAGGCATAATATCTCCTATGCATTTCAAGCTAAAAAAGATTGCACTCATATAAAAATCAAGGTGAATTGAGACCATAATGATCACCAACCATAGAAGACGTGCCACGTGAGCCAGTTTGTTCCATACACCAATATGCACGGGAAGCTTCCAACACCTCCACCGAGAGTATAGCCCCGGCAATGGCACCCAATGAAACTCCTCGGAAAAAACCACTTTTGGTAGCCTTAGCTGCTAAAGCACCAGCTATAGCTCCTGTAAGGGCCCCAGCTGCAATTGAAAAACACAATCCATAAGAAGCCAACAAAAACACACCTCAAAGAAACACTTAAGTTAGGGCCTGTTTTAGCTTATCTATTGGCATAAGCACTAGCGACATTGTTTGAAAAGAAACTTATGAAAACAGCTTATTGATTATATAAAAAACAAGTTGACTTTATTTTATTATGAGTGGTCGAAATAGTTTATTCGTAAGTGCTTATATGATAAACTCTTGTGCTATAAGCTGCAAAATAATTTTTTATCCAAACAGGGCCTTAAAAGAAGTGCTATTGACTATGTAAACATTCAACACCCCAAAAAATCTCAAACTTTCGTAAACAAAAATCATCATCAACGCAGTCTAATTATCAGACCAACCACGAATTTCACTACAACCAATTCAAATCAAACAAAAAATAACCAGCATAAATCGATTTGTGCAAACATCTAGTCTCTCATGTTTAAGCTTCACAACTAAAAAGCCAGCCAAATCATCGTATTCTAATTTTATTTCTACCTAACATAAACCCCATGAATTGCACACACAAATATTAAAGTGAAATTTATAAAAGTTTCAAACTTTAAGGCAACCCAAAAATCCTAAAGAGGTCAGAACCCAACAATCAAATGAAGGAATAGATGATGCAAGGATATTGTAAAAAAATAAAAAATAATTACCAAAGGCAAAACATGCAGTGAGAGTTCCAGAAATGGCGCATAATAGAAATTTGGAGACAAAACGAAAACCCATGAAGGGTATTTCGTTTCGTCCACCAGTTTCCATGAATGATAGCCAATCAGAGAGTGTGCAAACGTTTATGAGCCATAGGTGCAGCAACAGCAACTTATGATTGAAAATGGAAGGATAAGGAAGATGAAGCTGGCTAGACTTTTGGGGAAGAAATCATGAGCCGTCAACAATCAATGGAAAACGAAAGGTAAGGTGATGGTGCGTCGTTTTTTTTGTGATTATTGATAAGGGACAAGACAAAGAGTATAGACGCATGAAATAACATTTTGACTTGTCGCACCCACCAACTAATTAAATGGAAAAAATTAAATGTTATTTGTAAAACATTTTTTCATGTGGGTTTGATCGGTTAAAAATATTTATTTAATATTTTAGAAAATTTGTACTTTACCAAAAATTTATGACGTGGTCTGGTGAAGAACAATAATTTTAGTTTTTGTCATGTAATTTGCACCTCATTTTGTTTAAATGCATATAATCTATTGTTTTCAATATAGGTATTAAGTTGGTAAAATTTTATGAGATTCAGTAAAGTAAAGCTACCAAAATTCCATTCTATTCATGTGATTCAATGAAGAATGACAGCAAACTATGAAATATTATTATTTTATAGTAGTATTGGAGTTGTCTTTTTTCGTCTTTTATTTTTTAGTAGATCAAATACACTTCACGAGAAGAGTAGGATCGTATCTGTTTATTTAAAATAAATGGAGAATGTCATTTAATGAGAGATAAAAAAAAAATAGATTTTGGGTTCTACCATTAAATGAGTTCCACCACTATTAATTATTTTTTTCAAACTTTTGTGTTTTTATTTATCCGAATGAGAGAAATATAGATTATATTAAATGGAGACGATCCTAACTCCTATGACACAACTAAAAATATACAAACAAACATGAGTATTAACACAAAAACTAAAATAATAAAAAAGAAAAAGAATATAATAAGAGCATGAAAGTGAATTTTCTCCGTCACAAGTATAATTTGTCTAACTTATATTTTTAATAAGGGTTAAATATGTTTTTGGTCCTTATAAATATACCAAATTTTTGTTTTAGTCCCTATACAAAATTTCTTCAAATTTTAGTCCTATAAAATTTTCAATTGCTACTTTTGGTCCCTATTTTTTAAGTTAATTTTTGAATTTTTTAATAAAATTGTGTAGAAATATGTAGAATATTGTAAAAAAAAACATTTTTTAACGAAACACAAATTAAATATAAATTTTTAACCGTAAAAAATAAAAAATTTCATATTAAATTATTGTTTTGTTAAAAAATTCTAATTTTTTTGGAGTAATTCTTGTAATAGGAAGAATTTTTCTGCAAAATTTTATTTAAAAATATAAATTTTACATATGAGTTTACTTTAAAGGAGAGAAGAAAAGTGAAGATGAAATTTTTTTAAAAAACTAAAAATTAAAGATTTTTTTTAAAAGGATTAAAACGAAACGTTGACATATTTACATGAATCAATTAAATTGAACAAATAGACAATAGATAGTACCCCTTTTACAACTTAGATTTGTCTCGAGGCAAGTTGTTCTATTTCCACGCTATTTTTAAATCCATATATGTCAATCACGGATGGAACCCCTCACCAATATTATTAAGAGATTTAAGTATTCACTATTTGTTTCTTTTTTGATAGGAAGTATCCATTATTTGTTTTGTAAAAACAAAAACGTGTGTCTACTTGCTTCACACTACTCTATATTGATATCATGCGTTGAATATGTTGTAAAAAAGTAGAATATGTTAAATATTCTCATAAAAAATGTTAAATAACCTACTAAAACGTATTAAAATTCGGATGTGATATATAAATAGAGGATGCTAGTAGACCGCTACATTGTGATGATAAAAGTTTTAGTGTTTAGCCAAGGATCACTAGATACAAATTACAGCATATCACTAATAAAAGGAATAAGGAATTGTGTACCTTTAGGTTTAGCTTGATGAATGAATCAAGAACAACCGTTAACAAGTATGAGAGGGATAACTACCCTCATCGTCGTTTATGTTCAGAGTTTCACCGTGATGGTCAGAATGCTTAATTGTCTGAAGGGACGACGTTTAAATAGCTAAACGGCTGAGGGCAGAGACCTCTCATTGGGCTTACCTAAATGGTCCAACCCATCACGATCCATTTAGTAACAATAGCCCAATCACTCACATTCATCAACTAATTAGTACTTTAAACAATATACCATAATTTATATTATAAAATTAATTTATAATAATTGATTATTGTCTATCCATACTTGATTAATTAAATAATTAATCCAACGTGTGATTGTAGTACAAAGGTGGAGACCCTTCTTCTTCGTATCATTTGCAATCTCAGCGAGCAAAGTGGCCGTTTGGGTATGTATTCTTGAGGTACCTTTGGAATTGTGTGATGATCAGTTTTTAAGGAGGGTAGGACAAAAAATTGGAACTCTCTTTAAAGTTGATAAATAATTTTAATCCATTCTAGTGATAAATTTGCTATAATGATTCTGTATAGAAGTTCACCCGGCTAAGAAACTGATTTCATCCTTTTAGCAAAGAGGTGTTGGGCGGATCTTGGTAGAGACCCCCCAGGAGCCATGGCATCCCCTAATATTGGTATATATATGATATTAAGCATAAATATATCACAAATTTTCCTTGGTTGCAACAAAAGGGGTGTCATACTTTTACTTATATTGCATAGGTTCGAGTCCTGTTTCGTCCAGTTTTTAATATTTCAACTGTAATTTTAATATTTTATTCAAAAAAACGTTCTTGTGGGGAATCAAACCAGCTCCCCCAGACCATAATCAATATCGACCAACCACTTGACTGTTGGTTACTCATTGATTTTTCATGAAACTGTTTAATTTATATTACATACAATTTTGGTACCCCCAACAAATTTACTCAAGATCCGCCACTGGTCGTCTTTCTCTCGTATTGAATATGAAGGTTTGCACTCAATATGCGTTGGGTGTGGGATTTCACTTTTATCATTGACTAAAGACATGAGATTTGTTGAAGAAAATATTTCAAGTTTCCTGCACAAAGCATCAAATTCAAAATCTTAAAAAATGTCATCCCTGGTGCACGAAGGACAAAAAGAAATCTGCAACAATGGTATAACCTCTTCAACCGTTTATACTATGCAGTGAGATTATTACAATGTTTGGATTGTACACGAATTTATCATCCATGGTCATATTTGTCTCGAAGAACACCGTCCCAACAGGACGATTTCATCCAATCATAATTTATTTAACTCAAACATTCTAAAAATAACAACTCTGACGAAAAATGTTGAAACACACCAAGCTCTGTTTGAAGTCTCAAGAAAGAAATTTGAATCATTCGTAAATTTCAAGTCGTAAATACATAGAATCAACTGAATCAAATTTAAGCTATCACTTCATATCCTTTTTGAATAAGAGTTATCTTGTAATCTCAAACACTAATTGGGTTAGGGCTTTGAATAAACAAAAAAGAAACACCAATCGAAAGGTTTGCAAGAGACTTAATAGATTTGTTGAAACCAAAGTTGTTGAGTAAGAAGAACTTGACTAAGTAAGCTCTTCGTGTTTGAAATATGAGTATAAGTCTTGAGGTAAGAGATATTGTAGTCATTGTAATTGGTTAATTATAGTGGAGTAAGTCCTTTTCACGGAGAAGACAAAATCATTTTGTCAGTAATGGACTGGACTAACTATCGATTTGATAATGAACCAGTATAAAACATTGTTTTTCATTCTTTATTAATCTCTCTACTCTATCTTAGATCATGTACAATGGTAAAATACATTCAACAACCTTCAACATCCACTTTTTCAATTCTCAACATTTTACATTATTTTCTCTCTCTTATTCAACACTAATTCAATTTTTATCATCTCCAATGATTTTTTTCTTTCAACAGCTTACCCCACCACATTTTATTTCATATTCTTATTTAATTTTATATTTTTGTTTTTTATTACATAAAATTACAATTATCAATTATAATTAAATTAAAAAACACTTAACAATTTTTTTTTTATTTTGATTTTCTTAACTTAAAATGCAATACAACAAACTAAGCACGCGACACACAAATAACTTAAAATGCAAAACAACAGACTAAGCACACAACACACAAGTAATTTCTTTAGTACGATACAAATCATCTTCAATCACGAAACATTCCAAACTTTGTCCATATGTGCTTCACTAGATCTGCTTGCAATTCGTGATGAACATTTGGATCA
>Ga0209282_1000963_pt1 | contig 15065 bp, 7 predicted proteins | sample Mtrugardesep15_FD_187529 | JGI IMG/M metagenome (GOLD analysis project Ga0209282, IMG submission 187529) | Root nodule microbial communities of legume samples collected from California, USA - M. trunc garden sep15 (SPAdes) (version 2) | ecosystem: Host-associated > Plants > Roots > Nodule...
TTGAATGCGGGGACGGGGATGGGGCGGGGATACCCGAACCCGTCGGGGATGGGGATGGGGTTTACTTTCTCATCCCCGTTGGATATGGGTAGGGTAACGAGTAAGTATATGAGAATCGGGTATGGGGATGGGGAATGTAAAACCCGTCCCCACCCCGCCCCATTGCCATGCCTAATTTTTAACCACTACATTTCATGAAAAAAAAGTGCATGAAGGTGAAGTAAAACGGCTTTGCGAAGTTCATAGGTGAGTTTGCATTGCCACCATTGTTTTTGCATCAGATGCCAAATTAACGATGTATAATATTTTATTATTTGTTGTCAAGTAACCTACGGTCTAGAAAATTCACCTCTTAAGTGGGGAGTTTAAAGTTGGAACCCTAATTGATGCATACATAATGCAACGTCCCTTCCAATCGAGTTAGACTCATAAGGACGACAAGTCTTATGTCAAATGATTTTAATTAGCATATAGTTGATGAGTTTGATAAATGGCACTAGACTTATGGTAAATTTTATTCAAAACTCCATCATGCTGTCTTTTAGATTAAGTATAAGTTAATGTAGTCACTCACAAGTTAGCTAGAGTAGTTAGCAATAGCTGATTCTCATAACTTTGATTTTATCCCACATTGTATCATGCATGATATTGCCAATAAAATGTCATAAGTTTCATTGCACAAAAAAATCAGCTAAAAAGCATCAGCATAATTAATATTTTTGGACGTAATATGTATTATGTAATAAATAAGAATTAATAATATGTCAATATTTTAATGATTTTTTTACACTAGGAACACAAAATTCATGCAGCAGTATCTTTGTAGACTAATTTGTGGAACATATTTAGTCAATCGAGGACTAAAATCCACATATACATTCACTTAGCGTAGGTAATTTGTGATGAAATTTAGATTATAAAGACAAATTATCCTAGATACTATTATTTTGTAATGGTAAATTAAACCATTAAATATGATTTCATGTGACAATTTTTTATGTTGACGCAGATGCTTACAAAGCAATTCTAATAATCCTCAAGCAGCTATATCTAGGGGAATCTGCTTTGAATGAAAACTTTGAAAACAAGGGCAAAATGCCAGAAAGCAATGCAACCAACCACTCTTTCAAATTAAAGAAGCACCTCGATTATCAACACAAATAAATATATAAATGGGGGTGCAGACCATATTAGTGACTATTTTGAGGAAAACAATGCAATAACACATGGGGGGTATGAGCTAGTTTTAGTGTCAAACAAGGTATACATGATTCAACGTTGCAGAAAATATATATATATATGTTTGGCAAAAGAACAGAACCCCGAGGTAGAGGAGGTGGTGGTGTTGGTTTTCACTCCAAAATCTTATTAAAAGAAAAAATGTATTGTCTTCTTTTCTTGCTTCTCAACAAAGCAAGTACTCCATGATCTCATGTCATGTCATGTGTCCTATTCTTAAATTTTTTGTTTTGCTTCTAAATTAGTTTAATTAGTGTATGTTTAGTATTGGGTTAGATGAAATCACAATGGCACCATAAGTTTATATAGAGTTGTTAAAAGTTAAAACCATCCAAAAAGACGAGAGTCAATTTTTTTATTTTTAAAATTGAGTTAATTTTTTCCTTCTACCCAATTTCGTGGAGTTTATTATGTATTAATTCGGGTAAAATCTGGTTCAACTATGATTTTACCAATGTTTGATTTTATGAGTGATTTGACGCAAAAACCTACCTGAAGACGTGAAATCAAACAATTTTACGAGTTAAATTCGATTTTAACAAACCTCCTTTCATCAAGCTCAATAATTATGTGCATATCATGTTTGAATCTGCGGCGACTTTGACAACATTATGCAGATGCGTCGTAATTTTGCAAAAACCTCAACTTAAAACTTTAACAAATTCACAATGTCATGTCTTATGATTTTGTTAAACTCATCATTAGAGGTTGGAATAGGCTAGGCCGTGCTACACTTTGCAAGGCCTAAGCCTTGCATGCCAAATATTTTAAGGCCTAAGTATGACATGCCGTCATAAGCTTATTTTTTAGGTTTGAGTTTGGTCTTTTGAAAACTTCACATGGTCTGCTAGCCTGTTTAAAAACCTATTCAACTGAACTTCTTTAAATAAGTAATGTGATTTAAGTTTAAATAAACTAGCGAACTAATAAATCAATGAGATTATACCCTTTTTGATATTTAAAATGAATTTTTGAAGAATTTGACTAAATATTATATCATATTTCAAATCTATTTTAAATTTAAATATGTAGAAAATTAATATATACTAACAAGATTAAATTACCAAAAAAGTTAACAAATTTATAATTTAATTTAAAGTCTAAAATATAATATAATAATATTAGTAATAAATAATATTATTTATATTTATTTAAGTGGATCTACCTGATAGGTCTAAGAGACTTTATTTTTTATGATTCGTGACTTTCTCTATTTAAAAAAAAAGTCTGACCTAATTTGTCATATGCTAAATCGTAAGCTCATGTAGACCAATTTGATCTATTCCCATCCCTACTTACCGCGATTCTCAGCATGCATGTAATGATAGAAAAATGTAACATACACTATTTAAATTCCAAAGAGAGACGAATAATGTGAGAGAGAGAGAAATATTTCAAACATGAGTATGAATGAGACTGACATGAGAGACACAAGCAATATAATAGTCACCCAAGTTCAAGAAAGTAGCTTGAGATAGAGACACAAACAATGAAAAACCAAGAGTTGATATATACCTAGACATGGTTGAGTTTTTCATGCAAAATTGCTAATGTCAATGCAAAATTGCCAAGTCTTGAGCAACCACAACCAAATGTCTTCTCAACCTTTCATCACAAACCTCCACAATCACCATCTTCTCCTCCTCCATCTCCTCCTCTTTACACTCCTCCTCCCATTTTCCTTTGCTTCCACCAATGAAGTCACTATCTTACTTTCATGGACACACACTTCCACCAAACTCCCTTCAACTTTTTCCAACTGGAACCCTCTTGACTCAAATCCATGCAAATGGTCATTCATAACATGCTCATCACAAAACTTTGTAACTGAAATCAACATCCAAAATGTCCAACTAGCACTTCCTTTTCCTTCCAATATCTCTTCACTTTCCAACCTTCAAAAGCTAGTCATTTCAGGTGCCAACCTCACTGGAACTGTTCCCTCTGAAATTGGTAACTGTCTTAACCTTATTACCATTGATCTTAGCTCAAATAGTCTTGTTGGTGAAATTCCTTCAACTATAGGAAACCTAAAAAATCTCCAAAACTTGATTTTAAACTCTAACCAATTAACTGGTTCAATACCAACTGAACTTGGTGATTGTGTTAATCTCAAAAACCTTGACATTTTTGACAATAACCTTAGTGGAAACCTTCCTATTGAACTAGGGAAGCTTTCAAATCTTGAAGGTATAAGAGCTGGAGGGAACAAAGATATTGTTGGGAAGATTCCAGAAGAGTTAGGTGAATGCAAGAATTTGACTGTTTTAGGACTTGCTGACACTAAAATTTCAGGTTCATTACCTAATTCATTAGGTAAGTTAAGTATGCTTCAAACAATATCAATTTATAGTACTTTGATTTCTGGTGAAATTCCTCATGAAATTGGTAACTGTTCTGAGCTTGTGAACTTGTATTTGTATGAGAATGATCTTTCTGGTGAGATTCCTTTTGAGATAGGTAAGCTTGTGAAGCTTGAAAAGATTTTGCTATGGCAAAATAGTTTTGTTGGTAGCATACCTGAGGAAATTGGAAACTGTAGTAGTTTGAAGATTCTTGATTTTTCTTTGAATTACTTTTCTGGTGGAATACCAAAAAGTTTAGGGAAACTATCGAATCTTGAAGAGCTTATGTTGAGTAACAATAATATTTCTGGTTCGATACCGGCTTCAATTTCGAATCTTACAAATTTGATACAGTTGCAGTTAGATACAAATGAGATATCAGGTTTGATTCCAGTTGAGATTGGAAAGTTGACGAAGCTAACAGTTTTTTTCGCTTGGCAGAACAAACTTGAAGGTAGAATTCCATCAGAGTTAGGAGACTGTTTAAGCCTTGAGGCTTTGGATTTGTCTTATAATTCACTCAGTGATAGTTTACCTTCAGGTCTTTTTAAGCTTCAAAATTTAACTAAGCTTTTATTGATTTCTAATGATATCTCTGGCTCTATTCCTCATGAGATTGGTAACTGTAGTTCTCTGATTCGGCTCCGGCTTTTAGATAACAGAATCAGTGGTGAGATACCAAGAGAAATAGGGTTTCTTAACAACCTTAATTTCCTTGATCTTTCTGAAAATCATCTCAGTGGTTCGGTGCCGTTAGAGATTGGAAACTGTAAAGAACTTCAAATGCTGAATCTAAGTAACAACTCTCTTTCTGGTGATTTGCATAGTTTCTTGTCTTCTCTTACAATGCTAGAGGTTTTGGATGTTTCAATGAATAATTTTTCTGGTGAGGTTCCTATGAGTATTGGTCTATTAACTTCATTGCTTAGAGTTACTTTAAGCAAAAACTCGTTCTCCGGATCGATTCCTTCATCACTTGGGAAATGCTCAGGTATTCAACTTCTTGACCTTAGCAGCAACATGTTATCGGGAAGAATACCACGAGAATTGTTTCAAATTGAAGCACTCGATATTGCTTTAAATTTGAGTCATAATGCATTATCTGGAGTAATCCCAGAAGAGATTTCGGCTCTTAACAAGCTGTCTGTTCTTGACCTTTCGCATAACAATCTTGAAGGTGGCTTGATGGTATTTTCAGGCCTTGAAAATCTTGTTTCTTTGAACATTTCATACAACCAATTCACTGGTTATTTACCAGATAGCAAGTTGTTTCATCAGCTAGCAGCAACAGATTTAGTTGGAAATCAAGGTTTGTGTCCTAATGGTCATGATTCATGTTTCATCGGAAATGCTGCAATGACAAGGATGTTAAATGGCTCCAATTCTAAGAGGTCAGAGATAATTAAAGTGGCCATTGGATTACTCAGTTCTTTGACTGTTGTGATGGCAATCTTTGGAGTTGTTACGGTCTTTCGAGCGAGGAAACTTGTTCGAGACGACAATGATTCTGAGATGGGAGGAGGAGGAGGTAATTCGTGGCCTTGGCAGTTCACACCATTCCAAAAGGTAAACTTTTGTGTGGAGCAAATTCTAAAATGTTTGGTTGAATCCAATGTAATTGGAAAAGGGTGTTCGGGGATCGTTTATCGTGCAGAAATGGAAAACGGCGATGTCATTGCTGTCAAAAGGCTGTGGCCAACAACAATGGCAGCCACTGCCACTACTGCAAGATATAATCATAGTCAAAGTGACAAGTTAGCAGTTAATGGAGGAGTTCGTGATTCCTTTTCAGCCGAGGTAAAAACTCTTGGTTCGATTCGCCACAAGAACATTGTTAGGTTCTTGGGATGCTGTTGGAACAGAAACACAAGGCTTCTTATGTATGATTACATGCCAAATGGGAGTCTTGGAAGTTTACTTCATGAAGGAAGTGGTAATTGCTTGGAGTGGCACATTAGATTCAAGATAATACTAGGAGCAGCTCAAGGTGTGGCTTATTTACACCATGATTGTGCTCCTCCTATTGTTCACAGAGATATTAAGGCCAACAACATCCTCATAGGTCTTGAATTTGAACCATACATAGCTGATTTCGGACTTGCAAAACTTGTTGATGATGGAGATTTTGCACGATCTTCAAGTACACTAGCTGGTTCTTATGGTTACATAGCTCCTGGTTAGTACTACTCTTCCAAAAACATCAAATTCTACTATTAAATTTTATTTATATATCCAAATGTGTCCGATGGAACTGCAATCTCGGTCATTTGCATAAACAATCACCTGATAAGCGTTTATGCTAAAATTCTAGCGTTTAATTAAATTGTTTATCCAATCAAAGCTTAGGCGAGGGGAGAATCTATCCCCGTAATCAAGTACAAAACTAAATAAAGGCTTCACATGCATGTTTTTGTATTTTAGTTAATATTTTTCTAAATGTTCTTTTAACTCATTCTTACTTGTTTTTCTGCATGTTGAAATTTGAAGAGTATGGATACATGATGAAGATAACCGAGAAAAGCGATGTATACAGCTATGGTATTGTTGTATTAGAAGTACTAACAGGTAAACAACCAATTGATCCAACAATACCAGATGGACTTCACATTGTTGATTGGGTTCGACAAAAAAGAGGTGGAGTTGAAGTGCTAGATGAAAGCTTAAGAGCAAGACCAGAACCTGAAATAGAAGAAATGTTGCAGACTTTAGGTGTTGCTTTGTTATGTGTAACTCCAAGTCCAGATGATAGACCGACAATGAAAGATGTGGTTGCAATGATGAAAGAGATTAAACAGGAGAGAGATGAATGTGTGAAAGTTTTTGATGGATCTTCTACAAATGATCAACATGAAAGTAATCGTTCTAATGAAGAACAAGTCGAAGGGATGAAACATTCATGTCCAACATCAAGCAGCAGCAACACAAATATGAAATTGCATTACTCTCCTAATAGTTCTACAACACTAAAGTAACTTTGAAATAGTTAATAACAGCAATGTGACTAGGGAACTAGAATTTCTTAGCATGAGTGATTTGGTTTTTATTTGATTTTAATTGCTTCAGCTTCATAATTATGGTTTGATTGTGTATAAGGATATTTTAGTCTTAATAATTGTGAGATTTGAAGTAATCTTTCTTCATTATATTTACTTATTTATTTTTCTTATCTTGCAAACTATATCAAGGAGGATATATAAACCTTTATGATCTCCTTGACAATTAATGAGGTATTTTATATATGTAAGAGTTCAGTTAGCTCAAGAGCCAAGATATATCACAACTTCATAAGGGTTTTGATCTACATACTATTTAAATCAAACATAGGCAATTGTAAACAAAACTTCAAAGTTATAGCTGATAGAATGAATGACCTGCATATTATTATCAAACATAGGCAATAGTAGGTATGAGACTGGCCTACCGGCATAGGGTTCATGATGAAGATTGCATCGATTAACATCCATATGTTTGGAAGGGAGAGTTAAGAAAATGAGATATGTTCCTTGGTAAGTTCAAAGAAGCTGGACTTAATTGCAATTCAAGAATCAAAGTTGAAGTGGTTGATAGAGTACTACCCCTCCAACTGTGATTGGTTCTTCGCCCGGCAATTGGTATCAGCAGAGGGACTATATCCATTTGGAATAACACAGTTTTTAAAATGTTAATCAGAATGTTATTGTTAATCTCAGTTTTCAGTTTTTCCTCTTGATTTTGTTTATGAGCAAATCAGACTTAATTGGACCATACACAATCTGCTCCTCAGTCGAACTGGTCCGATTTTGATTACCTTAAACGATTATATTTCACATCTGTTGCCTGCCAACAGGACTTAAAAATGAAAGACTCATTCCATTCAAACATTAACAATACAAATGTATATTTATTTCAAAAATAATTATTTAGCATGTAAGTTGAGAAAAACATTTCTAAGTTTTGAAAGTTTTTAGCAATAAACTAAGTGAGAGTTCTGAAAAAAATTGTAGTTTAGGAGCTGATTTCTTTTTAGGAGATAAGATATTAGTTAAATAAAAATGTTCAACTTTTTCCCTTTTGAGTATGTGTGAAAAATTTAACCAAACTAGCTCTTAATATATAATCAATCCAAACTCTTCCTCAGCTTGACTCAGCAAATCTTGAAACAATGGTTGGTTCAAGTATGATATTGGAATCATAAATAGCATCTGTTTCTCTCCAACATACACCGCAAGATAGCACTTAGGTACTTCTGATGATTTTGAAGCTGCTTGGCTAGCAGTAGCACTTAATGATGCTCTTCGAATAACATTTAAACGGAATTTGTGATGCCAATGACTCATATTTGATCATGCATTATAACTAGTGCTTCATAATTTTGAAAACAGGCTTCAGACATGTTTTCTTCATTAGGATAATGCTGCTGATGTCCATCTGGTAAACTACAAGGCAATGGATAACTACAGATCATCATACACCATTCTACATATGTTTCTGGTTATACGTTCAAGTTGATTAATTATATGCTGGCCTCTACTTAAGGAAATGCCACTTGCATTTTCTATCTAAAAAGGGCAAAGGGCAAACCTGTGCCATAAAGCTCCCGCATATGCAGGGTCCGGGAAGGGACCCCACCATTTGGTGTATTGTACGCAGCCTTACCCTGTTTTTTTACACAAGAGGCTGTTTCCAGAACCTGAACCCGTGACCTTTCAGACACATGACAACAACTTTACCAATTGCGCCAAGGTTTCTATCTAAACTACAACATTTGATGTTGATCATTGAGAAAATACTCTAAACTTTAAAGACAACACCATGCGATCTTTCATATGCTATTGTCTGACCATGACTCATATTATGGCCCTACCTCACTGATCATAGTTGCCAACTGTTACATATCTTTTCATTCATCTATATATATTCATTGCTGCCAGCATTTACAACCAACACAAACTCATTCACATCCCAAGGCATTTGAAGTTCAGAAACTTGAGTCTTCTATACATACATACAACAATGGGTTTTCTTTTACCAAGCATCATCAGATCAAGGGTATCTAGCAGTTTACGTAGGAGAGAAAATGAAGCGGTTTGTGATTCCTGTATCATATTTGAACCAAACCTCATTCCAAGAATTGTTTAGCCAAGCTGAGGAACAATTTGAATATGACCATCCAATGGGCGGTCTCGGAAGATATCATAAAATTGACGTAGATATTTGACTAATTTTTGTAGTAGTTTAGTTTCTCACCTTCAAAAGATTTATCTTCTGTTGTTATCATACTTGTAATTTGTAAAGAAGTTCATCTCAATGAGAAATTTATAACATCATTACATCTCTATATTTTCCCTTAAATATAACATCATTACATCCTTCAATTTTCAGATTTATATTTAGAGAATCCAGAACACTGAGTCAAACTATATTGATTTATTTGTTGACTTCTTCGTGTTTTTTGGATCATCAACCCTGTTGTTGCTTTTAGTTTTGAAATAATTTATTTGCATTTTCTTGTTTGTCAGTTGAGCTTATACATGGATGTCACCGGTAATTTCAGACAGTCAACGACACAAGGACAATATTTTCGAATCGATATTAAAAACTGCATTAAAATTACACGAGGGATTTCGTGCTTACGCGGCTTGTCTTTGAGTTCATTTAGAACGATAGAGTGTAAATAAAAATTATATATATACGACATTATCCTAACTAATGTTACTAGTAATCGGAATATATTGTATTAATGATCAAACAAGTATGAGAATCATTCGATTCAAACATTATTGACACAAATGTACAATTGTATCATAACTAATATGGTAGATCTATTACAGATTCCTTATACTCAAAGGAACACATGAGGCCATCCAAGCGAGAAGTTATACGTTCAAAGACATCTTCGGTGCAAGGAATTGTGATGACACCCATTGGATGATCATATCCAAACTGATATTCCTAGTGATCAGTGCATTTTTGCATATTCTTTTTAGCATTGCATTAAAATTTTGAGAGCTTTTCACCCTTAGGATAATATTTTTAGTATGTTTTTTATGCTGAGTCTGATTTGAGGTTAATGTAATTCTTGAATTAATTTTCGTATATAATGTGTTGAGACCCTGTATACCGTGAAAGCAATAACTTTGGCTGAGGGGTAAAAATAAGCGTCGAAAAGCTAAGGAATAAGGCTACAACTTTCATGTTGAATGCAAAATCCAGTTCGGATGTCTTGATGGTGAAAAATGCCAATGTAAAGCTGCTTGCGGGTTTTTGTGCTATTTAATCTCTTGTAATGGACCGAATTGCTATTTCTAAACCCAACTCTTACCCATCCTCGGTTTACTGAATTAATGAATTAGGGTTAATGTTTAGACCTATCAATAAGGCTGCAAATAGCCAGAACACATCCTTTTTTATTCAGCCACTTTACGTATTTCGTTTTTGTGTTGATCAATCCATTGACGGAGGTAATTTGTGTGGATTCTTGAGGTGATCTATTTTAATGTCATTTTCGTTTTGTATTTTATTTATTTCTTTATCAATTTCATGTTAATTCTTGTGCAATTCGGTTCATATGATGACGCTTGATCATATATAATTTCGTTTTGTGCAATTTTATTGATAGTTTACTCAATTGATTTATCACTTCTTTAGGTTAGTTGACTAGAAATCGAGAAAGTCTATAACGCTTAATTAGAGGTTTGATCAAATTCGGATTTAGGTTAATTTTGCTATAGATGCTTGTTCTATCATGGTTAATCGAATTTTTGATGCTTTATCAATAAGAATCAAATTCTATGGACATTTGTTTTCAAGTATGGTATTGGGATCACAAACCACGTCATTTTCTCTCCAACATACACCGTAACATAGCCCTTTTTCACTTCACCATAAAATATTCCCTCCCCTCCCTTCATAATTCTCGAAACAAACGGACCCTACTGTTACTGATGCTCTTATAATAGTGTGTAAATGGAAACCATTTGTTATGCTTGTTTGAGATAAGAACAAAGCAAAAATCCAAAATATAAGAAGGGTATGACTAAATGCTTGAGTATGCCAATGACCTGTGCTGTCTGTGAAGGCTAGAGGAAGTGTATTTATAGATTTTGAAATTCTCACAAAACCCAATTCTAAGAGAAACAGTTATTGAAGGGCTTCAAGAATAAAGAGCATAAGGATAAGTTAGCATGTGCTGCATGTGCTACCAAATGAGACGTGATCAAATGCAACCTCATATCATGATTTAATTGGTGTACTTCATAATTTTGTAATCATGCTTTAGACATGTTTTCTTCATTTTATAATGTTGATGTCCATCTGATAAGTGATTATAAGGCAATGGATAGCAATAGATCAACAAAAACCACTCTACATGTTTGTTTATCTCATGTAGATTGATATGCTTTGCTAGCCTTTACATAAGGAAGTGGAACCTTTATTATCTACTTTAACATATTTGATGTTGAACCTTGAGAAAGTCTCTAAGACAACACCATTTGATCTTTCATAAGCCCTTGCTGGTCATGACTCATATCTTATGGCCCTCCTTCATTGATCATGAAAATGTATATTCTTTACAAGTTAAAAATATTCATATGGTACAAAATGTGTCTACGAATCTGTCGGTATGCTACAGTGTTATATTCATAGCTCATTTAAGCAAGAAATTATGTGTTGAAAGACATCTTTCGGAATGGTGAGGCCACCCGTTGGATGTGTTAACAATATAGATAATCAACAAAATAACAAAGAGAGTAACAAAAGATGGCTAGGGTTTCATTAGAATATCAATAATGTAACATTTCAAAAGGTTACAAGAGAATATATAATAAAACCTAATGGACTCTAACTTGCTAATATAAAGACCCAATAACTTAAGCCCAATACTTTATTATCTTACATCTACCCTCAAACTCACAATGAGTCAACAAGAAACATTGTGAGTTTGTCAAACAAAATACGAAAAACATATTAAATAATATAAAGTTCTAACACTACCCCTCAAACTGAAGTTTACTAAGCTTTAAGTTTGTTACAAATTAACCCAGAAAAATAAACCAAATCAACTGTTAGCAAAACCAATGGAGAACATCAACCAAAGTGAGCTATCTTCATAGAGAGAGCAGCAAGAACCATAACCATCAACCAATCAAAGAGTGAACCATCCAAACAATAAAACCAGCAGAGAGATGCAGGAACCAATAGAGGAGTAACCAAATAATCATCAAAAATGGGAGAAATGCAATCAGAAGAATCAAAAGGGAGAGAAGTGCAATGCAATCAGAAGAATCAAAAGGGGGGGAGAAGAAACCAAATTGTGAGCACTCGGTTCACCAAACAACCAAATTGAAGAATAAAAAGGGAGAGAAAAAACCAAATTGTGAGCACTCGACTCACCAACCAACCAAAGTGTGAACACTCGACTCACCAAACAACCAAATTGTGAGCACTTGACCCACCAAACAAACAACCAAATTGTGAGCACTATCTTAACTCACCCCCTACAACCAAACAAATTGAACCAAACGAAACCAAATCAAACTGAACCAAACTAAACCGAACAAAACTAAATCAAGACAACTTGAAGAATCAAAACGAACAAAACCAAACAAACTAAGACAAACTGAACCAAAGCAACCAGAGACGAACAAAGACGAACAACCAATTAACCAAACACAAACATATAGAAAGACACGAAGACTAAAAAGAAGTTCTCACAAACAGACAACCAGACTCAAATAAATAAACCAAAAAAAGGAGACCAACCCGAACATAAAACTCAAACAAAAAGAACCATCAAACCTTCAAATCCAATTCAAACAATAAAACAAACACTTTGGCAGCAGGAGGTGGTTGTTGCAGCGTTGATGTGGGGTACCAAATATTCAACTCCAATTGGAACAATAAAGCAAATTCTTCATCATGTCCTTGAATAAAACCATTTGCTGAATCAATGCACCAAAAAACACCATATTATGGCATTTATATAAAACCAGCGAGGACCAACAACACACTATGAATGGGGCAACAAAGGCACATAACAACCAACTCAAAGACATGGCACGGATAGAATCACTCACTGAACCCAACAAACAAAAACAAACGAACGAAGCGCACCTTTTTTTTTGGCAGTGGAGACAAAAACGTGGAAACACATTCCCAAACATTTGGGAACCCAATAACGGAAACAACAAAAGATTCAAGCGGGTCAAACCATGCTCTGATACCATGTTAACAATATAGATAATCAACAAAATAACAAAGAGAGTAACAAAAGATGGCCAGAGTTTCATTAAAATATCAATAATGTAACATTACAAAAAGTTACGAGAAAATATATAATAAAATCTAATTTGCTAATATAAAGACCCAATAACTTAAGCCCAATACTTTATTATTTAACAGGATTATCATATCCAAACTCTTCCTCGACTTGACTCAACAAGTCTTGAAATAAAGGTTGCTTCAAGTATGATACATTAATCACAAACCGCTTTTGTTTCCGTCCAACATACACTGCAACACATAGCGGTTATGCTTGCATCCATAATTTTAGGACCATCACAAAATTATTCGCCCAAAACATTTGAAGTCCAGAAGCTTGAGTCTTAATTATACAAGTTTTTTTCATTTTAAAGATATGGACGTGCCAAAAGGATATCTAGTAGGGTTTAAATTAAGCGATTTGTGATCCCTATATCATCATACTTGAACCAAACCTATTTCCAAAAATTGCTTAATCAAGCTGAGGAACAATTTGGATATGACCATCAATCTTGTGTGTTTAAATAAGTTGAATTTTTAGTTGTGATCATATAAAAATTATCCTATCTTTTTAAAAATATAATATAATTAGGATACTAAAAGATATAGTCCAAAATCTCATAATATTTTGATATATAGTTATAAATAAGATGATGTGGGAAACGTAATTGATGATCTTCCATTCCATTCCCATGTTTGTTATTTTATAAATAAAATAGACAAAGTCAAATAGTACATGTATGACTGAGGATTGTACTTACATATACGGCTCCTTCATTACCTTGTCGACGTCAAAATCCAACAATACTCTACTTCTTTACGTCACGTACACGTTATATACCTTTTCCATATCCTTATTTTTTCTATTAAAAAATATAACTTTTCTATCTGTCTATAATTATTATTTCTTGTTTGCTACATGCAACCTGCAACATATACATATATGTTTTTCTTTTGTACCGGAATCCAATAAATATTAAGCGGAATGGTAAAATACATCCTTATAATTAAACTTTTGCTTTTCAATTTTACCTTTTCATTTAAACAATTTTATTACTTTTTTCATCTTCATATCAATATATAAAGGTCAGGTAATATACCATTTTAGGTTGAATTTTTCTTTTTAATTTTACTCATTTATTGAAACATTTTTTCATTTTATCATTTTCATTTAAATTTTCAATAAAAATTAGTTAAATTTCATTAAAATAAGAACACAACAATAAGATGTGCAATTCACAACAATAGAAATAAAATTTGACACTAAAAAATATATATTATTTTGACCTTATATTAATTGTTTTTTTCGGAGTAACAATTTTTTCTCAATTTTACGCCTCACTTAATTATTTTTGGGTTAATTGTTGTTTAGTCCTCTGCCATTGAGTGAATGTTGTTTTTTCCCCTTGTAAAAAGAAAATTGGAATTTCAACTTGTAATTTGAAGATTTTTTTAGTTTTGGGCCTCTATAACATCAAATTTTAAATTTTAAAGTATTTTTTCTCTTGTAACTTGAGCAAATTTTGGTTTATCCTCTGTCAAATTATCTATTTTGTAGGGTCAAAAGTCACGAAAGTCCAAAATCAAAGAATCTTTAAATTACAAGGTTTGAATCCAAAGACGCCTTAAAATATACTAGAACAACTTACAAGGAAGACGCGTTGGAGGGATTATCTAGATACAAGCTATGCTGGAAATGGGGACACTATATTGTGGTGGAGAAAGTTTCTTTGGAAGACAATATGCATGACGTGTTCAACAAATCACTTTTTGTATGTGAAACATTTATTTAGAGTATTTCAGCTTTCTTATTCACCAAGTTTGTAGGGCTGAGAAATGCTTATATATGAGGTCAAAAGCTTATATCTTAGGAGATCAAAAGCTAAGAATTGAGTACCTGTGGATTATAGTATAGGGTTGAGAAACATTATGAACACTTTGGTGAATGAAATCATCGAGTCATTTGTTCAAGGGAAGAGACGGGAAAATGGTAGAAATAAACCACACCGGGGTTAGTCTAATGACGTTGGCTTGAGACCTTGTAGTATGCTCCTCACAAGGTATCATGTGCCTTCCCTCTGATACTGGTTTGTTTAAGTCATGTCGGACTATTATGCTCGAAAGAGCTTTATACTTGTTGATCTGTTCATGGAGTTGGTACGTGGATCTGGATTCTATTTTGGCGGCCAATTCATTCACCAGTCTGAACCCTATTTGCTCTCACAAATGCCACTCTTTTCC
>Ga0209282_1000964_pt1 | contig 15060 bp, 12 predicted proteins | sample Mtrugardesep15_FD_187529 | JGI IMG/M metagenome (GOLD analysis project Ga0209282, IMG submission 187529) | Root nodule microbial communities of legume samples collected from California, USA - M. trunc garden sep15 (SPAdes) (version 2) | ecosystem: Host-associated > Plants > Roots > Nodule...
AAATAAAAAACGCAAGTCATTGAAGCAAGAAAAGTTGACAAAGAAATAGACTTTTTTGATCATACGTACGGTCATGTTATTGGTCTTTTTTTTTTATATAATTTTATATATAATCTTTTTTTTTTTATATAGTTTTATATACAAATATGATTTTTTTTATTTTTAAGAAAAGATCGGATTGTTAAGACATCACAGGATAATAAGCCTTGACATATGTTTACCTATATTTTTTTGTCAAAGAAAAATCAACCAATTCAAAACACACATAAATATTTAACCAGTGTGACTACCAAACTTCAAACAAGTTATAGACTTGCAATTTAGGGTTGATGTTTTGAAAATATCTCCAAATTAAATTCGGATTTTATAGTCAAAATCGGTTAACTAAATGTTTAATGCTAAATTGTTCTTAAATTAAATGACTTAAATCGATATACTAACAATTACTACTAAGTTTAAATAGCACGAATGTAGAAATACTTTGGGAGTTAAAAGACAAACATATAAATGACTTGAAAGTTAAATTGCCGGAAATGATTTTAGAAGTAATGTTGCCAGAAAGTAAAGAACCAAATATGTGGAAGGTCAGATAGTGAGATAGATGCTTACAATTTCTTTTGTACACACTGTATATCTTTATTTATTAATTTTTTTAAGTTTTAACTTAATTTTTTCTTTCTACTAATTTCTTATTAAGTTTGCAACAACTAAATCCTAAAATTTTAGCTCTAATAATCCTAATCCTCAACCCTAAAATTTTGGCTCTAAATTTGCATCATTAAATAATAATATCTTATTTCTTAAAAAAAATTCATTTCTATCATGTTGTGTCATCGTTTGTATAAATATGTTGTTTATGTACATTTATCCTTATTTATTAATTTTGTTAGGTCTGCAACAACTAAACCTAATAATTTCCCCCTAAAATGCTACATTAAGGTAGCAGCAATTTAACCTAACAAATTCCATCTAAAATGTTGTTGAATACATATTAAATTAATTTTAATGATAATATTGTATATTTATTAAGTTTGTTTGTGATTTTTAGTTAGACATACGTGACGCGCGTTAAAAAGTCTAGTTTATAATTAAAACTAGAGACATTCCTAAAAAAAGAAGAAAAAAAACTAAAGACATGAGAGGTGACGTAGCTTAAAAAAATTCTCAAATGGATGCATAACAGAGGCACGTGGTCACGTGCTATCTCTCATTGCATGGGCGTTGAGAATCTACCTATAAATAGGGGATTAACAAGTCATAAAGGATCATCCATTCAAACCTAAAACACACATTAAGGCTTTAATTTGATTCTTAAGATGAGACCTGCTCTTGCTTTACTGCCTCTCTTGCTTTTCTTGGTATGTTCACTTTTCGTGGTTTCATTAATAGCACCATAATTTATTCAAAATTAAATAATAGTACTATAAGATTTCCAAAAAAAGAAGAAGATAGTTTTGTGAGAAAAAAAATAGTATTCTTTAATATAATATACTTGACTGCACAGTTAATTTAGTTGTTGTTGACGATTTGATTAAGATAAAAAATTTAATTGTTTGCAACTCATCTTGTTCGGAAAAGAGTCTTTAATGAATAAAAAAAAGCCATATATTTGTCAACAACAAAAAAAGCCATATAATTCCTTCCTTAAAAAAAAGGCATATAATGTACTCGAATTTGGTAATTTGGCGTACAATAGTTAATATATAATGTTCCTTCAAAAAAAATAGTTAATATATAATGTGTGTGTGAAAAAAATCAAAGCTTGCTACGTTAAGAAGAAAATTAATATATAATCATATATTAATTTGTTTTATTCTCTGTTACATTATCTAATTTAATAGCAAGCTGTCCCAGTGTTACATTATTTTTTTTTCTTTAACATCTTTGAAGGGCAAAATTATATTGAAGTTTGATTTGTAGGTTTGCAAAACGGGTTGAAAATAATCTCTAGCTATGTAGTGTTTGAGTTGACTGCTGGTGTGCTAACTTATACTACAAGGATTACCATGTGTATATATGGAGTTCAAAATGCCCATGTGTGCCCGCTTCCTAAAGGGGTTAAATATGAATTAATACCACAATTTACATAGGACACAACTTCTTTTTTAGGAAACATAGGACACAACTTAAATACAGTTGTTTAGGTCTTGTTAATCTAAGCAACTGTATTTAACAAGAAAAATGCTAACAAATGTCCTAACAACATTTAAAAGCCAATCACTATGATGCAACCATCATTGGTATTTTAACCGAGTTTATATTGTCATAGTATATCATTTTGAAACAACTGTTTCTATTTTTAGATCATGCTAAAAAATGTCTAAGAATATTGCTTTAAATTTTTAGTATTATAGAAAAAAAATTGTCTTAAAAATATAAGTCAAACACATGTAAATTTAATAATTATGCGACTTTTTTTTTTTTTTGTGCAATAGTTATCACTTTTAGTTGTTTAAATAATACCATAAGAAAGTGAGAGAGATAAGAGAGAGAAGAACGGAGAGATTTATAACTATTGAAAAAAGTGATAACAAAGGGAACCTTATTCTTAGAGACACAATCTGCGCACCATTTATTGTCTTCTCTCTCTTATTTTCAACATTTAAAATTCCCACATGTATTCCTTAATGGACAGGGTTTCACTGAACTCTCGTATGATTGGAGAGGATCCAAACCTGTTAATGGTTTGTTTTGAACTTGGTCTGGTTCACTAAACCAGTGAAATAACTTTTTTATTTTGTTTAAAAAGAGGGAATTTGAATTTTGTTTTTTGAGGTTAAAAATTCTCACTTTTAATAATAAATATATTTAACCATTCATTTATTGAATCAATATCTACATTGAAGGAGTGTTTATTTTATTTTATTTTCAAATAGTTTAGTGGCCAAAATTCCACTATTTTAAAGTGAATAAATTGAGAATTTGAGGTTCAAATCACATCCCGTTTAATTTTTTAAGTACTAAAATCAAAATTCTCTATAATTTTAAGGAAGAAAAACTTATTCAACCCTTAAGAGAATTTAGTTCAATAAGAAAATAATTAATGTGCTTTGTAATTTATTGAAAATCATATAAATACATACTGTAATTAAGAATTAAGGTGGTCTAAACTATTGGTGAGAATACTTTACATAGCTATTTATCTACAAGTATCATCCTAGTGGTAATAATTGCTTGACAATGAAAGTTCAAGCGAAAAAAACTCAAATATTATCAAGGGTGGTTGTAAAATGGTTATTGGTGTCACACTTTAATTAAATAATAATTTTTCTCTTTCCCATTATTTAAAAACTTCCATAGCTATTTTGAAAGATAGCAACACCAATATTATAAACACCTTTGCACCATTAATTTTTCCATTGTCTTAATTTTTGTGTGTATGTACAGTTTGCAACAACTATAGAATCAAGAAAAGATCCAGGAGAAAGGGTTGATAGAAAGGAAAACAAGGAGGCCACAAATGATTTTGAACCAAGACCTAACTTTTTTCTTTATGGAGAAAATGGTGTTGATGCAAAGGAAAACAAAAGGACCACTGAAATTTTTAAACCAAGACCTAACTTTTTTCTTTATGGAAAAAATGGGGTAGATGCAAAGGAAAACAATGGGTCCATTAAAGATTTTGAACCAAGACCAAACTTTTTTCTGTATGGGAAAAATGAAGTTGATGTAGAGGAAAACAAGGAGGCCATTAAAGATTTTGAACCAAGACCTAACTTTTTTCTATATGGGAAAAAAGGGGCTGTTACGAAGGAAAATAAGGGGGTCAATAAAGATTTTGAACCAAGACCTAACTTTTTTCTTTATGGAGAAAAAGGGGTTAATAAAAAGGAAAACAAAGGGGTCAATAAAGATTTCGAACCAAGACCTAACTTTTTTCTTTATGGAGAAAAGGGTGTTGATGTAAAGGAAAACAAGGGGCTCAATAAAGATTTTAAACCAAGACCAAACTTTTTTCTGTATGGAGACAATGAGGTTGATGCAAGGGAAAACAAGATGACCCCTAAAGATTTTGAACCAAGACAGAATTTTTTTCTTTATGGAAAAAAAGGGGTAGATGCAAAGGAAAACAAGGGGTCCATGAAAGAATTTGAACCAAGACCTAACTTTTTTCTTTATGGAGAAAAAGGGGTTGATACAAATGAAAACAAGGGGCCGGCTAATGATTTTGAACCAAGACCTAACTTTTTTCTTTATGGAGAAAACGAGGTTGATGCAAAGAAAAACGAGAGGACCACTAAAGATTTTGATCCAAAATCTAACTTTTTCCTTAATGGTGACAATGAGATTGATGCAAAAGAAAATAAGGTTGGCACTAAGGATTTTAAACCTAGGCCTAACTTTTTTCTTTATGGAGACAATGGTAATGATGCAAAGGAAAACAAGGTGATCACTAAAGATTTTAAACCAAGACTTAACTTTTTTCTTTATCGAGACAACGCTGTTGATGTTAAGGGAAAGAAAGATTTTGAGCCCAAATCAAGTGTCGCTAAATATGATGCATAGACGTAAAATGAAATAGAATGCAACTAATGTAACATATTTAAATAAGTTGTTGCTTCTATATTTCAATGATTACTAAGTATGTATGTGATGTATTATGTTTTTTGAATAATTGTATTCTTGTGAGGTTAAGAGGTTGCTATGGAACTTCCACATGTTTAGCAAGAACAAGAATCGAATGTAGCATTGGTGATTACTATAATGTTTCATTGATATGTATATGTTGGCATATATTTCTATCATTCTCATATGAAAAAAGACATTCTCACTTTATATGAACCATACACATTCAGACACATATACACAAATATATCTAATGAGAATGACTTTTTTATACGAGAGTGAAAAAATAATTAATTATCAACCATAAAATATAGAATAGATTGTTGAGATTTCTCATTTAAAAAACCCATGCATGTGCCTTTACCTAGTATATCCGTATCCTCCGCAGTCCCAAACACAGACTCATATTGCCATTGCCGTCTGCATTTAAACATTGATTACCACGTAGTTTACGATGAAACCAGAGCTGAGGATATTGAAGAATGCAAGTAGACTAGTAAGACACATGGGTTGTTTAAATGGGGCTTTTAAATCTTAAAAATTCATAATTATTTCTTTCATTCTCACATAAAAATATATGTCACAGTCTCGACTCTCGAAGCAGCAAATGCTTGATTGTTTCTCCCTGAGCACCACATCGAATACAAGTAGCATCAACTATTTTTAATAATTGTAAGGGACCAAATATTACAAGTTCACCTTTCTATAATTATTGTTAGAGGTATAATTGTCCCTTTTGTGACGATGTTTCAGGTAGAGACCAAGTTGTCTCTATTATTTTCTTCTTCTCAAGTTGTTTCTATTTTTCTCGATAACTAAAATGGGTTTTTGAAGTTTTTCTTATAAACTAAAATTAGTTTTAATTCTAAAAAATATACAATGGTCCTACCTATATTAAGCATCAAATCAACCACTAAATTATCATCAATGGGTAACTAAAAACGCAAGTGTCACTTGATTAGGTCAACTATATAGCTTCAAACCTACAATTTACATGAAAAAGTGAATGGCTTAATGTGTTCTGTAGTCTCTTTATGTTCACCATATAATGGTTATCTCTATAACTTCAAATTTATTTCTAAATGATGACATCAAAGAGTTTTAGTTAGCATGGCTTGGAAAGGGTTTCATAGTGATTCATGCGAAAATAACAAGTTCTTAGGCAAGTATATCTGTGTGATTAATTGTTTAGCTTTTGCAATAACTAATTTAGGCATTGCATTCCAAGATAGTAATTTAAAGAGGCAAATAACAGGAAATAAAAAACTTCTCAGATAGTCTAAAACTATCTAACTACAGTTGAAATTTGATATCTATTCATAGTTCAAACATAATTCAAGGATGAATGATTATAACTTCCAAGTGTTAATTTAATTAGTGGATGGTGTGTGATACTTTCCATATACATTTTTTTCCCCTTATTCAAAGAGCTTATGTTGTTGCATGGTGCATTTAAAGTTTAAACCATATATAAATGGCTAGCTTTGGTAATGAGCATCTAGTTCTGTGTTATATATATACTCTTCTGCTTTATCTTATAGTTTAAAGATGGTCAGATTAGCTTGCATTGCAAGCCTACTGACAACTGCTCCATCAAACTTTGTAGTTCTTATAGTTTCCTTCATTCTTTTGTTGCTCTGTAGTTCATTCTTTTATTTTATATTTTGATGTAAATATAGCTTATACATCACCACTTATATGAAAAGCGCTTATGTCATACGCCCTTAATTAAGTTGTTAGATAGAGCTTAATGAGATCTGCTAACTCAAACTGGTGAACTTTAATCAACTGTTTCATTATGGTTTTTATAAGGTGTAAGCAACAAAGGTTTTTCTTGTGGACAATGTTGGCCAAGGCTAGCTTGGATGAAGATATTACTGCAACTGAGATAACAAGGTCAACAAATCATCATCATCTACCAGTTTCAGGTCTTGAAAATGACCAAGAAATGACTGACATGCACCAAGATTCCAAGAAAAACAAGGTGAAGGATCAAAGCAACAAAACAGTACCCTTTTACAAGCTTTTCTCATTTGCAGATTCTTGGGATTATTTGTTGATGTTTGTTGGGACTATTGGTGCTGTTGGGAATGGAGTCTCTATGCCTTTACTGACTATAATTATTGGAGATGCTATTGATGCTTTTGGAGGAAATGTTAACACTAACCAAGTAGTTCATCTAGTTTCCAAGGTAATAACAAACAACTAGCTCCCCTTCAACTGGAATTGATTTTATTTTTTAGGGGAACAATTTGCATTTCAAACTCTCATGTTTTCATTTCATAATTCTCCATGGTTCATTTCATGCTCAGGTGTCTCTCAAGTTTGCAATCATGGGTGCAGGTGCCTTTTTTGCAGCGTTTCTGCGTAAGCATGCCAAATTTTCTAGCATAGTATAATTCAACTTGATATAACTAGAAAATTCTATATGTAGTTTACCTTAAGATTAAAATACCAAGAGCTACTTATACATGAAATATTGCAGAGGTGGCTTGCTGGATGATCACCGGGGAGAGACAAGCTGCAAGAATACGGGCCTTATACCTCAAAGCAATTTTAAGGCAAGATATAAGCTTCTTTGACAAGGAAACAAACAGTGGTGAGGTTGTTGGAAGAATGTCAGGTGACACGGTTCTTATTCAAGATGCCACGGGAGAGAAGGTGTTTCTATTAATGCATCATCATTTGATCTAGCTATGATAACAAAATTTGAAGATAATAACTTATTCTTCCCTTCTTTTCTTTTTTTAAAAAAAAAACACAAACTTAATCTTCCTTTTCTGGGTGATTTCATCTTCTCAGGTAGGAAAATTCATACAGTATGTGTCATCTTTTTTGGGAGGTTTAGTTGTGGCATTCATCAAGGGTTGGCTTCTAAGCCTTGTCCTTCTATCTTCTCTTCCTCTTCTTGTCCTCTCTGGTTCCATAATGAGCTTTGCTTACGCAAAGATGGCATTCCGTGGACAAGCAGCATATTCTGAAGCAGCAACTATAGTAGACCGGATAATTGGTTCAATTCGAACTGTACGCCAATCAACATAAAGATCCTTTTTATTGTTTTTTCTTCCATTCCATATCTTTAGCTAACAAAATTACTCAAATGCGCAAGGTTGCATCATTTACTGGGGAGAAGCAAGCCATAACTCAATACAATCAATCATTAACTAAATCTTACATAATTGGACTGCAAGAGGGATTGGCTATTGGTTTAGGCCTCGGCTTGGTTCGTTTATTTGTTTACTGTAGTTATGCTTTGGCTGTATGGTTTGGAGGGAAGATGATACTAGAGAAAGGTTATACAGGAGGGGAAGTCATAAGCGTATTTTTTGCTGTACTGACAGGTTCCTTGTAAGTTAAGTTAGTTTCTGCAATATATATCATCTACACTGTGTGTCCATACAATATTACATATCTTAAAATTTATAATCTGTGGAATTCTGGTGTCTCTGATATTTATTTCACAGTCATTGTTAGTGCGATGTGAAATTGTATTTTCTGGTCTGCCTAGTTATCTGATACTGGCTTTATAGGGACGGTCATCTCTGGTTATTCCAAACAAAATGCAATTACATACATCACTTTTTCTGAGTTAATTTTATTTTCCAGGTCTCTAGGACAGGCATCTCCAAGCTTAACTGCATTTGCTGCTGGACAAGCTGCTGCCATTAAAATGTTTGAGACAATAAAGAGGCGGCCAAATATTGATGTTTATGACACTGCTGGTAGGCATCTGGATGGTATTTCTGGAGATATAGAACTTAGGGAAGTTTGCTTTAGTTATCCTTCAAGACCTAATGAAATGATATTCAATGCATTTTCTATTTCAATATCAAGCGGCACTACCATGGCTTTGGTAGGACAAAGTGGGAGTGGGAAATCGACAGTTATTAGTTTGATAGAGAGATTTTATGATCCACAGGGTGGTGAAGTTCTCATTGACAATATCAACCTCAGAGAATTTCAACTGAAATGGATCAGACAAAAAATAGGCTTAGTTAGTCAGGAACCGGTTCTCTTTACTTGTAGCATAAGAGAGAACATTGCGTATGGTAAGGATGGAGCAACGGATGAAGAAATCAGAGCTGCAATAGAACTTGCAAAAGCTGCTATCTTCATTGATAAATTTCCCCATGTGAGATCTCAACATCAGTTTCAAATTATACAATACTGGAGACGATTTTTTAGTATATGTTCGTTCATTACATGTTATGTACCTTTTACCTTACTAGTTCATGAAAATTATTAATTTAGGGACTTGACACAATGGTTGGTGAGCATGGAACTCAACTTTCTGGAGGCCAAAAGCAAAGAATAGCTATAGCAAGAGCAATTCTGAAAGATCCAAGAATTCTACTCCTAGATGAAGCAACAAGTGCCCTTGACGCAGAGTCTGAAAGAGTGGTACAAGAGACGCTAGAAAGAATTATGATAAACCGAACAACGATCATTGTAGCCCACTGCCTAAGCACAATAAGGAATGCCGATATCATTGCCGTTATTCACCAAGGAAAAGTAGTAGAAAAAGGTATACTGCAGTAATTTTCTTTAAAGTAGTAGAAAAATGAAACTCGGTATGGCAATTTGCTTTAAAGTCATCATTTTTCCTTGACATTTGCAATGAAGCATTCATATATCTTCTAACTGATTGTTAGGTACACATGATGAGCTCACTAATGATCCTGATGGAGCTTATAGTCAGCTCATTAGGCTGCAAGAAATTAAAAAGGATTCATCAGAACAGTATGGTGCTAATGACTCGGATAAGCTAGAAAGCTTTGTAGAATCTGGAAGAGAGTCAAGGCAACGATCTTTAAGTCCTGAGATTGTAAACAGCAGTAACAAATCATTCGTAGTATCAAATTATAGGCCTACAACACTAGAAGGAGGGTCTGAATTTCTTCCTTCAGAAGCAGCATCGCATAAAAGTAAGACTCCAGATGTCCCATTTCTTCGCCTCGCTTATCTTAACAAGCCTGAATTCCCAGTGCTACTCATTGGGACTCTAGCAGCAGCAGTAACTGGAGCAATGCAACCTATTCTGGGACTTTTAGTCTCCAAGATGATAAATACATTCTTTGAGCCTGCAGATGAACTTCGTAAAGATGTGAAGTTTTGGGCGTTAATGTTTGTATTCTTTAGTGTGGCTTCATTCATTTTTCAACCGTTAAGGTCCTACTTTTTTGCTGTAGCTGGTTCTAAGTTGATAGAAAGGATCCGGTTAATGTGCTTTGAGAAAATAATTCACATGGAAGTAGGCTGGTTTGATAAAGCTCAGAATTCAAGTGGTGCACTTGGTGCAAGGCTGTCAACCGATGCTGCTTCGATTCGAACTTTGGTTGGGGATGCACTCGGTTTGCTTGTTCAAGATATTGCCACTATAATCACAGCCTTGGTAATTGGCTTTGAGACTAGCTGGCAGCTTTCTCTCATCATTCTTGTTTTGCTACCTCTACTATTAGTAAATGGACATTTGCAAATCAAGTCCATGCAAGGATTCAGCACAGATGCAAGGGTTTGTGCCTTATACACACAAATGTGATTCAATTGTCGTCTCAAAGCATGTCTAAATTTATTTAGTACATATTTTGCTTTATATATTTAATTAGTGCTAATCTCCATTTGACATGATGTTACTATCCTCTATATATGTTTGACAGAAACAGTATGAGGAAGCAAGTCAAGTAGCGAATGATGCAGTAGGGAATATCAGAACAGTTTCCGCTTTCTGTGCTGAAGAGAAGGTGATGGAGTTATACCAAAAGAAATGTGTAGTACCAATACAGACAGGAAAAAGGCAGGGTATAGTTAGTGGAGTTGGTTTTGGCTTATCAATCTTCTTTATGTTCTGTGTTTATGCATGCAGTTTTTATGCTGGAGCCCAACTTGTTAAGAATGGCAAAACCTCAATATCAGATGTTTTTCAAGTAAGTTATTGTCCAAACTTGGATGCCATGTCACATATAGAGGACAATTTTAAGTTTTTTACTTATGTCAATTGTTACTTACAAAGCATAAGATAATTCTAAAACAGATTAATATGTTTTTCAAAATATTATATACAAAGCAACAAGGATTTTTAAGAGCTGAATTCATCACATTGTTCTAGCATCAAGCATTTAATTTCCTAATTTTCAGGTATTTTTCTCTCTCACAATGGCAGCCGTCGCAATAGCTCAATCTGGATTCATGGCTGTAGGAGCTAGTAAAGCAAAAAGTTCTGCTGCTTCTATATTTGCTATTCTTGATCAGAAATCAAAAATAGACTCCAATGATGAAACTGGAATGACATTGGAAGATGTGAAGGGAGATATTGAGTTCCATCATGTCACTTTCAAGTATCCAACTAGACCTGATGTTCATATATTCACAGATCTTTCTTTGACCATTCATTCAGGACAGGTAACTTAAAAAATTATATATTAGTTTAATGCATTAATTCTCACAAGAACTCACTATCAAACAATCCATCTATCTTTTGAAAATCAGACAGTTGCTCTAGTAGGTGAAAGTGGAAGTGGAAAGTCAACAGTGATATCATTGTTGCAAAGATTTTATGATCCAGATTCAGGTCAGATTAAACTGGATGGAACAGAAATCCAAAAGCTACAACTTAAATGGTTTAGGCAGCAAATGGGCCTGGTAACCCAGGAGCCTGTGTTGTTCAATGACACCGTGCGAGCCAACATTGCTTATGGAAAAGGTGGCAATGCAACTGAGGCTGAAATTATAGCTGCCGCAAAACTTGCAAATGCTCATAAGTTCATTAGCAGTTTGCAGCAGGTAAATACACACAATCTATGAAAAATACCAACTCAAATACAAACATCGGACACGATAGTGACACCGATACGTATACCCTTGTAATTATTTAAGAAAATTAAAGTGATTGAATGTCATGTAATCACATGTATTAGTATAGTGTCGGTGTCGGGCATTGACACATGTCAGTCACTAAACACGTCTTCAATCTGAAGTCATGTCCAGCGTCAGTGTCAGTGTCAAAAACATGTGAATTCATAGTTTCATGGTTTCTCTGAGATTATTACTGATATTGACATGTCAGTGTCATGTCTCGTGTCAATGTTTCGTAGTCTGCAACAAACATGTGAATTGGATATTTCAAATAACTAGCTATTTATGTAGCATGGCTTGTGAGGTTCTGAATTCTTAAAAAACAACATGTGCAGGGGTATGATACAATAGTAGGGGAGAGAGGGATTCAACTTTCTGGAGGACAGAAGCAACGTGTGGCAATTGCAAGAGCCGTAGTTAACAATCCAAGAATATTACTACTAGATGAAGCCACAAGTGCACTTGATGCTGAGTCTGAAAAAGTGGTTCATGATGCACTTGATAGAGCGAGGGTGGACAGAACCACCATTGTGGTGGCTCATAGATTATCTACCATAAAGGGTGCAAATTCAATTGCAGTGGTTAAAAATGGAGTGATAGAAGAGAAAGGAAAGCATGAAACGTTGCTCAACAAGGGTGGTACCTATGCTTCTTTAGTAGCACTGCACACGACTAGTACAACAAGGGTGGTACCTATTGCAATAGAATTTAAGTGATTTTTTTAATTAAAGATTTGACTAATTTTATGAAAAACATAAAATTATAAATACAACAGTTCAAATAAAAGGTATAATTGAAGAAAAATATACACCAAATTCAAATATTCCTTTAATATATTGGTATAGATGTAGATTACATAGAAAAAATGAAGGTAACATATTTTCTTGTTTTTTTTCTTATAATTAAGCTTTAAAGCCTAAACCAACAAAGCTGCAGACGACATTTAAATTCTAGAGAACATTTTTGTTTTGACAAATTCTAGAGGACATTTAAAAACTTAGAAAACGTTATCCAAATGAACATTAAAGAACTAAAGACTTTTTTTTTTGTTAACATCTTAAAATTGGTTGTACATAAATTTTTCCAAAGTGACATCCAACTCAATTAATTGCGGCCATAGTTGAACTAGTTCATTAGTCATCATTAAATAAAAAATTTCCCCTAAAAAACCAACAAAAAGTTGATAGTTTAATGGGAAAAAAATCCTTTAAAAAAAAGGAGAAAAATCAAAGTGCAGAATTCAAAATTATACATGATCTTTTGAATTTCAAAAGTTGCGCCTTATTTTTTCTTCAACCCGCCTTGGAGTATGACTGTTCTGATTTTTTATGGTGCGGTATTATTTTTGTTAGCTTTTTAGGGGACTTTTTCAAGGATTGTTTTAATCTCATGAATTTTTCGTTTTTGTTAGCTTTCTTTTATTTTTCATGTTTGGAGTTTTGGTCAAGTTCTTCCTTATATTTTTTTTCTTTTTAAAAAAGAAAAATATTCATGAGTGTTTGGGAGAGGATGAGGGGTTCTAAGGGGTGCCAACATAATTAAGATGTCTTATCATCTTTTTGATGTCATTACACAGTTGAAAAAAATAAGTATATTGTATCATTGTTGAATTTAACTATACTCCATTTACGTGTTTTGGGATCTCTTGAATAAGGAAGACCATTAGATCAAATTCTTTAACTTAAAAATTTATGAGTGATTTATTGAAACCTCTCTGCTAATGATATTGGGTAATCCATGGACTACTTTCTTTGAACTCATCGTTTATAGAACATATACATAATAATAATTTTATGAATGAATTTGGTATGAGACTTTACAGTAATATAATATTTAAAATAAATAATTGGTGCTACATATTTTAACAAGATGAATTTTTATTTGAGTGCTTACAATACAAAACTTTATAAGCGTTTTTGAATTGAAACACTTTGTGAGAATGTGATGGATAACATTTTTTAAAGTTTTTAAGAAGTGTGCAAATGAGGACAAAATATGTTGAAAAGATTTGTGTTTGTTTGTGGGGATGCTAATATCACTCTTGTTGCGAGTAGCAATCAGCAAACCACTCCAGCTTTGCACACGAGGCTTTCCATGTCATCACGTTCCTCGTCAATCGCAAGTCGTGATGTGCATTGACAAAGGCCGGTCCCTGGTAGTCTCAAGTGCAATATATTCCTTTTCGCAATCTATGAATCGTATATGCATTGGTATATGTGTGCGCAATGATGATGGAGTTTTTGTTCTAACTAAAACAATGAGTTTCTCTCATTTATGTTATGTTCCTCTTGGTGAAGCTTTAAGTTTGTTTAATACTATAGAATGGTTAATTGACATGTAGATGGACAATGTAGACTTTGTTGTGGATTCTAAAACAATCAATGACGCTTTTCACTTCAACAGACCTGGTGTTTTAGAATTTGGTCATATCATATCAAGGTGTCAGAGACTCATTCATTCACAATTCACAAACTCTCGAGTGGAGTTCAACAAGCGACAAGCAAATATGGTGGCTCGTGCTTTAACTCATTAACTGGAGAAGCTGTGTTATCAGCTGGTCTCACTATTTATTTTCATATCTCACATTGTATTTAAGATATTATTATTAATAAAATGCTACAAGCATCTTTTCTTTTAAAAATAAAAAATAAAAACTACAATTGATTGTCGTGTTTTGTCAAAAAAAAAAATTAGGGGAGTAAGGAAAATAATTGATTGTCCTGTTTTTGATTGCTTTTATATTTATACTACTAAAATTCTGGTTTACACCGTGATTTCGCAGTAAGCGGCATCAATCATGACTTAGGATATTCAAATCAATAATTGAACTGTGGAGTCAACCTAACTTTGGTGTTTTCAAACAAGAATCGAAACATACAGTACTAGCATTAGCTGATGGACAATTTTACATTGATGGAGCTTATACAAACATAGTACTACTCAGTTAGAATATCACATAATTAGTCAATGTAATTTTAAAAAGGGGTAATACTACTCATCTGAGTTCCTCTGCAGCGAGCAAAACACTTGTCACGCTCCAATTCCTATAATGCCGCCATCTAAGTTCATTGCCTATATATTCCAAATTTTCAAACCCTGCACATGAAAAAATACCATATTTCAGTACCTAATTCGAAAAATATTCTAGTTTTCATAAACTCTTTAACTTTTAGTAATTTTCAACCCTCTCGTTTTCACAATTTCATTTAAACAATTAACAAGCTACCATTCAATATTTGATTTTTCAACAACTAACCAACTTGTGATGTCCATAGGCAATATAATTAATAGCTCACCAAAACACAACCAACACGGAAAATAAATAATAAATTAGTATAATAACAAAGAGAAAGTATTCATGATATGAATAATAATATAACTTACTGTTGGAATTCGATGTTAATCAAGGATGAAGAAACATTTGCAATAATCTCAAAGGCAGTGGTGGAAAGAACCATGGAAGTATCACCCGATGAAGGCCTAGAAACAGAAGATTGTGCTCTATCCACAATCTTAATCTGAATGGTTTGACCAGGAATGCAAGTCCTAGGAACAGCTGCACTTATACACCTCACCTCATACAGCCTCCCACACGCTGCACCATTGTCCCATATACCTTCTCCGGCTGAACCAAACATGTTG
>Ga0209282_1000966_pt1 | contig 15047 bp, 9 predicted proteins | sample Mtrugardesep15_FD_187529 | JGI IMG/M metagenome (GOLD analysis project Ga0209282, IMG submission 187529) | Root nodule microbial communities of legume samples collected from California, USA - M. trunc garden sep15 (SPAdes) (version 2) | ecosystem: Host-associated > Plants > Roots > Nodule...
GAAATTTAACTCCTCTTCTACAAGTGGAATAATTTGAAAACAACTCGAGGAGATAAGTGGTATATTAGTTGAAACCCCAAGAGAGGTTGGCCTCATGAAGTAGGTTTGTGACCTCAGAATCTGTTATTCTCTAAATCTCAGATATGAATATTCTAGGTGCTAATAACTTGTTTGGGTCAATCTATATATAACGCTTTGCTCTGACTTTAGTTGCCCCCTCTCTCCCGTTAGTTGACGGTGGAATTGACCTATCAGATTAGGAAGACCTTCAATGGTATATCGAGTTTTCAAAAAAGCAAGGGTAGTATTTGGTTTTGCAATTGAAGCAATAAACTCCCATCTTTTTTTTTCTCATTTTAGTAGAAATATGATAATACTTCAAACAAAAATAACAACATTGACCCATTTTTATCTAAGCAGACCCAAATTTATTTTGACCAGGTTGGATTGAGGATTTTACTCCAATCTGGCTTCTTTTGTATCCGAGGATATTTCTCCTCCTTCTGTTTCTCGTGTTGCTTAGTTAAGTATTTTTCTTGCAAAGAAAACACTTTCAACTACAACTTTCAATTGATTAAAATATCATTTTGGCCTGTAAATCTATATATCAGTATTTTCAAAACATTAGTTCACATTTTGCAAGTAACAAATACCAAATTAACTAATGAAGTGCACATTTAATAAACAAACTAATTAATGAAACATACATTCGAGACTCAAGTTGACTTAAGAAATACATATTAAAAACATGTTTTCGTGACTTTAATACATTAATTAATTAATGAAGTTTCCATCTCATCTCTTTTCTCTAATGACTGTTGACTCATTAGAGTTAAAGGAAAAAAGATAACACATAATTAATCACACAAAAATGAATTAGATATTAACAAATCTTCATATAACCATTCATCTACAGCCACAAGTTCTCTGGGAGCAATCACTATCAAGACAAAAAGCTGGTCCACATCAAAATCCATGTCACCAACACCAGATAAGCAAGAGGATAAGCTATCCCTCTTCATCACCCTCAGATGGATACTCTCCCTAATCCAACGGCTACAAACACCAAACCAAAGATTATCCATAATCACCAATTTATCACCACCACATCAAATACAACACTATCACTCATCCCAAATTCAAAAACTCACAAACAACACTCTATTTTCTACTCTCACCATCCTGCTCACATTAGCATAAACCAAATGGCCGCCGCAACCGCCACCGCCGCAGCCACTTCATCCTTCATGGGCACCCGCCTCCGCGAAGTTCAATCCAATTCCAGTAGGATCCAAGCCCGATTTGGCTTCGGAAAGAAGAAAGCCGCACCAAAGAAACCATCGAGATCAAGTCCTAGTACGTTAGATATAATTAAAGATTTGTTAAAATTATTTTGTTTTAATTAGTTTATTTTTTAATAGTTAGTTATAATTAGTTGATGGTCGGTTATATTAATTTATTTTTTAATAGTAACTAGTAAAAAGAAAATATAAAATACTAGTAACTAACTTAAACAATATTAAACTAATTCTAACGAATCTTTAATTATATCTAACAGGTACTGACCGTCCATTGTGGTTCCCCGGAGCAAAGTCACCGGAGTGGCTAGACGGAAGTTTGGTCGGAGATTACGGATTCGATCCATTCGGTTTGGGGAAACCAGCAGAATATTTGCAATTTGATCTCGACTCGCTTGATCAGAATTTGGCAAAGAATCTTGCCGGAGATGTGATCGGAACTAGGACGGAGTTTGCTGATGTGAAATCGACTCCATTTCAGCCTTACAGTGAAGTTTTTGGACTTCAGAGGTTTAGGGAATGTGAGTTGATTCATGGTAGATGGGCTATGCTTGCTACTCTTGGTGCTCTTACTGTTGAGTGGCTCACTGGTGTTACATGGCAAGATGCTGGAAAGGTTTGTTTGGTTCTGTCAAATCTCTTATAAATTTGATGTTTAGTGTTTATTAATTAAGTATTAGTATTAATATTATTGAGTAATCATCACTTATCAGAAGACATGCATGTCTTTAATTCAAAGTGTGTGTTGTATGCATGCATGTTTTGTTGGATTGGATCCAATAATTTATACATGTTACGTTGTTTAGATTCTATTGTAGATGCATGCATGTTTTTACGTTTTTTTTATGGAAAAATGAAATTTGAACAATTTTTAGATTTGTTTTGTTTTTTAAGTCCATGTTTGTATAGAGGATAAAAGATACTGGGTGTCGTATTTAAATTAAAATAAAAAACTATTTTCACCTAAAATAGTTTAGGAAGATTTTCACTCAAAGAGAATTTATTGTCTTTTTTAATTATAAACATTATATCACATGGTCAAGTAAGAAAATGACAAATTATATTTTTGTTTACATATATTATACTAGTTAAAATCAATACATTTCAAACCTACAAAAAAGTTTCTCACAAGTTTCAAAATTAGTTTTTCATTCTAATCACATTTCAAATTTTTATAAGTTTTGATATTTTAAAAATTAAAATAAACATGAAGAATTTTTTTGTATTAAATTTTTTTGACATTTATATACTATCATTGCAAAAGTATTTTATAGTATCATCCAATAATATTTGTCACCTTATTTAATAATTTTAAAGACACGTGAATTGTAATACTAATTAAAAGATGTGACAAGAAATGATAAAATACATGTGTAAACCATTTACACACTAACCAACCGTGCATACAAATTATAATTTAAAAGAATATAGGTTTTATGGTGTGTTTTCAACTACCATATCTTGAAGCATTTTGATTATTTTGATTTTTCTTTTTACATTATATTGATAAAGAACAAAATAGAAGATGAAAATATTGTTCAATATTAGTGTGTTATCCTAGCACATTTCCATTATCATATAATATGAGGACCTTGCTATAAACTCTTAGAAATGTACTTTATCTTAGAGAGAATTCAAATTAGAAAAAAAATGAAGCAAATAATTAATTTGTACATTCACTAAATTATGAAATTTTGGTATAATATTTCAGGTTGAGCTAGTAGAAGGATCAACATATCTTGGACAACCACTTCCATTCTCAATCACAACACTAATTTGGATTGAAGTTCTAGTAATTGGATACATTGAATTCCAGAGAAATGCTGAGCTTGATGCAGAAAAAAGACTATACCCAGGTGGAAAATTCTTTGACCCACTTGGTTTAGCATCTGACCCAGAAAAGAAAGCAACACTTCAATTGGCTGAAATCAAACATGCTCGTCTTGCTATGGTTGCTTTCCTTGGTTTTGCTGTTCAAGCTGCTGCTACTGGTAAAGGACCACTTAACAATTGGGCTACTCATTTGAGTGATCCTCTTCACACTACCATCATTGATACCTTTTCTTCCTCTTAGTTCTTGATTAACTCATGTATGGTTCAACCTCTATATATATATAAATGCTGTTTGGCATTGGTTTGTAAACATTGTGGTTAGTTTAATTAGTACTTGTTAAATTCCTAATGTGAATTGGAGCAGTTAAGGTTAATATTTTTTCTGCTGGATGGGAAGTGTTCTACTATAAATGTTGACTAAGCATGAAATTTGAGGGCAATGAGGAACATTAGGCCATTACTTTCCCTATCTTATGAATTTCTCGCGCGCCTTATTCAGATTCTAAAATCCGAAATATTTTAACTTGTTTTGGAGGTTTTTATGGGATGTTTATGCCGTTCGAATTATATAATAAAGGAGCACAAGAAATCAATAGGGTGGAAAAAGGAGGAGTTGGAACATTATGACATGATTCTGAATTAGATTAGTATAAAGATATAGTGAGTCATGCCATCTCTAACATTGTGGAGTCTTATGTTGATAACTTGTTACCCAAACAAAATTGGCCTTAAACATTAGGTCGAAGTGTTGGGGTTATGAGAGAAGTTTTTTGTAAAAAAATTATCATTTTAGTATAACAATCTCAATGAATAGTTTTTGATTAAATTATTAATCACAAATCTTATAAGTTAAACACCTTAAAAGAATTCTTGTAATACTTTTGGAGCATGCATCAACTTTGATCACCCAACTCACAATAGATCAGTATCTCTACAATGTACACGTGAACACGAACAGATTAACAATGCTAGCCACAGGGGAGAGGTAGCTTAGCTTCCTTTTATTTGATCTAATTGAGACTTGTGTCTTCCTCCTTCCTATGCATAGATGATAGAGTAGTGCTAACAATGCGTCTACGACAAAGATCGACAAAATTGATGTGTGGATAAGAATTATGAACCTAAACCTTGTTTTTTTACGACAAAAGTGTTTTGTGGACTTTGGTCTCAATGGTCGGCAACCATTTTAAAGTTGATCTTCGAACCTTAAAGGTTGACTGTGAAGGTTTGCGCGTATGTGCATGGAAGCTTATCTCACATAGACGATTGTTGGTCGTGTAGGGATAAACATACACTGGTACCAAGTGCAATACATGGGTCTACACATAATTTGTATACATTGGGGATGCTACAACCATGTGATGACGGGATGAGCTCCTTCAAAAGAGAAACAAAAAGTTACAATGGTAACGGAAAATGGTAGGGATGGTGAATCGGCCAAGAAAAGAGTGAACATGTTAAAAAATCCAGCGAATCAACCAACAAATCGGGCATCAGAACCAATAAATTGGCTAACAAACTCAGTAGACCAAGAACACACCACAACGACCCTTTAAACATCGAGGTTTTTGCTTATAATATACAACACGTGGTATTGTGAACGATGCAAAGAAGATTGACAAAGGGCCAAGTGTAAAGAGCAACCACGTGGTATAATAGAAAGAAAATGTGTAAAAATACACATCGCTAATTTGATGTTAATTTTTTAAAATGACACTTAAAAAGGAAAGGAGTAATAATACATATTTAAAAATTATTATAGCATAATTTACTATTTATACATTCATAGTTTTATTGTAATTTTATTGGTGAGGCTCCGCATAGCACAGTGTATGATTTTCATCTCAATTCTATATTATTTGTTTGTGATGCAGAGGGAATAAAAAAGAGATCAGAGTTTTGGAGAAAAGGAATGAATATAAGTGGATGAAATATACGATTTTGAAATGAAAGAGTTTTGACGGTTTATATTTTTCATCATAAATATAAAACTTAAAGATTGTATCAAATATAAATTTTAGAGTGTTTATATGAATTCTTCAAATCCATATAACATTGTTAAAATTTAAAGTATATTAATAACCTTAGTTTATCATCTTCAAAAACATGTTTTTACATTTCCCACTCTAAATCTCACAGCATGTAGGCCCCAATCAGACAGTCTCTAGAGAGATCCCATGTCTGGGTGGAAATTGACATCTATCCTCATAAATGAAACAAATTCTGAGGCACGTTAGGTGACTTCATGTTAGTAGTTTTAAAAATGTACTAGTACTGGTATTTATTGATTTATGAGCAGGCTCCCAAGTTCCAATTTTAGCATGGAGATGCATGTTACATATGACTCCCATTGCCGTACGTTGTTACCTTCACAACAATTCACATATCCTGTCCTTTAAACATTTCAAAGTAGTCTTGATAACTATGGACTTTGATTATCATTTGTATTCATTACTTATTAGTTATACATATCAACGTTAAGACAGCATGTTACTCAAAACTCCTCAATAAACACAAATCATTCTAATTCTTAAAACCACTAGTACTATGCTCAACAGACAGCAAGTCAACATCCATTACTCTCTTGTGTGATTCAAGAAGTATTTACTTCAAGAGAACCTACATTGAGATGTATCAACTTGTTGAACTAAGAACAACTACGCTGAGTTTGAACACTACATATTTATCCAAAACCTTATAATAGTACTTGACACATCACGACACGTGGCTACATTTTTTTTTTATTTCCGAAAATTTGTTTGTCATGTTGTGCAATCTAGCTCTTTCTCCTAAATCCAAACTCTATTGATAGCTACAAATAGCTTATAGACATGTTATAAGTAGGGCTTTTCATGGTTTAGTTCAGGAAGAAACTGCACCAAACTTATGAGAGTTTAGTGCACCGATTTCGTGACGACAAACCGAACCCAAACTACCTTTTTTTAACTGAATTGCACGAAACCGAACTGCTATTAACTGATAATTAGGACTGGTGAGAAATAAATGAAAAACCGAGTCAAATCGAGTATTACGACTATTTACAAAAACAAAAAAACCAAACTCAACTGCATCAATAGATCACAAACAATCAGTTCAGTTCGCAAACTGTTACTTTTTTGGGAACTGTTCAATTCAGTTCGATTCAAATAATTTTTTTTACAGCCTAGTTAATTATAAGCTATTTCTGTAAGATCTTTCAAACACTTACTTTATACTAAAAGATAAACTCGAATAGACTGTAGACAAGTGGATCCATACACAAACTATGTAATTCAATATCACTATACAGAAGTGACCAAAACTCAGAATAATACAATCCATGTAACAAGACAGCAAAATATACAACAAACATTATTATCTTCAAAAGATAACAGAATTCAACAAACAATAGCCATGCATCACCATGAAACACTTTGAGCTCTTATCCATCTTTCCCAGGCCAATAAAAATTTAGGCAAAAAGACGAGAACAATCACACAACTCATGATCATTTTCAATGAAGAACTTTCTCCTAGTGGTTCTGTAAAAAAGGTGACATCAAAGCAATCCAAATTTTGTTAGAAACTTCTTTACTGTTTCGCGGCCCCATTCGATGTCATTTCGCAAGGCATTACCATGAATTGGCTCTGAGTTAGATTCTTCTTCCATTGTTGGTGCCAAATGAAACTGCTCTTCATGTGAATTCAGCTCATCATTGATTATTATACTTGTACTTATCTCTTGTGGTTGTGGTGTGTCATCATCTGATACTTCATCCTTACTCAACTGAACATTTTCATTTGAAGCACATGAAAAAAACAACATTAAAGAAGCATTAAAATTAGCATTGACTATTTAATATCTTATATTAAAATATGTGCAAGTTTACTCATTGCTTTAAATAAATAATGGTAAAAACTATCGAGCCTAACTCAACCCTACAAAGCTGGAGAAGCCCTATCGGTATATCATAAGAAATTTATTGCAGAAAACGCATCAAATATATTCTAGTCAATGGCAAGAGTTCTTGAATAATAAAATGGGGAAACTTGTATGGTATTGTCACATTTGAATCTAATCTTAGCAATGCTAGATGGAATGATCATCGAGTCTTTGCAACAAGTCCAAGATCTGGGCAGCAACATCAATGGTTTTGATGTCTTTGCTGCCAACCACAATTGAGGTAGCATACATCAACCACATTTGACATCAAAACAATCTAAATTTTGTTAGAAACTTCTTTACCGTTTCAATGCTCCACTCGATGTCATTTCGCAAGGCATTACCATGAATTGGCTCTGAGTTTGACCCTTCTTCCACTGTTGATGCCAAATGAAACTGCTCTTCATGGAGATTTAGATCATCATTGATTGTTGAACTTATCTCTTGTGCAGTTTCATCATTTGATTCTTGCTCCTTACCTAACTGAGCATTTTCAGTTGAAGCACATGGAAAACAACATTAAAGAGACATTAACAATAACATCAACAATTTAACAGCTGCATCATATATTAAAAAATGTGCAAGTTTACACACTGGTTTAAATAAATAATGGTTAAACATATTGAGCCTAACTAAACCCTACAAAACTGGTGAAGCCCAGCCCTGCAATTTTTTCATCAGAAGCTAATCGATGAAAACACATCAGATACATTTTACTCAATGGTGAATAGTTTATGTATTATAAAATGAGAAAACTTATATGTTATTGTGACATTTTAATCCAATTTTAGTGCTTGTTTGGATTGACAGTGAATTTGACAAAATCATGGCGACTCATGGTGATTTTAGTACTTGTAGCTTTAACAAAATCAATCACAGCGCCACCGCAATTGATTCCAAACATGCACTTAGTGATACTAGATGGAATGTTTATGTTTTTGTAACAGGCCTACAGGGTTTTAACAGAAAGCTTTGAGGCTGTGATATGGGCTGCAACATCAAAGTTTTTAAAGTCTTTGCATGCATCAACCACATTTTACTGTGATTTTCCGCAATATCAAGGGTCGCGACAGCAACCTTGATTTAGAACCTTGGCAGCTTGTTTAAGATTACAATAAATTGTGTGTACTGTCTAGTTATGGCTTGTGTCATTCAATGGCCAAAAGTTCATGGTAACTTCTTTCAAAATAATAGCTTAGCTATTTGTTTACCATAATTGTTAGAGAACTTCATTATAGTGGTTAAGATTAAGATATGTTTAATTAATTGATAACAATCAAATTGGAAGCAATTTTTTCCCTTTCCTTTTGGCCATAAGATGCATTGATTATATATGTAAGAGACAAGGTGATGACGAGCCTTGGATTTGAACAAAACTCACTTCATTGATGATAAAGATAGACGATGATACAAACGAAACAAGGTGCTTCAGATAACTACCTAATTAGTTCTTTTCTAAGTGGATTGCAAACCCGAATGGGCTTTTAAAGAAACGGAATCAAACAATTCGAAAGGGAGCGTCACACTCATCAAGCGGTTACCTCTGGTATATTCTGATCCTGAGTTTCAAAAGGTTCAATTGAAGGCTCTATCACGGTCTTTTCTTCTTCAACAACTTCACTTGGACCAGCTTCTCCTTCATTCTGAGGTATCAAAGGTTCAATTGAAGACTCTATCACGATCTTTTCTTCTTCAACAACTTCACTTGGACCAGCTTCTCCTTCATTCTGAGGTATTAAGCCAGGTACAAGAACAGGACCTCCTTCAAAATCGATTAAGCTTCCCTCCACAATCGTCCCTTTTTTATTCTTTAACGCTGCAGGATTTCCATTGTATCCTAGTTCATGTTTTATATGATCATTTTGAACACCATCTGCAGATTCTTCACTCTTTTGAACAACATTCGTTTTATTCGTTGTTTGACTTTTACTTTCTGAGAGATCCTCCGAGGAACCTATATTTTCTGCAAACATAGCCATTGGCTTCTCTTTCAATGAAGAATTAGTGTCATGATCATCGGTGATTTGTTGCAGGATAGGTTCATCAATCAGTTTTTCCAAAGCTTGAATTTGTGTATCTTCAATGCCGGATATAATTTCAGTTGAAGTTGACACTTCTGACAGAACCGCAGGTTCTTCATTTGGTTGAGAAAGTGTATCTTCCTCTATTATTTTCTGAAGTTCTGCATTCTCCCAATCCTCAAGAACAATTATTCTGTTCATAGTTTCCCATGTTTGGATAACTCGATCCGACCCTGGTTGCCAACTAATATCACCTTCTTTTCCTTTTAGTATAAACTTGTATAGAATTGATTTTCCGGCCGGCATATCCTGATCACATAATGAAAAATATAAACAACCACTACATAACGGTTTGCTTTCTAAAAACATTTTCAGTTTGAATTTTCTCCATTCTTTCACTTTTAATTACAAAATTCTCACACTGTTTTCATTTTGTTTCCTAATTTCAAAGATTTTACGGTGAAAAAAACACTTTTTTGGTCTTAAACCTCCAGTTTCCACGGGAAAGAGCTTTGGTAATCCAGTGTTTAGCCGGGAGGTGAAACCTGGTAAAGGACTGCTCCAGCCAGGTTTCGAGAACATTTTGGAAACAAAAAAAAAAGTGACAACAAGGTGACCGTTGGCGATTTGGTAATTGAAAGTGAAAAGAGAAATGATAATAAAAAACGATTTCGAGCCTTAAAAATGTTTTCGACCAAACAATATCATAATGATTTGAATAGTACTACTATACCAGCTCAACGGTCCATATATGGCCATCAGACCATGTCAATGGTAATGCATCTAAAGGGTTCCATAAACCAAGCTTAGGATCATCTCCAACTATTAGAAACTGTTCCCCAAAGTCGCAATCTTTTAGTAGCTGAAACTCAACACGAACGAGCTTCAAGTCATCTGCATAACACATAATTTACAACTGTTAGGGATTTGAGTTCTTATGGAAGACATGCGGCACAAAACGAAAAAAAATAGACCACTAGAACCTACCTGTTTGTTCACTTTGTTGAACTTGAGAGTCAACAGTTTCCAAATCTACCTCCTGCAACATTTATACAGAACAAGACAATCTCTCATCAAATATACCGAAATATTTATCAGTTCTCTTAATTAAACGCTTATAGCATAAGCGTTTATCATATAAGTGCTTATGTATAAGTTATTTCTATAACAAAATATAAAATGAAGTCAAACTATTTTTATATAAGCTGGTTTCATAAGCTATCATGGAGAGCTTAACGAAATAAGCTGAAAACAGCTTATGGACTTGCCAAAGCAGTATTCATAAGCTCTCCAAACAATCTTACAAGTGTTTATGTCAGAAAATAAGCTCAAATAATTCAATCCAAATAGACCCTTAATGTATATACAACAATCACATAACCACTTCTTAACAACTTTCACTCCACTAAACACAGAAAAACAAATTAATTTTGACTCATATCCTCTTGAATTCTACATAAATATGAAAAGAAAATTTTCAAAACAGTTATACTCCATCATTGACATGGATGGAAAAGAGAATAGCTTCAAACAGGAAAAAGAGTTATTGAAATTGCCAAAAACAAAAAACAAAAACAAAAGTTTCTTAAAAGTGAGATTTTTTTTTTTTGTTCTTTGTTGTTGAAGTGGCATGATCATGTCAAGAATTACTCATTCATAACCAAAAAGTATAACATTAACATCAAATTATAAGCATCAACTTCAAGATCTATCTATGCATAACTATATAAAAAGTGATAATTATTTTGCATCATAGATTAAAACCAAAAGGAACAAACTCATGGAAACAAAAAAACTAGCAAATAAAATGTTCCAAACAAATAAATAATTACAACCCATTTATCAAATTCAAATAAAGAACACAAATTGGGGAAAAAATAAGCAGAAAGAAATAAACCTGATGTTCAGATGGCACAGCATGCAAAGGGCAAACACCCTTGTTTAGGACATGTTTCAAGAGACAAAAAATGGAACTATTTTGGTCATTTCTAGAGTGAAGAGTGAAACAAGAAAAGGGTTTATCAGAAACATGAAAAGCAACACTAGGAGACAAAGATCCTAGCTTATGAACTATAGGCTTGTAACTAAAGCTTGTGAAAGTTTTCATCACAGTGAAGTTTGATCTGCAACACAACACAACATAGGAAGTACTTGAGACACAACACAATGATGTTTGTTTGGTTCCTTGTACGATTAGATTTTGTTGTTTTGTTTTGTGAATGATGTTGCAGAATCTATCTGATGCTGGTGGTTTTTGAGAGTTATGTGGGGTCCTTTTTATATTGGTGGAACCTATTAAATTAAATTTTGGATAATATATATAATACTATATGTCATGCACCGATTGAATAAGGTAAATGTATCTACAAGTATGTGTCTTTTAGATACTCGGAATACTTGTGTAATTCACGGATAATTTAGGTTTTGTGATGCAAGATTTGAAATGTTGGTTCAATTTTTCATATGAAATCCATGTGTGTTAGTTTTGTTGGAAATCAACTAAGTAATATGGTAATAAGCTTTTTAAATGTATGTTTGGATTTACGGTAAATTTTATAAAAATACGGTGACACTATATTTTTAGAGTTAAAATGGGGAGTTTTTGATAAAATCGCAAAGACTAGAAGTGATTTTTCTAAAGTCACTGCTAATCTAAATATACACCGAGATATTTAATGCTTGTTTGTTTTTGTAGTGGATTAGTGTTCAATGTCTACCATTGTAAATGATTAGTGTCCAATGAGCGCTTATAACATAATCGTTTATTACATATATGTTTATGTATAAGCTACTTTTATACCAAAAGATAAAATATATTTTTTCTTTTTTATAAATTTGTTTTCACAGACTATCATGAAGTGATAAAGAACGTGTTAAAAGTTATTTACATAATCTCTCTCAAAAACAAGTACTTATGTTTGTAGATAAACTCAAATAAATAAATCAAAACATCAATTTTGATTCTATGGTTGGTTTTAGGATGCATAAATGTTTCATATAATTTATGGTAGACTACATATTTTAGAAACAATGCAAACTATATGTGAGATTGTAGCTTCAGCAAAAATGAGCAGTAGCTCTTATTTCACCCCGACATTAAACACACATTTAGCTTTTGGAATCATGTCATCCTTGCCATCTTACCAAATACACTTTACATCAGAATATCCTTGACATTGGATGTTCACTTGTTTCTTCTTTCATTTGAATTAATCAAACTTTAGATGTTTGTTCCAATAGAGAATCATGAATCTCAATTGAGCCGTTGGTTTCAATTTAAACACCTTTTGAAAGAATCACTGGACATATTCTTTATAGTCGAATATTTTCCTCAACTAAGTAGTTTTTACAAACATAAAAAAATTCCGAGATTCATTTTAAATTTATTAATTTTCTTAACGCAATTGGATTAGTTTGGTAGTGTTGACTTGAGACTTTAGAATGTGCTCTTCTCTAGGTCTCACGTTCGATTCTCCTATTCAGTTTTGGTGGGCTGGTTTAACTGCTTCAAATTTTCTTTTCTATTTGATTTACTCTTATTCGATTGTTGTGTAGAAAAGTCGAGCCATTTTACCTAGGAACACGAAAGACAGACAAACTATTTAAACTGCAGTTGGTTGACCATTCAAGTGTTTGGCATGAAAACCCTAAAGAACCATACACATAGAGAGAACTGAGTATATTTGTCCATGAATTTGGATACCATTCATGTATTTGTCCCATTTCCAGAATTGATGTGTAAATGAAATTAAGATATAAGTTCATCTGTAATCACTCTTTAAATTGAGATTTTTTTTTCTAGTTCTAATCTTCTCCCAGAACTAACTCCACCGAAGTTTCTTTTTCATTACAAAAGATTGTACTACTTACCAATGGTATCACGGTATAGGTCAAAATCACGGTGGGGTTTAGTATGCACAAATCTATGAATTTGTGCACCATGCACAAATTTGTGCACAAAAATGATTAATGATGGTGGACCATTGATATATTAATATTTTATTTCAACGGTCCAGATCTGTTGCAAAAGTGAGACATGTGACCTGCTGCCATCAGGTTGCTATTGTACACGCGGGTCCCACACGTGGGAATAAATCTGAGTATTTTATTGGTTTTTTGGCAAGGAAATTATACTCCATACCCCTACAATTATACTCTCACCCTAAGATTTTTTGCAAATTATCCATTTTACCCACAAACCACTTCAGTGTTTTTTTCTTTCGATCTAACCCTTCACCCCAACAATTTTATTCCAGAAAACTTATTTCTCCCTTTCCGAAAAATACAATTCCGGTTGCACCCCACCAATATTTTAGAATGGACAAATTCATGAATTTGTGCATGAAACACAAATTTGTGCATAATCCACTTTTATCGACATGTGGTGGTTTTGGTAATTAAGGGTGACCTGCTAAAATTAATTCAAAAAGAAAATGAAACATATTTTAATACAAACTATTGTTTTTATTGTTTTTGCTTAACACACCACCCAAATCTAAAAATGCATAGTAGCAATTCACACCTTAATCCAATCTCACCCACTATTTTACTGAATAACTGTCAAAGATGTTTCCGGTTTGTTTTAATTTCAGAAAATTCATATTACCTTTCCAAAAATTCAAACCGAAAAACAATAATAAAGCTATTCAATTTGTTGTTAATTCTCGTAAAACTAAGCATAATGTTTCTGGGACTAGTACCTGCATTTTTCATGTTGATTGTTTACCAACACAACGTTTTGGAATCCTTTCCAATCATTTTAGAAAACAATTAATAATAATAAAAAAATATTTCTTAACAATTTAATAAAAAATTGTTTATGAATCCTTTACAATCGTGTCCGGTAAAAGCATAAACACAAAATCGTAGAACCGTCGCAAATCGTGTCAAAATTGCAGCAATACCATATCCAAACTAGAATCGTGATATGCGTTTTCCGCTAATAAGATCAAAACTGCAATCGTTGTTAATCAGATCCTAATCAGAAACACATGTCGATGTTTTCGAATTCAATAGGGTGATGTTTCCGGCAGTAAAACACAAACTAGAAGATTGAAATTAGTGATTCTAGATCTCACTCTCGTTGACGTTGGAAATCAGTAATTCGATGATTTTGAGGAGAAAGAAGTTTCTGTAAGGGATGAATATTGGTGGGGTGCAACCTGAATTGTGTTTTTCGGAAAGGGAGAAATAAGTTTTCTGGAATAAAATTGTTGGGGTGAAGGGTTAGATCGAAAGAAAAAAAAACACTGAAGTGGTTTGTGGGTAAAATGGGTAATTTGAAAAAAATCTTAGGGTGAGAGTATAATTGTTGGGGTATGGGGTATAATTTCCTTGCCAAAAAACCAAAAAAATACTCAGATTTATTCCCACGTGTACAATAACAACTTGATGGCAGCAGGTCGCATGTCTCACTTTTGCAACAGATCTGAACCGTTGGAATAAAATATTAATATATCAATGGTTCACAATCATTAATCATTTTTGTGCACAATTTTGTGCATGGTGCACAAATTCATAGATTTGTGCATACTAAACCCCACCCAAAATCACTGTGGGTCGCCATGATTCTGGCACACCCACAATGATACCAACCATAGGCTTAGGCTCAGACACGAGTGGAAATGGAAGAAAAGGAGTTATGACCATTCAAGATGTGGTAGACACACAATGTGGACACCAATTTTATATTTAGAAAAAGCTTATCAGACACACATGGCCGGCCCATAGGCCGTCGAGGCTGGGCTATGACACCGGGCCTCAATTTTTTGAGGCCCAATTTTTTTTTTTTTTTTTTATATACAAGGCAATATAAAACGAGTTTTATATGTTCAGTGTTGGTGTAATGACAAATGTTGCGAGATGGTCCGGCGGTTTTCTCCTTGATATGTAGCTTCCTTGTCCTTCCTGAGTTCAAGGCCTGGCAGGCTCTTTCTATAATATTTTTATTCTTTTTTTTTTTTTATCTTTTTTT
>Ga0209282_1000968_pt1 | contig 15013 bp, 5 predicted proteins | sample Mtrugardesep15_FD_187529 | JGI IMG/M metagenome (GOLD analysis project Ga0209282, IMG submission 187529) | Root nodule microbial communities of legume samples collected from California, USA - M. trunc garden sep15 (SPAdes) (version 2) | ecosystem: Host-associated > Plants > Roots > Nodule...
TATATATATATATATAACTTTGATTAGGCTTTGTTTTGTTCAATCATGGGTTCTCCCGATGGCTACAACATAAATTTTTGTTCAATTATAACAAAATTGCAATTTATAGTTCTCATATTTTTAAAATTTCTTCATTTATGGTTGCTAGCTGTTCTCTTCATCTTCTCACATTTGCTCTTCATTTACAATCTCCTATCCTATTTTTGTGTTTCACACCACAACCCTTACCTTCTGTCTACTCTTAAATCTTTCTTTCTCCATTTCCTTTTCTATTAATTTCTTCTTCTTATTCACATCTGTTCTTATTTGTTTATCTTTTGTTTACATATTTTCCTAGGTTCAACAGGTTTTAAAATTGTTTCTCTGAATATTAGAGCATCTGAGGCGTTGTGCGTGACGACTGTTGTCAGTGAGAACAGAGAGTTTGGATTTAGTCTTAGTGGTTGCTAATTACGTTCTTTAATTTGTTGATTAATCTATGATGTTGCCATGAGTCTAATCTAATGACATTCAAGTTTGCTTGAATATGGTGCATAAGAATATGAGAACTGTTCACCTTCAATGTTTAATATAGAGAGCAAAGCAAAGTTAAGATGCTTGAGACTTCTGATGTCATTGTGCCTTTCTTATTTTGGGTAAGTTGTACATCTCCAATGTTTTGTTTTTTTGTTCAATGGATTTTAGTATTTTGAGTTCTTCATGTACTTTCAAAAAAATTTGCTTCGTATTGTGTAGATATGTGTTGAGAAAATCAATAATTTCATGTTAACCTCTTTGGTCTTTTGAAATGTAGATATATAGGTTGATTGGAATCGGGTTCTGTTCTCCTTTTCTAAAATAAATGTGTAACATGCAATTAACAATTTTAGTTACATAGGATGCACGGTTATTGCTTTCATTTTTGTCCTTATAGAGGTTGAATGGAATCCGGTAAAATATATTGCTATCAAATTGATTTGAGCTTAAATTGGTATAGTTTATGTCTTCTTTTTTGTTTGAAATTGTCTTCACGCTCTATTACAGGTAGCTTGATCTTCTTGGAGTAATTTTGGATTGAAGACAAAATATCACATATCATATCTGTAAAATAATGCAGCAAGGGAGTTGGTCAGGATGTTACTTTACTATTTAAAGGACTTTCTTTTTAAAGTTTTGTGCCCCTTTTTTACGTTGTCATCGGGCTGATTCAATTGCAGAAATTAGCTCATTATGGGCTTATGGCAAGGGTTGAAAGGCATGTTATAGGAGTAGTGAAGCTTTGCCTCAAATATCATTAATGGATTGGTAATGGTTTGTTAAGGCTACGTTGCAGTAAACAGTGAATAACACGTAATTGTGAAAAGAAGGGCCTCTTGATATGGCATAGAAGATTATGCATAAGCTTGCTTCTGCTGCATAATCTTTTATGTAAACAGTATTGCATGTTTTATGAAACAATTACTGTTATTACTACTAATTTATGGTAGACAAATATCACAATGACTTTTATTAATTTCGCTTTAATTTGTTTGTCACAACTCTACAATATAGAGTAGTCTTTGGATTGTTTGGAGACTAAACATGTTGAATAAATGAGAAGCAAGCACAGTTGATTTATTTTTTTTATTTTTTTTCCAATCTTAGAAAAATCAATGAGGAATGTATTTCTAGAAGAGCAATATCATGTAGAACAAGTTGTAAAAGAATTTGTAATAACATTTACCATAAAAAATTTACAATAACTTAATGTATTCAAAAAAATTATATTTTCTCATTCAAATGTAAGTACTTCAACGTTTGGGATTCTTAATGGATATTTTAGTGAAATTCCTAATGGTCTTTGTCTAATTCATATCTTCATTATTTCATTTTGCAAGTAAGACTCTTGCTTATGAATATGAATATTTTCAAGCAAATTGCGATTCATGGAATTCCACTAATTGATCCAAATCACCTAATGTTTATTAGTGTTTTGTTTCTATTTAATTTTGCATCCCCCAAATGTTTGATTAATGGTAATGTGAACTTTCATCAAATAGTTGGTTTTAAAGTTTTATACTTTATATATTATATCTGTTTATAATATATCTCATTTCAGTTTGTTAAAAAAAAGTTTTAAATTATTTCATAGTCGAATATATTGAATCATCAAATTTTTAGTTTTTAAAACCTTTTTTTGGTTATAGGTACTGTATTTCCTCCCTTGCAAAGTTATTTGAATCATTCATATCATCCTAATGCGTAAGCTCTTAAAAGAGACGAAGTTTGTGGGGCAAAATTATCTTGATTTTATCTAATATATGTTAGTTTAATTTTAGTCTTAGTTGATAAATTATTTGACTTCATTTCATGCTAAAAAGTCTGATTAGATTATTTTCTTTGGGGTTAGATAGTCTTAAATATTCTCTATCCTTGGAGATTGTAAAATGATATACGATGAACTATCAAGAGTTACACCAAAAAAATTGTTTGATTCTTTTTTAAAATGGTAAAGATGGTGATTGCAATGATAATACATTTAAGTATTTTTTTTTTAATGTACATGACCCGTGCGGTAGCACGGGTAGACGATCTAGTTGGTTTATATCACTTATATGTTGTTCAATATCTATTATTGCATCCAATGTGAAACTTTAAATCATATTTGAATCCTAACATCCTCATATCAAGTATGAGACTCTCTGCAACTGCGATATACCACTAGAAATTACTATTATTTCCCCCACAAAGTTGAACCGGACTATGATACTGTCATTGGACTTTACGAGAGAGTCAAACACCGGTGTGGATCGACTCATTGAACACAAAGCGACAACACAAATGAGCATGATACCACATCATCACCCAATATTTTAATTTAGACGAAATTCTATCCCATACTTGACACGAGTTTCTACACTAAGTGAAAGAAATAAAAAGCAGGTTAAATAGATAAGATCCTAACTCAATATATATATTATTGAGACTTACTTACTTCTCACCAAAACTCCCAAATACCACCGGATCATTTCTCATTATAATCGGAGGGTTAAGAATAAGGAGAAAAAAAATAATATTTAAATGTTAATTTTGATTCCATATTCCTATCTTCTATAGTTCTATTCATCGTGCTGTGGTGAGCCTGAGCCTGAGCCAGTTTGAGTGAGTGCCACACAATGCTACTCTCCATGGCTATGGCTATTTCATCTCCTCTAACTCACAACCTCACCTTTCTACCTTCACATCTTTCTTCTTCAATTTCTACTACTAAATCTCTTAGAAACACTTTATTCAAAATCAAATGCATTAAAACTGAAAAAGAAGCTTCTTCATCAGAACCAAATCGAGGTTTCGATCCTAAATCAGGTGTCTCCGTTTACAAACCTAAGTCTTATGAAGTTCTCGCCACCGATGCTGCTAATTCACTCAATTTTGCTCTTCAAGATGGAAAACTGAGACTCGAAATCGATTTTCCGTACGTTTAATATTCAATTACTGCATGTTTGGTTAATTGATTTTGTAAAATTGAGTGCAAGTTGAATGTCAAGTAGTTTATGTTTATTTAGATACATTTATGTAAAAATTAGTTGAACAAAAATTTTAGTGTAAAAATCACGTTAAGAGTAAAAAACTGCAAATCCTAGTTTCGTGTTAGAATCGACTGTTCTCATTTTATTGTTGATAATATGGAAATTTAGTGTAAGTTTGGTTCCACGGTGACAAAAATTGATTGAGTGAATTGATTCTGATTAAAAGTGAGTTGAAGGTAGAGTGATTTGTGTTTGAATACATTCATGTAAAAATAATTTAAACTTTAAATTTGTGTGTAAAAGCTCAATTCTAGATTCAAAAGCTAGAAATCCTGGTTTTAAGCAGAATCAATTCTAGAGGCAAAATCAACTCTGCTCGAAAGTAATCAAACATGTCAGAATCAATTATACACCTCTAGAATCAATTTTGGCTTCTCTAGAAGTGGAACGAAACATACCATTAGTTTTCCTGTCTAATTTATGGTCACATTATTAGGAATGAAGTTTGACACATACACAGGCATGCCTCTGATATTGACATGTAGACATTGATAATAATTTGAGAAAGTAGAAATGATTGAACATAATCACATGTGTGATATGTCAAGGTCATATTACTTAGTGTCGTTTAGTTACATATCTTGAATCAGAAGTGTCAATGCTACATAGAACTAGTTTTATCACTATGGTTGCATTCTTGATGTTGTGAAAATTTACTGATAAATGGAGAGCTAGTTGTTATGAGTCTGTGAAAATCTTTATGTTGTGGCTGTTGAGTCATGAGTGTGTGGATCACAATTTGAAACTATATTTGTTGGGAGTTTGGATTCTATGTAGTCAAAGATTCCTCGTATTCATGCATTAGCTTGAAGCCGGTTGATCAATATTTGAATCCAACATTGGATGATATGATTTTTAAGTTCAATAAATCAGCTTTAAAAGCAAATTTAAAATCGGAGCTGTTGGGTCTTGATTCTATGCTTTTGAGCTATTGACTATATGAACGTGTAGATTCTTTGACTTTAGTAGGTAATCAAAATTTGCTTATAATTGCTTTGCTATTATTATGGATGCATGGTTTGAATGTTTTTATGTAAGAGCTACTATTGATTGAGAAACTGTATTCCAAATTACTCGTTTGGATCTTTGTCCTACACAAAAATAGATTCTCTACCGTTGATATTTGGCAACTTTAGTGTTCTTAGGGGACATAATGGTAATTAAAAGGAGATTATTTAGATGAGAGATAATATTTGGTTAATAGAGAGATAGAGAGAAAGTTACCTAATGTAGACAATTGAAAGGTAGAGAATCCCTCTCCGTCCTAAACCCAACGTTCATGCTCTCCGTATTTTATATTATTCAATATTTATCTATGGAAAGGTAAACATGATTAACCTTCATTTTCAACATTTTTTCTTCTTTCAAATCTTTATAATTCAAGCTTAGAGTAAGTTAATCCACACAAAATAACAATATTTTGCTTGTGGCTTTTATGTGCTGGATTCCATTCCTGATTTTTTTGTTCCTGGGGTTATGTCTGCAGGCCCTTGCCCAGCAACATTTCTTCATATAAGGTACTATTCTTTGCTCTGGTGACACATGCTTTTTCAAGTGAAGTGACTAATTAGTTTCAGTTTTTGTCCTTCATCATTGTATATAGGTCTATGTCAATAACTAATAATTACGAAGTTCCAAAAATTAGTAGGCTTAATTATACATTTTCAAATGTATATTTGATTTATCTTGTCGCGTGCCTTTGTTTACCATGGATTTGAACAAATTTTTATTATGGCTCTTTATGCCTCAGTTCATCTCTGCCTACTTTTGGTTAGCAGAATATTTCAAGTTTCAACAGCTTAGTTATTTTAGTTGATATTTGTAGCTATGCTAATATGATGGGCTAAGTTGATTTCATTTTCATGCTTAAAGAAACTGTTCTGATTGACAGTTACTTGACGTTTTTGAGGCATGCTTGTCTCTGAATACATTGCACATAATTTTCTCAAATTCCTAAATATTTCAAGGGATCTTCAGATGATTTCATCGATGCCAACATTCAACTTGTCTTGGCTGTTGTAAGAAAGCTCCAGGAGAAAAAAGAGACCAGAGCTTGCATAGTAAGAAAATACAACTTTTTTTTCCTTTCAAAGCAACAAGTACTTCTTTTCACTTATAAATTTTATAATGTTTCTCCGAGATGTCACTACATTTGGGACTTTTTTGTAGGTATTCCCTGATAAGCCAGAAAAGCTTCGAGCCTCTCAGTTGTTCAAAGCAGCTCTGGATTCAGTAATGAAAATTTTATTATGAATCTATTCCCCATCTTTCTAATGAATTTATTCTTATTTAATATGAGGCCTTTTTAAAGAAAATGCCATAAAATGATCACGCTATTGGAAAGTTGTAAAGTATTTAAACTATGTACCATAAAGAATGAAGATATCATAGCCATATTGAAGCCTTTCATATTCTAAAGTTTCATCTTTGTTTTGTTTCAAGGTTGATGGCATTACTATAGGCTCCTTAGATGATATCCCCGCAGGACCTGTGGCTTCATTTTTCAGATCTGTTAGAAACACCCTTGATTTTGACTTTGAAGATGAGAATGAAGGTTAGCTCTTGCGGGAAAATGGATTTTTAAGTAATAATAACTTTTTTTCTCTAGTTACCATGTTTGAAACTTATGCGTTACTGTATCGAATTCTTCTTGAGTCATATTGGGTAAGCTTTGTTTCTATGTAAAACACGCATGATAAAAACAATATTGACAATTAAATTTCTTAGAAGTGCAGGTCGTTGGCAGTCAAGTGAACCTCCATCGCTCTACATATTCATTAATAGCAGTACACGTGAACTTGGTTATATTGAGAAGTATGTGGTATGGTGCCTCTGCCATTAGAAGGTTTCATGATTTTTTATCTGTTCAGTATCAAATCTTTGATGTGCAAATGAAATTTCATTCTTATCTGTATTAGCTTGGTCTTTGATTCTTTGGTAGTGGTCGTTTATTTTTTGTCCATTGGTGATAAATAATGTACAATAATACATGACTTGAGTTCTTTCATTTGTTTTTTGGTCAGCATGCAAAATTCTGCAATTTGTTGAGTTTAGCTTCTCTGTCTATTGTTACAAACCACTCTTTGCTCCTGGTTGACGTACAAACTAATACTGATTTAATGCTATTTTATCCTCTCAAACCCAAGGATAGAATCATACTAAGAACACTTAAGGAACAAATCAGAGAGCTACCGAAAAATTGATACATTTACCCCTATATTTCTAATTCCAAAATGACAAACACTCACCATTACCAATAGCACAATATAAACCAAAAGAAAGAATAATCCCTATCCCTACAGCTGCATTATACTGAAGACAACATAGATCACCAATTCCCTTAAAAAATAACAAAGATCACCAATTGACCACACAACTTAATCCCTATCCCAATAACCACATTAAATAGTTCATTTCATTTGTCCCTTTTAGTAGCAGGGTCTGAAATGGTTAAACTTGATGTAGGCTCTGGTTTTGACTTTTGATGGCATTTGTTGGTGAAATGTGAGTTTCTTAATATGGATAGCTAATCAATTTATTTGATTGAACACGATTAATTTTGTGCACTGGCTTCGCCTAGTTATTTAATTTGATGTATATATCTTCTATTACTACAATTTTGCAGGAAAAATTTGCTCCATCAACCCCAACACTTTTATTTAATCTTGAGCTAGATACACTACGGTATATGTTGTACTCTTTTTTGTTTATTGGAATTTTCATGCATGCCTAAGTCCTTAACTACTTCGGACACTTATGTTTGACAAATATTAAATACTGAATTCACAGTGCTGATTTAGGCCTTCTAGGCTTCCCACCCAAAGATTTGCAATACCGCTTTCTTTCTCAATTTACTCCAGTGTTCTACATTCGAATCAGAGATTATTCAAAGGTACCCCCTTCTTTATTGAATAGTCCCTAGATATTTATCATTATCTGAGTAAAAAAAAAATATTTTCTCAAATAGTATGAGGCATTGACTGTACTTTTGCTATTTTCTAGACAGTTGCAGTAGCACCTTATATTGTCAATTACAGTGGAGCTGTGTTCCGCCAGTACCCTGGTACAGCTATATATTTATATGCTATATTTACATACATGCATGTATGCGAGAAACACACTCTTATCAAATGTTTTCTACCTAATAATCTGTGATACATGATCTATAAATTAAATATTGTGTTAAAAGAAAGGCCATATTTGTACTAATGCTTCGTACCAGTTATCTAATATTAACACCAGATCTTGCAAGGAAGATTTTCAGTATATGTAACAACAATAGGTGATGTTCTATAAAAGAATGTGCTTACATACTTCCCTTTTTGGCATGGGGGTAATTTTCCTTTTACCCAAACACCTAATTAGTAAGGGAAAGAGGAATATGGCCATATTTCCTCTATTTCTCATTTGACGTGGCTAAATTCCTTTGACTTGAAGTAAGTCACGAAGAATTATCAAAATCTGGCTTTGTTGTCCTTACCTTATTGCATATTACATGATAACTAATGGCAAGATATCTGTATCACCTGAAAAAAGCAGGGCATAGATGTCAAATTGTAAATAAGAAAAATGGAGGATAACAATATTCATTTGTGTAATGAATCTGGAAAAGCACATTTAACCAGCAGTTAACACCAAATAGCTAGTTTTTTTATTCTTATTGTACAACCAATATGCTTTTATTTGCCAATTATATGAATGATGCCCTAAAACTTTTTCATAAATCGTTCAGGTCCCTGGCAGGTGATGCTTAAGCAAGCCGATGGTTCTTATGCTTGTGTAGCAGAAAGTGCAACTCGCTTCACCCTTGGTGAAGTAAGTTCATGAACTTCACCTTATTTTCTTACTAACTGCGAATATTTGTGGATACCTTATCTAATATCTATTGGCTTGTTTAGGCCAAAGAAGAACTGTTGAGGGTCCTTGGACTTCAAGAAGAAGCGGGAAGCTCTCTAGAATTTCTACGAAGAGGCTATAGGGTATTCTTGTTTACTTAATCCGTTTGCGTTGCTTTTATGCATGCTTGTGTTCTTTTTGATATGGTTGAAATAATTATTTTTATTGTTATTTTTCCTCTTATGTAAAATCTACACATTCCCGCGGTTCTACACTGCATCTTTATAATGCTATTCCCAATTATATTCCCTAATGTGCATAAATACCAACCTTCTTAAAATATTTATACAAGTGAATTGAGCCAAAATCATAATCATAATCGCAAAGTTTGTAGGCATTAGGCCGAGTCAAATTTTCATTATAGTGGGTTATTATGGGATCATAAATCATACTTGGTCATGTCTCTAGTCCAGTTTTAAATCTGTTACCAACATCTTGTGATATTGCAGTCAAGCACGTGGTGGGAAGAAGATTCTGATTTGGAAGTATCTTCTGCATGGCGGACCTGAGTAGAACACTGCTAGAGGAGGTTCTGTGTTTTATTGTCCTTCCACACACAATGGTCATCGAATGCTCACATGCCGAGAAAGAAGGCGTTGCCTGCATAGTTTTTTTTTTGAAGTGATTTGATGTAATACTTTTGCCAAAAAAATACGAGGACCAACCAAACTCACTGTTGTAACTATGTCAATTGTAACTTACATAATATTATAAAAAAAATAAAATTGTAACTTATATGATGCCTTAGGCTGTCTTGAATTGCAAGATATCAGTTGAGTTGCACCAAATATGTATGATTAAAATGATAACAATTCAACAGTAAAATGTTCAAACTCCATTAGCTCTGCCCCTTGCACAGTTTAATTAATGAACCTTTTGTACTTCCTGTACACTGTTAACGAGTAAAATGTTATGTTTATCAGAGGGTATTTTGAAAAATTTACACAAATCATGACAGCTGTTACTACCAAGCAAGCATGTAGATGTGTTAAAATTGAAATTATAAGCATCTATATTATCTAAATTTCAAATGTCTATTGAAATTCAACAAGCCTAAAACCATGTAGATAGGCTAACACCACCAAAATGTGTGTCACACTGTATAAGACAACGCTGTTATCAGCTGAAAAATACATATACTTTACAAGTACAAATAGTGTCATGCTGAAGGACAATCGCAGCGGCAGCAGTGTAAATAAAGATAACACAGTCCTCATAGCAAAACAGAACTTCATCACTCTTCATCATTGAGAGCACTGAAATCAGGTTCTGAGGGCTTTGGGATATTCACCAGCTCTCTTGAACTTGGTACTCGAAGTCTATGACCACGCAGATTAGCAGCAAACCGAGAAGCATAGACTGTTGTATCAAGTCCAAATTTTGACGAACTTTCAGGACCCGGAACCAACGCCCTTGCAGAATCATCACTTCCCGGGTAATTAGATTCGTAGTATTCTTCTTCCTCCTTCCTTCGCCTTCGCCTTAAATGCTTCCTCCATGCAGCTTGAATATAGATTGCAGCCCATGTTCTCCATTGTTGCGAATAGAAACGGAATGTATGCTGAACCTGTCTACTATGTATGTGTCTAAACTGTGATGCAACAAACTTCAAGTCCTCTGCTTCTAAAGCAAATGCCTCTACCTCAGTCATAGCTTTCACGGTTCTTGTTGATGATGGTAAGCTTGCTGCAGATTTCGGATCCAATGCCCATGTTAGCAACTCTTCACCACAAAAGTCACCTTCCTTCAAAACTCCTCTGTTGAAGAAGCCGCTTCTTCCACCATCTGTAGTAACACTCTCTAGACGACCACGAATGATGAACAACATCTCATCAACTGGATCACCTTCCCTAACTATGTAAGTTCGCTCTGTATATAAACACGGTTTCAGTCGCTCACATATCGCGTCAAGCAAGCGTTCATCCATGTTAGCAAAGAGATGAACCTGAATAATATATGTCATACACAGAATACTAATGAGAAAATAAAGAGTTAGAAGCAACACTTTTGTGTTGCAATAAGCAATCTCAGAAAGGACAAGCTAGTTTGCTCAGTAATCACCCTTCTGACTAAATTCAAACAAAGATGACGTTTGATATCTCTTCTAAGATCTTTTGGAAGACTCTGAACCAAATTTTCTTCATCGACCCCTCGGGTGTTCAACCATTTGTATTGGTCGTAGCGTCTGACTCTTTCCCTTAGATCCGGAGGAAGCAAGCGATGATGCATCCACTGCTCGGAGTCACGCCTTTTGATCCTCATTTCCTCCAGACGAACCGACATTGACTGAAGGTAGGTCTGTCCAATTGCATTTATAACACAAGGATTAAAGTATTATAGTAACCAAGAAGCTATAAATCAATGTTTACAGTAAAAACTTTCTGTTTACCTGCATGTTTCCAATCAGAAGAGCAAAGAGCACAAGCCCCATAATAGCTATTACTATGGAAAACAGAACCTCTCCAGGGTAGGTACTAGTTAGAAGCCCCTGACCAAGTGTACTGTGAAAAGCAAAACAGAAGGTTATATAGAGGACTCATGTAGATAATATAAAGTTCTAAAGAATCATACAAAGAACATACCTCAAATTCTGAAGTCCCCACCATAGACAGTAACAAAATTTGGGGAAAACTTCTACGGAAGCAACAATATGAGATTCTATAGCTTGAGAAAAGATTCCATAGTTAAAAGCCGAGTTATCATCTTCAACAAAGCATTTACTTTTAAGCACAGATTGACTGACATTTCTCCAACTTTCATACCCTGGTATATGCTTATTTAAACTTCCACAATACAAGAAATGTGAATTACATCCTTCAACTTCTTTACATGCATTCTTCCAGCATGTGAAGTTACGTTCAATCGCTAGTAAGTACCATACAGAACCCGTCATCTACAAAATAATAGTCAGAAAGAAACATTGATCATTCACGTCAGTAACAAGAATGTTAGAGCTTCCGCCTACAGCGTAATCTATTCTAACCTCTATGTCAGGATATCTACAAAAGCATCATAATTACAACTCAAAAAATTGACTATAAATAAATTTTGGTGTCCGGGAAGTATCAAGAAGTGTATGAAAGGAGTATTAATTTTAATGGGAAGTTTCCATAGAAAAATTGGATGCTTTTTGGACACGTATCGAGAATAATCCAAGGAGTATATGTGTCTTGATACAGATTCATCACCAACACTTTTTCTTTTATGGAGTATCCGAGCTTCATAAGTGATACAGAAGCAATGGAGAATTAAAACAGAAGAATTGTCTTAAGTAATGAACTTACATGGCTAGCAAGCATATACCAGATCAAATAGTACATGGCACCAAGCAATGCATTTTCAGAAAAAACACCAGCTGTCTTTTTAACTTCTGAAGCCAAAGGTATGAACCGTACCATTCTTGGAAAATATTGCATGATGACATGTTTCAATAGTGCTGTTTTCGTATCCAACACCGCTACTTTTCTTTTACTCAAAATATACTTCCCCACTACAATCTACAACAAACATTAAGACATATTGGTAAAAGAAAAAGAAAAAGAGATGAGACGTTATGTAATATGCAAAACATATTGAGCATGGATGGTATCTCAAACCTGTGGCAGTGGCAATACAGACCATAAGTCAATAATGAAATAGCGTTGTATATATCGCTTTGCGATCAATCCAGGATCTATGACAAGTTCACCTCTTCCAAATACTCGAGATGAAGGTGCAATGAAGGCGGTGCGGAATTGGAAACTAATGCGAATGAGATAAATACAATCACATATTGTTCTAAATATAATAGTAAAAGCTGCAAGTTTGCTATCTATGGCTAAACAATATGATTTGTGGTTGAAATAAGGAAGATAAAAAAAGAAAGGATCACAAGCTACAGAAAGAATGCATAGAATCTCGAAAAACTTGTTCCAATACAGAAGATTCTTATCTTGAGGATCAAATACTTTTTTCTGTGACACTTTAAGATCTTCTGGAAAAACTCCCCAAGTGACTCCACTTTTGAGTGATCTTCCAATATTCATTAGTCCATCTGATCCCTTTTTCACTCCGACTCGAAACGATTTCGATGAATTTTTTTTCCCGCGGCCGGGAATAGGAAAAGGCAAACAATCTAAATTAAATCTTAACTTCTTCATCCCACTTGAGCTAGATGGCATTGACGAATTGGAATCCAAATCATCCAACCTACATCATCCACTGTATATTAGTCTGAAAGATGCTTATGTTAATAGAGTCCCTTTCCCTCGAGAACCGGAGAGTTGAGATAAAAAATAAATAAAAAATAACCAATCACATTGATATGTTATACCCAAAAATAAAAATAAAAATACCTCACAAATTTCTCCTTGTGACCTTCAATATACTGTGACTTGTAACCAGAGTCAAACATTGTGAAGAAAATAACATAGAGATCTACCAGAAATACTAGATATGTCTAGCAATTTCCTGTCATATGAAATTCATACAATGCATAAGCTATAGTAGAATATGAAATTCAAACAATAATAATGTAGAATGAAAAAATAGTGAAATTTGAAATAATCGTTACAAAATAAATGAATTAGAAAATCACACACAAAGCAACCTAATGAATTATATTCTATGAAGCACACTCTTTGGATTAGGCGTGTCACGGTGTCGCGACACCGACACATATAATTATACTGAATTATATGATTTACTCAAATTATTAGCGGTATTGGCGTATCAGTGTCCGTGTCGTGTTCGGTGTCCATGTCCGTACATGTGCTTCATAGATTATTTCGCAAGGAAACCTTGAAACAATAATTTTGATCAAACATGTCTCTTTTTAGGTTCGAACAACCTATGTTCTTATAAACCATTTTTGTTCATACAATGATAATGAAAATGATTTAAAGAACAATTCTTAGAATAATTTATTTATAATGATTTTCAACAATCCAATTCCCAAGTATGAATTAATAGAGACACAATCATCTTCAAGGTTGTACATATCCAACAATGGAAAATAATATATATTTTTTCTAATCTATGAAAAATGAAAAATTGGATTAAAAAAGGTTCTCTAAATCAAAAAATATGAAGAGAAAATATATGTAGAAACTTACTGTGAGAATGTTTGAAGACATTGATTATACCAAAATATGGTACATTGAGTTTTCTGGAGAAGAAAAGAGAGAGAATGCATGGAAGAGGGAGAAACCTTGTCGCCATGTTTTTCGACTTGATTTAGGAACATTATAAGACCGTTATGACAGTTACATGTGTAGCCCCCCACATTTCAGACACGATTCAGATTGCTTTTTGTTGGAGTTTTTTTTCTTTTTTTAAATGTAGCTACCATACTTTAAATAATTGTTTTAAATTAAATTCGGTTTTGTTGACGAATGCTTCATATATTTTTAAGATCTCAAATTTAAAAATTATTCTTTTAGAAAGTCAAATATTATATATTTTAATATATTAAATACATAAATTTTTATAAAAAATTTCCATTAAAGATTTTAAAGTGTTTTGGAGATTAACATTTCTCATTAAAATAAAATATCACCACTTACAACCAACCTCAATGTAATTCAAACATCTGGCAAATTTTTTTTTTTTTTCCTTCTAAGAATAAAACCAAAGTTGAGTACAAGCAAACGTCAAAAAAATAAATAAATTTGAGTACAAGCAAATGAAGTTGTAAATCAATTGTTTATAACGAGTAAAATAAAAATATTACTCTTTTAACTGGACCTAACAGATGGAGTTAGACGACTACAATACCACAATATAACGATTTAAAGTTCAAATCTCAAAGAAAGATGTATTCACAATTATTCCTCGACACGTTTTAAATATGATTAACTTTTGGAAAATAAAATAATGAGAAACAATGTTACTCTTTCTTTTTTACAAGAAATATTACTTCTTAATTTATTAATATAATATAGTTTGGTCGGCATATGTTAGATAATATTACTCCTTTCAAGACAACTATACCGAACTTATAAGACCGAATTACACCATTAAAAACCCTTAATCTTAAAACCCTTCTCTATTTTTAAAAACAATCGTTGAAGCTTGGATCACAACTTCACTAACATAGATCTAACTTGATTCAAAGTTCACCATTATCTTCATCAATATCGACAATAACAAGGTTGTCATTCCTCTACTTTCTATCTCTATTATCACAAAGACCGTTTCTCAAAGTCATACAACAACAAAATGATATAGACAAATTCCTCCCCAAATTATTAGAAGTATTAACGTGTGCGTGTTGTGTTTGGTATCCAAATTCCTCCGCAAATGATATAGACAAATTACTTTTCAATGTACTTTCTTTCTCTAGATGAAGAATTACTACGGAGCAGATTTCAACTCATTCATCAAAGGTGCGACAGAGATGCATCTTCTAAGTCAAAGCCCGCTTAATTTACTTTCATTTTCATCCATGGCCACATCATCATGTCATTGCCTAAAAAGGGACAGATAAATTTATTTTTTTTAAAGACTTATGTCTAAAACTAATGTTAGGAACGAATTGACTAACAAATTTATGAGTCATGAGTCATTTTGTGTTTTTGTGTGAGCCACAT
>Ga0209282_1000969_pt1 | contig 14990 bp, 13 predicted proteins | sample Mtrugardesep15_FD_187529 | JGI IMG/M metagenome (GOLD analysis project Ga0209282, IMG submission 187529) | Root nodule microbial communities of legume samples collected from California, USA - M. trunc garden sep15 (SPAdes) (version 2) | ecosystem: Host-associated > Plants > Roots > Nodule...
TTTTTTTTTTTTTTTTTTTTGTTTAATAGCAAATGTTTTTTTTTCTTCTGTTGAATAGCAAAAGTTAGTGGTTATTATTGTAACTAGTTTAATCTATAAAAATCATACCTTCTTGGGTTTTGACTAAGATCAAACTTAGTATCCGTTCTTATCAGTTTAATCTACTTTTCTCGGCATATTGGCTAAGATCAAGTTTAGTATCTGTTTTTATCAGTTTAATTTATAAAATCAATTATGGTGTTGTTGTTTGCTTGCATCACCTCGTTGATCTAGCTAGTAATAGTTCTCTTGGTGCAAATGACCATGTAATTTGTCTTTGTTGGGTTTGAGTGATTCGAATTCGACCTGGCTACAATTCTAATTACGGGTCTTTGCAAATCATAGGTCTAGAATCTAAACACAAAAGTGATCTTTTTGTGGTCTATAGTGAAATGTTAAACAAAAACTAAAACGAAAGATTCATCTTTGACAGAATCCCTCTTAGAATAACCGAATTGGGAGAATAATTGGTTAATTTTGTGTTGAATAATTCACACCAAAATTTGAAGTTTGTGACGAATAAAAGGAGGAAGGAATCCTAATTGATAGGATAATATTGGTTAATCATAGTAACAGATCCCAAATTATAGGCAGGCAATTTGAGGTGCCAATCTGCAGTATAGGCCACGCAAGAACAGCTTATGGTGATGGATGTTCTCATGAAAGGGTGCCCCATTTTTGAAATAATCGTGTCTAGGCTGGGAATGGAGATTACCTATTATGCTTTTCACTTTCTTGAGTAGGGTACTGTGTGAAAATTTGGCTAGTATAGCTCACACGAACTAGCCCCAAAAACCTCCAATCCACTGTCCCATTGTTCAAGTCTCTCAGATCTTCACGTTCAACAACATGGATTTTAGCTAGTGCATGTGAGCCACATGTCCCGATCTCCAGTTGACCTGATGCCATTCTAAATATTTTCATTGATCTCTCCTGTTGTCCATATTGAGAGGTCAAATCCAATTAGTTCATCTTTTTAGGGACTTTCATCTTACCTTATTTTACAAATAGTCTCCATACAATTCATCTTGTAATTCCTCGCTTACTGGAATGGAATGAGATACTTATCTGGTATCAGAACCTCAGTAAGTGCCCATTGCCCAATAGTCCACATAATTGTGAGGTTTGATACAACAATGCCATACATACTGTTTAATGTGGCAAGGAATGATGAATTCAATGTTTGTGGGAATTTGTTGAACAATATGACATAGGATTTAAGTAACCACCTTACCTTGAGATTAGAGTCAAATATTTGAAGTAAGAAATTAATCAAATTTTAACAAACAATGCAGCAAATTACAACGATACTGGGAAGATGTTGTTGTAGTGTTAAGTTTTGGTATTGAGCATATGAGACAATGTGAAGGAAAGAGAAAGGTAGTTTGAGAGAGATTCTACAAAACTATCTCAGCATTCTGATTAACTAATTATGCATGCAATTATTTATAGAGCATAAGATAGTTGTTACTGCATTGCTCAAATACAACTGCCAGAAACTTAAAACAATTGCCAGTTAGGTTTCAGAACCTTCTGAACTAATTACCTATGAAGCACGGATACGGACACGGACACTGACACACCGACACAACTAATAATTTGTAAAAATGACAAAATTCAGTGTAATTATAAGTGTCAGTGTTGTGTCGGTGTCGGACACGACACGTGTCCGAAACCAGGACACGCCTAATCAGAGGAGTGTCCGTGCTCCGAAGCTAATTACAACATCAGCTGTGAATGATATTGGCTTCTGACTAGCACAAGGCCCAACAGAACTATACTTTTTTTGAAGAAGCTAAATTAGCGCACCCAAATTGGCACCGGGAAGAATCGAACCTGAGACCTCAAGGAGGAGCACACTCCCAGTCCCAAGCCACAACAGAACTATACTTGATACTAAATTGCAACAATAATACCAATAGAAATAGAATACATTTATGCAATACTGAAAGTAATTATACTTATCTGATTTACTCTATTATTTAGACACTATGCAGCTAAAGTTGTTTTTTGATGAGTGGTGTGTGTTGGTCGATATGCATGTTCATTGAATTTTTTGTTACATGTGTTTTGATTAACACACCATTATTTGACTTCATTCTGAATATTATTGTTACATATAATAATGTTATAGTGGGGTGGTGAAAGTTAAAATTAAATAAAGCAGCACTATTAGCACCACAAATAATCCTAGTTTAATTGTATTCCAGGAAATATCGCAGCTGAGATATGTACTCTGTCCTCGACATTTGAAGGAAAATCAATTCTGGAAAATATACTTTACGCTTGCGAGGAGCCATCTTGCCCCGTAAGTTTTACAATTAGTGCCAATTGTTGTATGATCACGAAGTAGTTATAACTTAAGTTCTCTGAAATTTTTGTTGATTTTTGGTAGATAGTAGCTGCTTCAAAAATATTGATTTCTTTCTATTTTTTTATTTTTGAGCACAATCACAATGCTTACGCTAACGCATATATCAACACCAAAACATAGAGTAGGGTAAAAATGTATAAGGATTAATGACACGCTTTAATGACGTTTGATTCGCCCTCATTGTTAATCAGATATGAGCTACGTGCCATACAGCAGGAGAAACTGAAACAGATGGCAATGGAAGAGGATAAATCTTCAGATAACCACCCAGATAACCACCCGTATGAAATCGAGATGGCTGAAGCTAAGCATGAGAACTTCATAGAGCCTTTGCCACCCTCGTAGTAGGAAAACACTCACAATGATTGGTAGCTTGAATATAACAGGTACTAAACTATTAGTTTCTTTGGTGATGTAGGGATTATGTAACATTTGAAGTTTGACAATACCTTCCTGAAGTTTATTTTTCATTTTGTTTCTGAAGTTTTTGCTTCAACATGCTCCTACGTACATTGTTCTATTCTTAATTATATAAATTTGCAGACGTACGTAGGGGGTTTGATCTTTTCAAAGTTCTAAAGATGGTTCTTGGTTATATAATGGGATTGATATGAATTTTATGAACGGATGCAAAATTGAGAACTATATGAATTGTATAAACTTTGATGGAAAATAAACAAACCACAGACAACGTATTGAAGTAGAAACACAATCTATGTATCCCCTGCCTTTTTGTCCAAGCAAAGTCATATTATGCATTTTATAAATAAGATAACTAAAAAACAGTTATATAACTGCTTGTTGCTAAAGTGAATTGTCATTGGTTCAGACTAAAATAATCTTATACTCACAGTCACAGCATACCTCCCTTAATCTCTTTTGGATAATAAAGCAATGTATATATATATATATATTAGAAATTGGTTCATTCTGGATCAAAACTCATCTGGACCAAAGTATATTCTTCAAACTTCAAACAAGATATGCAGGTAAGAAAAAAGAAGGAAAAAGAGGCTGCACACATGTGAAATTTCAAGCCAGTCATTATCTTTTGTCTCATAACGAATTACAGAAAGCCAAAAAACAAAATGGTCATTGACGAAATCAGATGCAAGGCCTAATAAAAAGCTACAAAAAAGAAACATCAAATAATACTTGAGATCATAACAAACAAAGAAAAATCTATACAGTTTTCAAATTTTTATGCTTTTTAGCTTCCATGTTAGTTCCATCTTTGAGAGTTTCTTGTGCATCATTTTCCATTCCAAGGCTGAAAAGACAAGTTGCTTGAAGATATAAAGCAGTAGGCCATTCTGGAGATATCACTTGAGCTTGCATTGCATCCCCTAGAGCTTCCTGTGCCATGTCATTCATCAAATATGACAAGCAGCGCCTTGCATACACTGTAGGTGACACCATGGTCCCTCCATCTATGAACTGATGAAACAAAAACCAAACACAATATTAAAAAACATACTCTGTTAGATCAATCTAACACAACACATGAAAAATTAACACTCTTAGCCGTTAGATTAGTTCAACAACTAAGATTTTGCTGTTGAGGCGGAGGGGCCGAAGAGGATCTAGGTCCACTGAGGATGCATACCACCAACATATTGAAGTAGGGTAAACATTGTAGCACTAGCACTATCAGATCCTATGTGTGCAATATTTCATAAACACTTCTGACATACATACATCTAATCATATGTTATTATCTCACCACATCATATTTCTACAAGTTTGGTGAGATGACAATATAATTAGATGTCTGTGTAGACCATATTCTTGTTGTATTTCCACAATTATTAAACTCTTGTATCTTTACAACTAGCTGTACATACATGATACACCAATGAATGTGGCTTGAGGAGACTAAAACTCCCTTTGAGATGTTTAGCTAGATAGTATGCAACATCATAGTCATTACGACATTAATGTTATTCATAGCATCAAATTTAAGCTATATATAGGGTTTGTTTTAATTGGCTTATTTGAGCTTATCTACTGACAAAGGTACTTGTGAGACTGTTTGAGAGAGGTTATGAAAACAACATATGACACGTCCTTAAGATGATTTAAGATTATTTCTATAAGCTCTTCATGATAGCTTATATGAAAATAGTTTGACTTAATTTAATCTTTTTTTTTTTTTAATTTTTTTTTATAAAATAGTTTATAAATAAACAGTTGTATTATAAGCACTTATGGAATAAGCACTGAATTAAGTTGTTTATTCAAACAGGGTCCTCAAAATCCTTACTTGTGTGTAGCAGTCAATGGCTGTGACAAAGTCCTTAGCTCGAAAAGCAGCATCTCCATGCTTCTTCAGATTCAAGGTCTCTTGCATTTGACTAGTCCACAATTGAAAGGAAAGCTGCAGTTTCAACATTAATCCAACATTGGAGTTAGCAACACAAAGTTAGAGGGAAAAGTGTGTAAAAAACAAAGTTTATATTCCTCTCTTTCATATTGTGTTGTGTATTCAAGTGTGACAAAAAACCTCATTGGCAATCCCTTCATCATCTTTGTAACCAGTCTTCTCTAATATTGCATGTATGGCAGTGAGATCCAATCTCAAACATGATTCACCAAAAGATGTCAATGCCAGTGGCTTTGTTGATGATTCTGTTTCTTGCTTTAGACCCATCAGAACATGTGAGGGAACCTGCTCATATACTATCCAAATTAAATGAGAAATCATAATTTTTCTAAGACAGGCTATCACTTTTCACATTGCATTGCCACAAAGTAATATGTGGATTATATTGATTTTTAATTTTTGGAGTAAAGACTAATTCTATCTCATATTAAAACTTCAATTCAATTTAGTGATAATAAGCTCTCTTGAGGAACAAAATCTGTCAGAACAACACATAAATAACCATGTTAGCTGTTAGGATAAATCCTTATCATATAAGTATTTATGTATTTGTTTTTTTGTTGATTGAAAATTCGGTATCCGACACAAGAATTGACTAATCCGAGAGGTTTAATTCCACCGTCCACTTGCGGGGCCTCATTTAAAGCCAGAGATCTCTGTATGTTAGCAAGGCTATGTATAAGTTATTTTTATAACAAAAGATTAAATGAATTCAAAATGTTTTTGTATGCTATCCTAGAGAGTTTATTGAAATAAGTTGAAAACATCGTATAGACATGTCCTATGCTCCTTTCATAAGCTTTTCGAAAAAGTCTCGTAAGTGTTCACATCTATAGATAAGTTGAAATAAGTCATATCAAATACACATGTAGCAATTAATGTAGAATGATAGATCATTAGACCAAAATAAAATCTATCATATAATATCTTCATGTATGGTGTGTATAATGTTAATATACCTCTGTTTCTTTCTGAAGTGACATAAGAGTTTCAACAAGAGACTTTGCATTTGGTCTCTCACGAGCTTCATATTGTAAACAACGTGAAGCCAAACGAACTAACTCAGTTCCATCATCCTTTGAAAAGTGACCCTCTAATGCTGAATCCATCAACATCAAATAGTTTTTGCCACGTATCAGATCAAGTGCCTGCAAAGAAACAAACAAAAGTGAATGCTGTGATTATCATATGTTTGTACTTCATTAGTTTGATGTATTAGTCTATTACTTAGTTAATCAGTTTAGTTAGTTACTAACTTATTCAAATAATTGTATGTTCTATATTATGAATTTATCTTCTTAAGTATACTCTATATAACACCTACACTTCATATTAAAGGTTTGTTCGGTGTTCGAGACACTTTTCATTCAATCTTTCATTTTTTTAATTATTCCAGATGTCTACATGTCAGTGTAATGTTCAATATATGTGGCAGTGCTTCATAGAGTACATTAAGCATTACTCATTATTATGAATTTTAGGAGTAAACAATGGAAAGAAAAACTTACATGGCTTGGTGGAATATGTTTACCACTCAAGAGATCAAGCAACATAGTTCCAAAACTGTAAACCACACTCTCTGCTGTCACTCTACCTGCGCATAAACCCAAATGTAGAAAAGAGCAACAGTCACATACCAACACGGATCAGAGCTACCGGAAGAAAATCTTACGACTCACATACCAAGTTTGCTTTTCTTAAAATTTCATTTATCGAGCTTAAAATGTGAATCGTGTGATATTCATCCAATGGTTCTGACTTATCGAATACACTGAGTGTGTAGTAGTCTGACGAAAAAATCTGGAGTCCACGCAAACTTGATAAAAACATTACCTGTCCTTAAGTACTCAGGAGGAGTGAAAGCCAAGTTTGTACTGTAACTTTTGCCATCTCTGCTGTTCTTCATCAGTCCAAAGCAAGATAACCTTGGGTTACCGTCCTGTAGATGCCATTCCAAGTTAGAAAAAGCAAGAAGAAAGGATTGATTAGAAAGGGAACTTGAAGCACATATTTCACAACTTAAACAACTTGTTATACCCTAACACAAACACTCGACATGATATTGAGACGTAGACACCGATAATAATTTAAGAATCATAAAGGATTGAAATTTGAATGTAAATACACGTGTTAGTGTCATGTAAGTATCAGACATTTATACGTGTCAGATATTATATATGTCTTCAATTTGAAGTGTCGGTGTTACACAAGTTATACCTGATCAAACAAGATCCTATAGGCATTGAGGTCATGATACAACCCCCTTCCTTTACTTGTACAATATTCAAGAGCTTGAGCTAAATAGAAGGCCACTCTCAATCTCATTGCCCATTTCATGGGCTGTGACTCCCCTACATATACAAAGGTAAACATAGTTATTTTTTATTTATTTCCATGTCCAAATTTCAAAGGTAAATACCAATATAATGAAACCTTAATTGTACTTTTAGTCCCTCTATTATAGTTATTCTGCAATTTTGATCCCCCTGGACTAAAATTTTGAAATTAGAAATAAGGTAGCCGAAATTGCGGATTGGCCGTAGAAGAACCAAAGATGAAATTAAGTCTTTAATGAAAGATTTAAACTCAACTAAGACTAAGACAAAGTTTATAGTAATCACTAAGAACCTACAATGAAAGAGATGCTTAGCCAGAGTTTCATGTGGCATAAACTCTGCCACTAGCAGCCTCTCATCTCCTTCATAGCAACAACCAATCAAATTCGCCAAACGATCACTTCTAAGGTTCCCCACTTGTTTAGATTCTTCCTACAAAATCACAACACATTTTGTCATTCTTAGTACTAAAATTCAATTTTTTAAACATAGTTTTAAATTACGATCTGCAACTACAATTGCAGCTGCAGCATAAAGATTTTGGAGGTTTCTGCGACCACAGCACAACCGCAATGGTGATCACATCGATAATCTACAGCATGCTATTTTTAGCAATATCAAAGACTGCGATGTAACATTTTACTGCAATATTAGTTCTAAATTGCAGTCGCTGACGAAGTTGTGGTTACACTGTGAACCTTGACACTGAAGTAAATTGCAGACAAATGCAGTCGATGCAGCCAAAATTGCAGTTGTGGTGCCATTTCAAAGACCTCTAAAACCTTTATATCATGGCTAAAATTGTAGTTTCATACTACAATTTAGAACTATGACTACGGTCGCAACCACAATATAAAATTTTGCATGAAATGGTAGAACAATAATGAAGTGAAAGTAGCAAGTAAACAAACAATGAATTGTCGAGAATCGGGCCAAGCGAACTTGTTGAAACGTTTGACGGCAATCAACTGTCCATTCTCAAGTTTCCCTTTGTAAACAACATTTGGAGCTTTCTCACCATGCTCAGAAACTATGTTTTCCGAGGAGAATCCATTTGTAGCAGCCTTCAATTCTTCCAAACTGTACTCATGAAAACTAGGCCACAAGTTTTTTTCACTCTTGCCACCATTTTCTACAATAATAAAGACAACATATTTAAACCACAAAACGGCATGCCATGTTATGATGCACCGACACAAACACTAGACACAACACTGCCATATTAATACCGATAATAATTTTAAAAAATGAATTAATTCAATGCAATCACATGTGTCGGTGTCGGACACCAGACATGCTTTCGATCAGAATTGTCGGTGCTACAACGATGTCATGAGTCAACTAAAAAAACAAAATAAAACACATACCTTGGTCAGAGGATTCAAGAACAGAAGGATTGAGGTGAGAGTGGAACCAACAGAAAGAGAATTTAGAGCAACGACCCCCCATGAAGAAGAATAAGAAGGAACTGAAGGTTGAAGGACTAATGAAGAATGTTTAGACAGTGTTCATTGTTGTGAGCCCATTTGGTCTATGAGTACTCTTGTGTTTGTATTATGTTTGTTTCAACATAAATGGATAAAAGTTGGGAATGCAAAAGGTTACTAAGGTGATGATATACATACATAAATACAATATGTTAAATTGTTAGGTAAAGTTTACTTGTTTATCTACCTGGCTTTCATTTTTGTTTTGCTTTTCTCTCTCACTATTCCTTCTTTATGTTGCTCAATTTGTAAAGTGCCTTTCCTATTCTTTAACTTTCAGGTTTTAGCTTTATGCTTTTATGCCTTTTCATCATTTTGCTTGACTTTTAATTAAAGAAAATTTCAAATTATTACTATTGTGCAATAATATTTTTTAGGATCACATTTCCAATGAAGAGGAGGCAAATTAGTACTTGAAATTGTAATCATTGGCCAGTAGCCCTCCATCCAATTTTATGCCTTAGCAAATATATTTACGAAATTGCAATACATTAGTTAAAATGGTCATAATAACTTTTTATGTAGTATGTTAAATGTCTGTATTTTATGTCAAGTCTAAAGCTATTACCTCGGGTTCCTAGCACATTAGAAAATTTTATTGCATAAAATCTATATGTAATTTAGTATCAGGGGATGTGACGATGAACATTGATGTGAGATCCACGTGAAGAAGTACGTGTTCATTTAGCATGACACATTATAGAGAAGTTAATAGAGAGATCATTTTAACTGATCCATTACATTTTAGGACACCAACAAAAAGAATATGTTGGAGCCAAGAAAAGTGATGAGCCTAGATCTTCAAAGAATCATTGAAGGTTGCGTCAAATTTAGCAAACCAATCCGTACAACTCAAAGATATAATAAACTGGAGGTAGCTATGAGACTAATTTTTGTTTGGATACTTAATCATAGTTAATGTTTTCAATCCCTCTAAAGATGTGTTATGCAGGGATCAAACAACGATCCTACCCCCACAAATTTAACTTGCACAACCAACTGAACATCACTCGTTGAGTTAACTGAGCCACATCCATTGGATTTGAAGTGAATACATTAGATATATCACATATGTATAATTTCAAAATAATTGTTGTATGATAACAATTTAAAATTTCCTTTAAAAAGAACAATTTAAAAATTTGATGACACCTAATTAAAAAGAAGAAAAAGAAATGGTGGGATCATTGTTCAAAGAATTTCAAATTCATTTTTTTTTTTGGCAATAAAGAATTTCAAATTCATAATCTACCAACTAATCCCCTTCTCATTTAAGCATATGATCAAATTTTTGTGTTGTGTGAAAGGAATGATTCCCATTAACAGCTGGAAGTAGGTATGATTTATGAAATTTATAGGACTTAGTTGATAATCATGTCAGATGCGTGACTTTTTTGACCAATTAATTAATACAAATTTGAAAAAGCATTGTCTTAGTCAATGATGTACCACATTAGAAACTAATTTTTGTTTAATAGGGACATAATTCTTTGTTAATACACTTTTGAAAATTTAAAAGGTATGGGAGATGTCTCATTTATCTTTAGATAAGCCACTCATTTTGAGCACTCACCTTCAATCTTGGCATGGAATTCAATGAAATTTTAACCAAAAATAAAGTAATCATAAAATTGTGGATTAAGGCGTTGCATTATTCAATATTTTTACTGGTCCTTATTTATAAAAGATATTTAGGTCAATAAAAGTTGATGTATTTTGTTTAAAATTTGAATAAGATACATCAACTTTTGTTGATTCAAATATCTCTTACAAATAGAGCTGTAGGGATTATTGCTGAAAAATCGTAATCAAATTCAGTTGATAGTTGTAATTATGATTGTTGAGTTGCATTAAAAATCTTGATGTTGTGATCACAATGGCAGTTGCAAGTATTTTAAAACCTTTGTTGTGGTTAAGTTGAGTTCATAAAGAAAAAGGAGGATGTTAAACAAACAACACATTGCATTATATGCCAAATATTGTTTGTGTCATGTCTAACAAGTGTTGACACTACAATAATATATATCCATGCTTTAGAGCTTGCAAGTTGCAACAATGCCCTTTTCTTTGCTACGAATATTCTCATGATATATTTTCCACTTTGTTTTTTTTCTTCCTCTTAATGTTTTTTCCATGTTTGTTTTGCTAATTAATTATGTGTACAACTTTTAGAACTTATTAGTTCAATTTTATATTTTGCAAAAAAATCGATAAACTGGGATTTAAGTCTGAGATTTTGTGTAAGGGATTCAAGTCCAGTTAAACTCAAACTAATGTAATATTAATTTTTCATTTGGGTTTAAGAAAATTATGCTATTTATTTATACTTGTCACATATTTCTCCATTAGAGAAACATTAAACACATCAAAAAGGAAAAAAGAAAGGGTCTTCATTAAAAATCACAAAATGCAAGATATAAATTTAGAGTATATATGAGTATTTGTATATGACATGATAATTGTCTAGATTGAAAACAAAAGAACAATACAAATTTATGAATCAATCCTTAAAGTAGGAAGGGGCGTGATCATTCACACCACCCATATGGGGATCAAAAAGGACCCTTAAACAGGGAAAGTAGAACTACGTAATAAAGAAAGTGGTCGTTAGTTGCATTTGAAGACATGCTTCAATGATGTTCTTGCAATATCACTCACGTTTGTATCAACCTTATCATTGCTCTCTGTCTCTCTATGTTAGTGTGATCTTTTGTCTCCTAAAACAAACCCTTTTTATACATTGACTAAACTTTATTTTCCAGCTTGAATTGCGCAAGCACCACCTTTTTGTTGGGTGCTAACGTTGGTTGGTATGTTATGTAGGGACACAAGAAATCATAATAATATTTATGTCGAGTGAATTTAGGATGTTTTTATTGATTCAAATTTTGAAACATATTTTGTTTTTCTTTAAATTTCAAAAACCAACCTTGAAATATTCTAGATGTCTTATCTTGATCAAAAACCTAGATACTTGTTAGTGTATGCAGTTATGCTCATGTTTTCAGACTATATATAAATATCTAAGAAAAGACTTGTGTATTCATAGGGTTGAATAACATTCTAAATAATGGTTCAAGATTCCAAAAGTCGAAATACTTTGTATATATGATGTTAATAGATCGATGATCGTCTGAGCAAATATGTATTAGGATTTTAGCCTAACAAATGACAAAATTTACTTGTCAAGTGAAGAGTATCACTCTTTATAAATTCATTTTACTTGATATTTTTTTGATTTAAAAGAATAATCAAAATGCATATATTTTCTAAACTGATTGCGTATGCAAGAAATTTCTAACTATACGTAATGCATTTTAAAAATATGGAGATCTAATTAAAGAGTTCAATATTATAAACAAATATATATTTTCAATACATTCAAAATGAATACTTCATCACATGATGAAGAGAAATCATATTTTGATCTTGCGACAGTTTGCTTTTCAGTGTTAAACAGAAAGGCCACATCCACATGCATGACCTAGCTAACTTAGCTGTAATTGCAAATTTTTTGAAAAGGCACCAATACAATGAACTTCTTCATTGTCACTTTTAGCTAGCTTCATTGTCAACAAAAAAAGTTTGATTTAACAATGAAATTGAAAACCTTATCTCATTTGCATGGGGCTCATGCTAAGCTCAAATATCATTAAAGAGTGAACACGTCTCCCTTTTTATATGTTTTTCATACTGTTTTTCTTTTGAAAAAAATGAGCAATTTTGACTTAGATTTTTTTACTTGTGCTTTAATCTTTGAACTTATCTATATAAATGAGTAGTTTAACAAATGCATCATTTAACATTTAGGGTTCTTTAAATTTAATGCTTGTATCATATTAATTCTTTTAATTTTTTTAGTTTAAAATTTGTCATTTATGTTAGTGAAAGTGTGCACCTAGTCATTTAACTCGTAAAATATATGCATCATCACCTTCTTTCCATGAAACCCAGTTAAAAAGTGTTGATGTGAACGTTTATATTCTAAGTTTTCAGGTCTAAGTTCACCTCTCTAAAAAACAAAGTTCGTAGATGTATTATTCAGTATTAGTTTGTAACAAAATCATTCTTTTGTTTGATTTATAATGTTGTTAATGAAATATTTATCTCTAAAATTAAGATTGAATTGGCAAAAAATAAGAAGAAAATGTACATAAGTCATTATGTTTGGTGTCATAAACATTCTTTGGACATTCCACCTTAATGTTAAATGGTGATGTAAGCATTTTTTTAACAAAGTCGTATGGAAAAAAATATCAATTTGTTAAAAATAATAATTAAAGGATTAACTTGTTCACTTTTACGGATATAAATGACCAATTTAAAACTAAAAAAATTAATCTGATATAAACATTAAACTTAAAAGACCTTAGAATGTATTTAGACATAAATTTATAGTGAAATGATATTTGCACAACCATCTTTTTGCAACTTTTGTGACAACTTTCTCTTCCATATTCACACATTATGTTTTTACTTTCTCTATATTATTTTAGTTTATGTGTTAATACCTTTTTTTCTTTATAAATCTATAATCATCTTATAAGTTATCGTACAAATGGTCGTTCAAATAACGCAACTCATTTATAAAAGTTGTAATCAACATTAGTCCTTTAACAAATTCGTAAAAGTATGATGTGAAAGTAAGCTCTTTTGCACTTTGGTTAATAATAGTTAAAAAAAAAGGTTTCATGTCTATAATTTTTCTTTTAGAAGTTACTCACAAAGGAAGTTAATCTTCAATATACATGTACATGCAATTTAATATATTTTAGGGCCACATTTTTCAAAATGGACAAAAGTTAAATATTTATACTCCCACCTGTATTAATGATGCCACCCTTGTAAGTTCTTAGGAATAATGTTTATACTTGATTACTATAAATGAGGTTACATACATTTGCATGGCTACGAGCTGCAATACCAAATGTTCATGGTTGCTGTACAACAAGTGCTTGAGTAATTGAAAGGCCACAAACCACGTGAAGAAACCGAGGGATTGTCTATGTGTAAAGGAGATGATGCATGTGGTATGCTACTATTATTATGAAAACTAAATAAATCATATCATGTCATATGTCAACAGAAAAAAAGACAAAAGACATAGGACAATCATATGGCATTGTTATGTGTAAGAAAGCACATGCATGGTTAAAACATCATGTGCTGGCTCATGTCACTTTGTCACCATTTCAATTTCAAAGAATACCAGTTGTGAATCCAATGTTTTACAAACAAATCACATGGTTCAACAGCTCAAACCAGAACAAAAACGCAATCGAACTTCTCAAATAACTGAACTGGACAATGCGTTCAATTTGGGTTTTAAAACATTAGATGAATCAGTGTCAAATTATAGACACTAAAAACGTTTTATACAAACCAAGCAGTTTAACTCAAGTGATAAATTAATTTCACCAAGGACAAATTGTTTGAAAGAACCTGAGTTCGATTTCTAAGTGGAACAATTTTTGGCCTGACTATCCTTACCTCACGGCCGAATCCACAATCATTCTTAAAAATTCTTGGCCAGACTATTCTTAGGATGTCCTAGCTCAACCAAATCCACAATCATTTTTAAAAATTAAATAGATTTTAAGTAGGAATAGAAGTGGTGGTGCAGTGCATTTGATTACAACCAACCTCATTCCAATGAAAATGAACCTCAATCATCATTCCAATGAAAATGAACCTCAAATAACCAGTAATCAACAAAACCTTAAAAACCCCTTTTTGGAAAGAAAATAGTGAAGTTTTGCATTTTGCTTTAACCTCTTCTTTACATTATATGCCTATATTACATAATGCTGAATATTAGGTATGTAATGCAAGGAGATAAATAAAACCAACAAAAAAAGGGCTATGCACATTATCTCAATATTGATAAGAGGAATTTCAAGGCACATGCTGAAACTGGATAGTTTAATGAATCATGGCTGCACAATGTTGAAAAAGCACAATCCAGTTTCAACTTTCACTGATACAAATCTTGATGCTAGTTTAAGCAACAAGGTCTTCTAATTGAAGGTTGAAGCTTTCTAACAGCAATATCGCAGCAGATCCAATTTTGTACAGTGGAGGTGATCCTTTATCTATGCATTGTTCATGGAAGAGTCGCTATGGTGTGTATTGCCGTCATCCGTGATCTTGCCGTTTATTTGAGATCTTTGTCTCTGAGCAAATGCAAAATAACCATGTTATGTCTAAATCTTAGTGTAAAAGGAATAAGGGAAAGAATAAGTGTATTTGCCGTTTATTTGAGATCTTTGTCTCTGAGCAAATGCAAAATAACCATGTTATGTCTAAATCTTAGTGTAAAAGGAATAAGGGAAAGAATAAGTGTATTTGCCATACTCGATCCGCAGGATCAC
>Ga0209282_1000970_pt1 | contig 14990 bp, 4 predicted proteins | sample Mtrugardesep15_FD_187529 | JGI IMG/M metagenome (GOLD analysis project Ga0209282, IMG submission 187529) | Root nodule microbial communities of legume samples collected from California, USA - M. trunc garden sep15 (SPAdes) (version 2) | ecosystem: Host-associated > Plants > Roots > Nodule...
GTACTGTTGTGAATCATACTCAAGAACAAGTGAATGAAATTGCATTTGGGTTATTGAATTCTAAAGTCACATTTTTGTGGGCAAAAAAACACCATGATGATTTGCCTGATCGGTTCTTGGAGGAAATATGTGAGAGAGGAAAAGTAGTGAAGTGGAGTCCACAAGAGGAAGTACTTGATCATCCTTCGGTGGCATGTTTCGTGACACATTGTGGCTGGAATTCAACGATGGAAGCAATTGCTTCAGGAGTTCCAGTGTTGGCATTTCCAGCATTTGGTGACCACGTTACAAATGCAAAGTTTTTGATAGATGTTTTTGGTGTAGGGATTAGATTGGGTTATAGTCTTATGGAAAACAAATTGGTAACAAGAGATGAGGTGAAGAAGTGCTTATTGGAAGCAACAACAGGGGGAAAAGCAGAGGAGTTGAAGAAAAATGCAATGAAGTGGAAGAAGGCGGCAGAGGAAGCAGTGGCCCTCGGTGGATCCTCTGATTTGAATCTGGATGCATTTATGGAAGACATTAAGAAACGTGCTGTTGTAAACATTCACAAGGTGTAATATTGTAAATTTCGTTGCCCTTTTTTTTCTAATAAAAGAGAGCACTGGTCTGCTTTTAGAAGTTGTTAGATCGCATGTCATTATTATTTTTTTATATATATTGTTAATGCTCTTAATCAACAACAGTAGCTTATCATGAAATTATACCCTTATAAGTATGTCATTCAAGAATATATATGCTAGCATTTTCCAAAAGCTGTCGTTCAAATTCAGAAACAAGATCCACAGGGAATGGACAGTATTATAAATTATAACTATTTAGAAAATCAAATAAGCTTTGATCCAAGGTTCTCAAAGACCTGATAACACTATTAAAATTGGTTTGAGGTTGATCCTATTTATCCTAATTGGGCATAGTTACCTAAAAGGTTTGAGTTTGAGTAGTAGCAATTACAAGGCAGAGTTACCTAAGTAAAAATTCACCTGGCCGAAATAATATTGGTCAACTTTAATTACTTAGGTGACAACTATACTCTTGGATCTGGTCGATTTCTTCTACCTGCAAGTGACAACAGTGATGTAGTTTTCAAATTTAAAACACTAAAATGGCTCATCTTACAAAAGAAAACAGTGATGTAGTTTTCAAATTTGCGTGTAAATAAACAGAAGTTGTCTGTGTCTGTATACGTGACATATTAATTAATTAATCTATCTGTCTGTGATACCTTAATTTTAAGCCTATTTTAGTGTTGGTTCATAGGTGAATGTGATGGTTCTCTGACTTTTGAGTTCTTTGATTTGATCATAGTTTACTAGATAATGGTTCCGTTGACCACGAAGAACTTGAGCTTGTTGGGAGACAGTTTGTTTCTCAAATTATCAAGAATCATGCTGATTCAAGCAAAACAATTTGATGTATCATACACAACCCTTTTTTTTCAAGGGTTAGTGATATAGCTTTTGAACACAATATTCCTTCTGCTTTATCATGGATTCATTCCACTGCTGTTTTCGCCATTTACTATGACTATATTCACAAAGTGGTACCTTAACCTTCAGAAACAGAACCTTATATTGATGTTCTGCTCAACTCTTCTATAGTTCTTAAATACAATGAAATCCCAGATTTTATACATCCTTTTTGTCCATATCCAATTCTAGGGAAACTCACCGCGGAACAGTTTAAGGATTTGTCTGAAGTGTTTTGTGTATTAATGGATACCTATGAAGAACTAGAGCCTGATTTAATCGATTACATTTGGAAAAATTCAGTCCTCATAAGACCTATTGGTCCTCTGTTCAAGAACCCAACAATAAAAGAAGCAAGCAATATCCGCGGTGATTTTGGTAAGAGCAATGACGATGATGATATTAGAGTGGCTAAACACAAAGCCAAAAGATTCTGTAGTTTATATTTCTTTTGGTACTCAAGAACAAGTGAGTGAAATTGCATTTGGGTTATTGAATTCTCAAGTCACATTTTTGTGGGCGAAAAAACACCATGATGATTTGCCAGATGGGTTTTTGGAGGAAACAAGTGGGAGAGGAAAAGTAGTGAAATGGAGTCCATAAGAAGAAGTACTTGCTCATCCTTCAACGGCATGTTACATGACACATTGTGGTTGGAATTCAACGATGGAAGCTATTGCTTTAGGAGTTCCAGTGTTGGCATTTCCATCATTTGGTGACCACCTTACAAATGCAAAGTTCTTGGTTGATGTTTTTGGTGTAGGGATTAAAATGGGTAGTAATGGAGGTGGAAAAAATGATGAATTGGTAACAAGAGATGAGGTGAAGAAGTGCTTATTGGAAGCAACAATAGGGGAAAAAGCAGAGAGGTTGAAGCAAAATGCAAACAAGTGGAAGAAGAAGGCGGAGGAAGTTTGGCCGTTGGTGGATCCTCTGACCGACATCTTGATGCATTTATCCAAGACATTAAGAAACATTGCATTGTTAACATTCAGACAATGTAATATCATTCATTTCATTTTCCTTGTTGCACGTTCAAAACATCTATGCAGTTGTATTTGTGTGTTAGCAGTTGTGTTGTGTTTTAAGAATTGGAATAAATTGGCAAGTTATGGAAATGGGGTCATTCGGTTATTTTGGATTAAGGATTGGAAGGGAGAGCCCAAACTCTCCTATTTTGGAAGAGAATATCTTGTAACTTTACTATCTGTGTCTCTATAAACTTTCCTTTATGTTTTAGAGTATTTTTAGGTAATCTACAGCAAGTTTGTACATAAAATTGGTATCAGAGGAAATCAACCAATGCAAGTCTGTACATAATAAGCAATACTACCAACCATCAATATAATAAACAAACAAGCACTAAGGTTGACATGTAGCATAAAAATTGTAAAATTAATTTCTCGGGCCTATGTGTATACAGCAAAACATTTAAAAACAGGCTTAAGTTCACTTTTGGCACCCTGCATCGCAATCATATGGTATGATAAGTTGGTTTGGTTTAGGGGAGAAACAAAAGGGTTGGAGTGATAAGGAGGTCAATTTCTCCTACTAACTAAACAACAACTAAAATATGATATTTCATCAAAACAAAAAAAAATCACCATTGTTGAGAGACATGAACCTCTAAATGGATGACAGTGCGTCACTAGAAGCGCAGCAACTTCAATCTTTTCTACTATCTCTGGACTTGGTTGAGTGAAGGCAGCAAAAGATATAAATTGTCCCTTGAGATGAATGAAAAATTTAATAAATGTATGTTATTGCAAATACTAATAGAGGGTGAAAAGGATGATTTTCAGGTCTTCAGGATGTGTGCATAATTAAAATAGTGTCCTCAAATAATTGTGATTATGCAAGAAATGAAGATGGGTGAAATCGACTATACCAAGAAAGCACCCATGATCATGTATCCTGCAAAGCACCTTCTCAATTGTGACGGGTGAAATGGTGATTTTTGATTTAAACAATTAGATATACTCTATCCCTCTCAAATTATTGAGCATTTTGGCCATTTTAATTAATTTTATATGGTAAAGAGATATTTTGAGTTATTTTATAAAATTGTCTTTAATAAAAGATACGAAAAGGATAAATTAAATAATTAAAAATCGATAAAATAATAAATAGTTAAAAATATAATAAAAAAGTAGCAATTTTTCAACCTCTATAACAATGAACTTATTCTTTTTATAAACTTATAATATTAATGAAACAAAAAAAAAAAGTCATGGCTGTATATTCCTACTTTGTGAACCACAATAATTAAACTTTGACAATTTTAACTACATGTATAATTGTTTTCTTAACGTTGTACATTGAGAATAGTAAGCAATTTTTTATTTTTTTTAATCAAAGAAAGCAAAAATAGAAATTTTACCTTGAAAATAATAATTTCTAAAATATTTAAAAAAGAGTTAAATACACTACTTTTCAAGAAAAAGTTTATATATTTGGTTTTTTAAAATTATATTAAGAATATTGTTTAAAAAACCTATGATAGGAAATAGTATTGTGAAAAATATAAGTTAAATATTTGAAAAAAAATAATAAATTCTAATTTTTTATACAAAAGATAAAAAAAAAAAATTAACAAAGTTATGAGGCACTTTCGAAAATAACAATGCTTTTTTACGAGACAAAACATAATTTAAAAAATTTGTCAACAATTTTGATTATATTAACAGCAACAATTAACTACTTTGTAACAATTACCCATTTTGATTATATTAGCCAGACACACCGAGGAGAGGCGGCCAAATTGAAGAGACGATCTAGAAATAATTCAGATTTTTCAATGAATTGAAAACGATTTATAAAGTTAATTGCAAAATGAAGGAAAAAAAGTTAATTATAGGTGTAAAGTTAGATCGGTTGATAAAAAAAACCACAAACCAAACCACACGGTTGAGTGAATAATTGAGTCAAATACACTTAAATCAAACACGATTTTGTAAGGTTTTAAACTTAGATTTGTTCGATATTGAAAACACTACTCCCTCCGTTCATTTTAAGTGTCTTTTTTAAGATGAATTTTTCATTCTTATTTAACTGTCTTTTTGGTATTTTAAGTGTATGTTTTTTTTGTCAGTTATACCATTTATCAATTACTCTTATCTTTTTCAATAAAACTAATTAATGCTATCTATTTGGAAAAATAAAGTTTTTTTTTTTTAAAATTAAGTTTGTTTCTTGTTATCTTCAAATTTAAACAAAATTTTGTTACAAATAGTGGTTCTAAGAAGAGTTAAAATTCTATAAATAAGATGAATAATATTTGTTAAAAATTTCAAGTACAAATTAGAAGAACAGATTTGAGATAAGAAAAATAAAAGACTCCATGAATGTTCAAAAGGAAGAAAAAGTGGAAGACTCATTAGAAAGAGAGATAAATAGTTGAAGACTCATTTGACAAGATACAAGAACAAGAACAAAATGACTATGAAAAAGAATTGGAATAATTTTTATATTGACTTAAAATAATTAAAAAGATGTGTACAATATTTAGAAAATTGACAATTGTTTGTTTTTATAGAGAAAGTGCGCAAAAAAAATAGAAATTTGTTAAGAGAAAAAGATAATAACTTAAATGTTTATTATGAGAGAAAAATAAAATATTAAATATATTAAAAGGATAAAGTGTGTGCAAAAAATAAAAATTTATTGATGGATTAAAATAAAGGTATAATAAAAAGAAAATGTGTAAAAATACACATCACTAATTTGATGATAATTTTTTAAACAGATACTTAAAAAGAATAGAGTACTAAATACCACATTTCCTACCACATATCCTACCAGACTTTTTCTTGGAGGTGGAAACAAGGCAAATGTGGTAAAATAGTGTCCACAAGAACAAGTAAAGGACCAAGACCAATATGATTAATTTCATTGTCATTTTCTGTCAAAGAAAATTAATTCTCTGTCTTTCTAGCAGCAAATGGACAATGACAGTTACTAGTAATTTACTCAGCAAACCTATCACATATTCATATACTAAATCCAAAACGGACCGCATGAGATCTGTCTTCCAATAAAAGAGAGAGCATGTCTCTTCTTTTACGAGTATACTCTTTCCCCGAAGTATATTTTTTGTAGTAAAAAGTAAAAGCCTGAGAAACTTGGTGTAAAAAACTATAAGAATACTTTATTCTCATGCAAACAACGCGAATATTATTATTATATTCCGACGAAATAATTAAAACGAAGATTATCGTGGATCAAGCCGATTATAAACCGTATATTATGGTAGAAGTGTAATTCAGTTTGTTAGACTAGTTTAGTTAGTTAAAAAAGTTGTTTTGAGATAGCTTGTATATGAAGTAAACTTTTTTTTTTTGACCAAAGTATATGAAGTACACTTGTGTACCAAGTATTGTTATATATAGCAATCTCTCACATGCACAATGTAACAAAGGATTAGAGATTTCAAAAGCAATGTACAACTCTAATTTTTCTTCATAGAAATCTCTCTAATTTATTCTCTTTTCTCTCTCTATTCTCTCAATTAACACAACAATTGAACCTTTGTTCCAACATATTATATATTATTATATACATTGCATCAAACTGATTATTTTACTGTGCATTTATAATCATTTTTTCAAAAACTGATCCAAAATAAATCGCATAAAATTCGATCAGATCGATTTTTTTAAAAATTAGTCATAGAAAATTGATCCGAACAACATATAATTTTATCTTTAGATTGTAAGACTTAATTTTTACTTTAAAATCAATTAAAACCGCACAACAAACACCCTTAATGGAGTATATGGCTTTTTTTAAAGAGAATGTTAAATAGTGTCCATGGGACATTGATTAAGCAATCAAAATAAGTAACTTTTTATAAAATGATGTAATTATTACTTAATCAAAAGTCAAAACTTATATTTTCAAAGAAAACTTTCTATTTATAGATTCCTTAACCATTATCCTGCGTCCTGCGGGCATCGGTTAACAACAAAACTTTTTTTTTAAAATACCCATGAAATTAATGATATTTTTAAAATGACTTACAAACAAGGGACACGAGGACCATATCCCAACAAATCATCGAATCATAGTACTGAATCATTCATGTTTCCATGATGTTATGTTATGGTACAATTATTTGTGCTCTCCTAACAAAACTTATTTGGACTTTGCATACAAATGTGAAATGTGTCAGAAGATTGGTAATTGTCCATTTTCTACAACAAATAAAGACAGGGCAAATTATCATATTGAAACTTTACATTACATCACATCTTCTGAATATTAATATTGCCACGGTTTTGAATGTCTTCCATAAATTCATCAAGATTCCGATCAGAGGATCCACCAATGGCCACTGCTTCCTCCGCCTTCTTCTTCCACTTGTTTGCATTTTGCTTCAAATTCTCTGCTTTTTCTCCTGTTGTTGCTTCCAATAAGCACTTTTTCACCTCATCTCTTTTTACTAATTTATTTTCAATCATCCCATAACCCATTCTAATGCCTACACCAAAAACATCAACCAAGAATTTTGCATTTGTGACTTGATCACCCCATGCTGGAAATGTCAGCATTGGAACTCCCAAAGAAAGAGCTTCCATTGATGAATTCCAACCACAATGTGTTATGAAGCATGCCACTGAAGGATGAGCCAATACTTCTTCTTGTGGACTCCATTTCACTACTTTTCCTCTCTCACTTATTTCCTCTAAGAACCCATCTGGCAAATTATGTTCTTTTAGCCCTAATTCATCCGAAGGTGGTTTTACTACCCACAAAAACGATACTTGAGAATCCAATAATCCGTATGCAATTTCATTCACTTGTTCTTGTGGAATGTACACAATACTCCCAAAAGAAATATAAACCACAGAACCTTTTGGCTTTGTGTTTAGCCACTCTATAATATTACAATCATCGCTCTTAACAAAATCTCCACGAATATTTTTTGCACCTTTAATTATTGGATTGTGAAACAATGGACCAATGGGTCTTATGAGAATTGATTTGTTTGAAATATAGTCAATGAAATCATGCTCTAGTTCTTCATAGGTTTCTACTAAAACACAAAACACTTTAGACAAATTCTTAAACTGTTCTAAGATGAGTGTCCCTAGAAATGGAAATTGACTAAAAGGATGAAGAAAATCTGGGATTTCATTGTATTTAAGAAGTTGAAAAGGTAATTGAACATCAATATAAGGTTCTGTTTCTGAAGGGAAACGTACCAGTTTGTGGAAATAGTTATAGTAAGCAGCAAAAACAGCAGTGGATTGAATCCATAACAAAGCAGAAGGAATACCATGTTCATCAGCTACATCACAAACCCATGGAACAAAAGGATTGTTTATAAGACATGAAAATGGTTTGTTTAAATCAGCATGTTTCTTGATCATTTGAGAAACAAACGGTTTTCCAACATGTTTGAGTTGTTCTATGTAGCCAAGAAGATTTCCTCTTAGAGGATCATCATCTTCTAAACCATCATCTAAGAACTCAAAAGTGAGAGAACCATCACCAATTGGAGTGAGTGATTTTTCTACGATGTTGTTAACAGTTCTTATGTCTTTGCCAGCTTTCTCTGTTGTGATGAAGATGACAGAAGCACCCTTTGCAGCAAGACACTTTGCTAGTCTAAGAAGAGGGTTTATGTGTCCTTGTGCTGGATAAGAGATAAGAAGTATATGAGTGTTTGCTTCGGATCCCATTTTCTATTTCTTTGGTGTCTGTTTTTCTTTCTTCAGAATGGGCTTTAATTTATAGTAGTGGTCGTAGGGGAATATAGATTATAGAAACAATAAATTATTAGAAATAGAAAGTTATGATTTTCTACCCTTAATCTTTTAAGAAGTTTCTACTGTCAAAATTATCGGATACCGAGCTTTGAGAATGATGTATGAGAAAATAAAAAGAGATACTAAGAATGAGTGATACGAGTTTGAAAATAAAGGTAGTGCCGTAATCAATTAATTAATCAATAGTTGTTGGATACAAATCAAATCTAACTAATAAACCGTATACAGACAAAGTTGAAGACCACGATCAGCATTTTGCACCTTTCATATGGTATGGTGTGAAATAATCTAGTTATTAATTTGTAAGCCTTTACTGAACTATTTATAAATTTTTAAATAAATCTATGAATTAAAAAAGATTTTTTTGAAAGACTGAATTATAATGGTTGTAATTAGATCTTTAAACTATTTTATTTTTTTATTTAATTTTTTTTTCCTTTATCTTTTACTTTTCTAACATGTTTTGGTCATTTATATTTTTAAAAAGATTTGGTCATTTATATTTTTAAAAAAATTTGTATTTGTTTTTCTGTTATCCAAACGTTAAAGAAAGTTGGAAACTAAACTCACATGACTTTCAGCTTATAAAACGTGTTAGTAATTTAACCTCCTTCAAATGTTTATGTTCATTTTTCCGTTTTCAGCATTCCTTAGTATTTTTAAAAAACATCTTAATATAACCAAACACATCCAAACTGTGTTCGGATTATAAAATCTTAAATCTTATGGACATTTTTGAAAAAAAATAGATAGGATGAAAAAAATAATAATAAAAATTCTATCAACCGTAGCACACAAGCTACCGACAACAAACTAAGACCTTCCAACAAACAAAGCCTTAACACGAAAAATGGATAAGGATAAATTGGGATAACATGCCTTTGTTGTGTAATCTATGATTTAGCTCATTTACATGTGTTGGCAGCTAGTATATGAAACAATGTGCAGAACAAATATATATTTGTTATTGTTTCATTTCGTCTGGACAAGCCTCGAAATATTTAGCACTTCTCTTTGAAAAATAAGCATAACCAAATTTGATATATTCAAGTTACAACTAGATCAAAATATAGGGAGGTCCTCATAGTTCTCCCTACTACATCAGGTAATGTAACGGGTTGGTATGATAATAAAGTCAAAACATAAAATATTGTCTCTTTGCTTAGTACAAAAAATGCCCCTTTATTGGTTGGTGTCTATATCTCCATGGTCACTATTCCTTTATCATTCCCTCAAGGCACATAGATTTTTAATGATAAGTTAGAGATCTTAAAACTGTACACTACTCCTTCTCAAGTAGCACTATTTCTACTGCGTTCATTACTTTACTCTTTCCAAATTTAAAGCTTGATGGAGAAGTGAATTGGATTTGCTAGTTTTCCTTCTGACATGCTTGAAACAATTTGCAACTTGTTTGATTTAAGAACTCGGGAATTTTTTCCAGATTTGATTTCAAAAGTTCTTGGTAGAAATCAAAGGACGAATATATATATATATATATATATATATATATATATATATATATATATATATATATATTGTATTGTATTTCATTTTTGAGAGAAAGTTCGGTGATGACATAATGGATGGAGAAGAAGTTGACGAAAATGAGCAGAATAAAAAATAAAATAAAAAAAATTAAACAATTTGAAACAGGCTATAGCCGGTAAAGTTAGAGGTCCACGTTTGAACCTCTAAAAAGAGGTCTATATTAGGGAAACCCCAAAATATAATGGTCAACCATTTGATAAATTCAAAACAGAGTTAAGACAAAATATAGTGGTTTTACAAAACAAAGTCTATGTACACCGTAGTATTTCATGCAAACCAAGATCAAACAAATAACAAAAGTTATAACGGGATGGAATCTATCTATATAGAATAAAGGGTTAGTGTTTTACTCATTTGTAATATAGGTCATTTTTGATTTTTTTTTTAAAAATTTTTATTTTGGATTTCGTCCTTGTAATTTAAAGTTTTTTGGTTTTGGACCTTCATGAATTTTGACTGTACAAAATAGAAGATATGGCAGGGGGTAAACCGAAATTTGATCAAATTAACAAGGGGGTAAACCGAAATTTTCTTAAATTATAAGGGGGGTAAATCGAAATTTCCACATATTACAAGAGTTGAAATTTGTCATGAAGGTCCAAAACTAAATAAATTTCAAATTACAAAGACGAAATCCAAAAAATAATTTTTACAAAAAAAACTAAAAATAACCTATATTACAAGAGGTACCGTTAACCATAAAATAAAAAAGTTCGAATATGACTGTCAAACATTCTGTCTTTCTGTTTTGTTGAAACTTCATTTGTACTTTCACTTCCAGTAACTGAAACAGTTAGGTGACATCAATACTAGCGATTGAAGTAGTTGCTCTAACATTAATACCAGCGGCTGACGTAGTCACTCAATAACAAACTTGAGATTGAATAGTTTTGTTAACTAAGTATCCTAAATCGTATAGTTAAAAAAATTTATTAGTAAAAACTTTATTGGAAGACATTTTTTTACAACTATGTTAATTATTATAGAATGGAGGAACTATTATGCCTCCAAAAGAAGAGAGTTTCTCTCTTTAATTGGAAGAAGATCTCCATTTTTTTTCATTTCTTTTATTTGGAGATATAAAACACGAATTTTTTTATAAAAAAAAGACAATATTTCCTTCTTCAAATTTAATTAGAACAGCGTGTTTGATGGTATATCATGAGTGAGTGTATAAATGGTGTACCCATGCATACTGCCGAGTGCTGCTGATCACATGTCATGCGGAATACCACATGTTCTACCAGAAAAAGGCCTAGTTCTTTAGTGGGAGAGGAAATGTGGTGAAATAGAGTCCACAAGAAGAAATATTATGATTAATTTCATTCTCATTGTGTAATAATTAAATCCTATCTCACATCACATTTATTTATATACAAAATCCAAAATTGAACGCTGGGAGGAGTGAGAAATAGCACAACTATTGTTATACAAAAGCATATACTCTGCCTGAAAGTATATTTTTATTGTAGTTTATTTGTTGGTTTGTCGGTTTTGACTATAAATGAAAAAAGCAACTTAAAATCGTCTCCATAAAAAATTGAAAGGATCTTGGTTCTAATTAAAAAAAAGTCTTTAGACCAAATAATTTAGTTATTGAATAAATTTATAAAGTGAATGTTCTTTTATAATTAAGATCGAAAAAATAATTTTATGTTTTATTGTGAATGTCATTTTTTCATTTCACACATAATATATCGATGAAAATTGAATTCATACTCATTTGATACCCTAAATTTATTCATAATGAGTACGTAAAAACTCGCACTTTAGATATAGTACTAACCCAAATAAAAACTGAACGGCGTGTCTATAAGTTCTAATTCAACTGACAAAATATCTAAATTGTTAAGTCAAACGCTATAATTGAGGTTCAAATCCCAACTTATTCACTTATGTGTATGAATTTATAATAACTTTAACATTTTGTCTATTAAAAAAAAACAAATGAACAACACATATTATTATACTCAAATATCCATCCCGCTTCACACGCATAGAGAGAAAAGAGAGCTACAAGAACACTTGTGTGGGCATGTACCGTACCTACACTTGCAAGAGTTTAATATAGCACCCAATTCATAAATATAATCAAGAGGCTCATGAAGACAATTAATAATATCTACTTCAGAGAAGACTTTTTTTGGGCCTAATTCTCTCATTTATTGATAATATGATAGGAGTAGTCCGAAATAAAAGACCATTTTAATTTACAATGCAATCTTAATTTCCCTTAAAAATTAATACCACCCGCATTATTCTCAAGTATAACCTCCACTTTATATTATTGTAATGGGATAGGAATAATTTTGTAAAAGTATTATTATTTTTCTCTTATATATATACTTCATCCGTCTCTGTATGTAAATATATTTTGTATTTTTCTCATTTTTTAAGAAAAATTGTTAGTGCAATTAATTTGTCTATTTTATGTGTTAATATTATCAAATTGTCATTTGTTTATATGTGTATTAAATTTGAATTTTCATATTTCAAGACAAGTTAGTAGCATTAATTAGAGATATGTTTAAGAAAAAATAATAAAAAAATCTAGTAATTTTTTTTAAGAAAAATGCATCTGATAATTTGAAAAGATATTTATATTTAAAGACAGATTTTTAATCAAAAATGTGCTTAAATACACGGACGAAAAGAGTATAAACTTGTTTATAATGGAATTCGATCCTCAGACCTTGCATATATTATGCAATGTTCGTACCAACTGAGTTAAACTCACGATGATCCTCTCAATTTAACAAAATTGAAATGTTTAAGGCTCTAAATTTTAATTAAATCTAAATAATAAACTTAATCATATCACTCGTGCATGCAAGTTACTACGCACATTGCCCAACTATCATCATAATTCAGAAAAGAAAAAAAAATCTTCATAATTTCACGTGGCTTCCGTATTAGATATGAATGTTAAAACATGGAACACTCAACTCAACAACGTTCACTTGCTCTATACATAAAAATAAACATTAATTTTTCCGGTCATATTTATAAATAAAATATAATTTTTTAAATTTATAGAATAACTAAAATATCTAATCTATAAATATGACTATATACATTAGTTATTAAATAAACTTAAAAAGTTTTTTTTTTTTTTATAAATATAATTAGACAGAGTACGTGTTAAGATTTTATCTCGTCCAATCATCTTCATAATTTCCTCTGCTCAGGTATTTGATACGCGTCTAAACATGGAACACTCAATTCACCTACTACTTCATACAGGAGTATATCAATAAATTGAATTTGTACGTGTTACAAGATATTCTTTATTTTATCTTCACTATTCATATCTATCTAAGTATATTCCTTAACAAACAATACATTATTTTTTAGAAGAGAAGAATGCATATTAACTTATTAACTCCATTTACAGATCTTTCATTCAGCCTCACAAAAACTTGGTTATTTTTACATATCACAAGACACAAGACCAAATATAAATTGTCAAGACACAAGACCAAATGTAACTTTAGCTTTAATCTTTTAATTATTTTAAAAATGATTGAAAAAAAGTACGTAATCCAATATTTTACTTTTATGTGAGTGTATCTATGGAAGATTTACTACAAACACATGCTTAAGTGTCATCATTTTAGTTCATGCAAAACAGTTTATACAAACAAATAAATTTTTATTTATTATTTAGAAGTTTGACAGATAGTTTATGAAAAAATAATTTATGAAGATAAAATTTTTGTTAGTGATAACTTATAAATTAACATAAAAACTTATTTATTTGCATAAGTTATTTTTCACAAGCTCTAAAATAAGTCAATCCAAACATACCACATATGAAATGTGTACTGAGGTTTTGCAATGGCACCCTATTTGATTCTCTCGAGCATCACTAAACAAACAATTTATATTGGTTGTCATGTCACGAGTGCAACTTTGCTCCATTTAGGACGCCTCAATTTATGGTTGTCCACTACACAGATGTATGACACATGGCAAAAACAAAATTAAAGGCTCATATTAAAAGATTAAAAATAGATATTTGTTTACTGAAAAAAAAATCCTACGCACTCTCTTCAAACAACATCATGTTCCTTCTTCCCCTGAGACAACATGGTCGCTGCCTCTCCCTCTCCTTCTCGTTGGCGTCGTTCGTCTCTGTCTGATGAAATGAACTACTACGAGATCAATCGAAAAAAAATCCAGATTAATACTAGCGGAGGTAATAAAATTGAAAACTGAAAAAATCAACCTACAAAATCTTCCAATAAGAACATAATTAGAACAAAAAAGGAGAGGGAGAGGCGATGGAGAGGCAGGGTTGAATTTTATTACACATGAATCAAGTGATGATACTGGTTTTACCAACCGTTTGGATTAATATATCTACTATTAAGTTGGAGGTGTCGGCGAGAAGGAAGAAGGAGGAACATAGTATTGCTTCAGAGAGAGAAAGAAGTGGAAGCGCATAGGTTTTTTCCAGTGAATAAATGTCTTATTTTAATCTTTTAATCTCAACCCTTGATATTGTTTTTGCCACATGTCATACATCTATGTAGTGAACAGGTATAAATGGAGGCCTCATAAATGGAGCAAAGTTGCACTAGTCATATCATATACTCCTCGGGTTGAGTCCATGTATGCTCGATTTACCACATGCTCCATTTATTAAAACGTAGAAACGTACCAGACATGAAGATAATGGTTTATGAGTTTTTTTATTAAAATAATAAATGCTTTGTTTATTTTTAAATCTGAACCATTGAATTCTTTTTTGCCACATGTCATTCATCCAAGTCCCTAAATGAACTAAATGGAGCATGTGGTAAATGGAGCATACATAGACTCCCTCAAGTTCAATTTGTATGAAAGTTTTAAAAAAAATGATCTTATTTATTAGAAAAAAGTCAACCCTTTTAACGTACTACATTTATTGTTTTAAAATACTTTTTAAACCTAACTTAGGGTATGTTTGGTTGGGATAGAAACATCAAGGAAAGATTGAAGGAGGAAAGAAGGCACGGATTCCAACATCTTTCCACGGTTTGGAATAACTAAGAAAGGACATGAGGATGGATTGTTTGTGTGGGACCCACGTCAAACATATTGTTACCCTTATAGTGTGTTTGGTTCAACTTTGGATAGAATTGATTTTGTCAAAATTGATTTTGAGATAATTGATTTATTTTTAGATACAATAACGTAGAATTGATTAAACAAAATG
>Ga0209282_1000972_pt1 | contig 14985 bp, 7 predicted proteins | sample Mtrugardesep15_FD_187529 | JGI IMG/M metagenome (GOLD analysis project Ga0209282, IMG submission 187529) | Root nodule microbial communities of legume samples collected from California, USA - M. trunc garden sep15 (SPAdes) (version 2) | ecosystem: Host-associated > Plants > Roots > Nodule...
TTTTGGTCATATCATTGAGGTCCAAAAAGTTGATGATACAGAAATTTGTGCATTTGCCGATTCAAAAAAAAAAAGAAATTTGTGCATTTAAGATCATGTTGATTTGATGATACAAAAATTGGTCACACAGAAATATGTTAACTTCTTTCGATATCTAATTGAACAAAAGGAATAAAATTAAATGATGTATTGTAGTATTTCTATATAGGACATTCAATGTCAAGGGATTTGGAGTACCACCTCACCAATTTTTTTTAACTATTTTCCAATTTTTATATTTTTAACAACTTTTAACTATTTTTCAATTTTTTTTACCAAATTTAGTTGCTTCTACACTGCCGTTGTGGGAGATTAAGGTACCGTTTGACCCGAGTTTTTTTCAACTTCTCTACATTTTTAAGGAGAAGTTAGGCCAACACAATATCAATTAAGTACTTACTAAAAAAAATACTATTTTTTAATGCATAAAATTGAATGGAATGAGCTTTGACCAAAAGTTGTTAAATGCTACTTCAAAAAACTACTTCTCAAAGGTGGTGTTGATGGTGGGTGGTTTTAGGAGTGTGTCTCACGAAAGGTGGGTGATAGTGCCGACACTTTTTTCTGGCATGATCCTTGGTTAGGAGGAGTTCCCTTGGGGGTGCATTTTAGGCGTCTAGCTGAGCTAGCTGTTGATAAGTATTGCACTGCTACAAAGGTGCAGAAGCATGACAAGTTAACTAACATTCCTACTCATAAATTTCGCTTTAAGTCATTTAAGAAAAATCAAGATGGAAAATTCAAAATTGATGTTTTATATGGTATAGGTATGTGCTTTAATTTATTTATGTGTTTTATCCGATTATAAGGTTCTTATAGATGTAATTTTTTTTAAGAAATCATCGGGGGTCTTCATGAGATTGTCAAGACAACGCCAATTGGAACTAGAAAGAAACCTTGTACGAACATTGTATTAAAAGATAAAATGTATTATTTTCTAATTTGTCAGGATCAAATGAAAGGATTTTGTATAGGTTTGATAATGACATGAAAGATGTCTTTCCTTATACAGTGGGAATATGGTTAATGTAACACTATGGGAAAAATACTTCGTAGCTTTATCATGTACCATCTATTTACCTTGAGTTCTTTGCTTCCATTCTGTAGACAATGGCAAGCCAAATATATGTAACAATTGGTCAGGTTCGAGGCTGCTCATCAACCTACATCACCCGGTTGTGGAGAAGTTTAAGACTTGGTAAGTTTGCATTATGATTTCACAATACACTGTTAGAGTAACTTATTATTTCACAATCTGATTTGATTGTTTTTTGACCATGTTTCTTGAAAAGTTGTCGTGACCTTAACACTTCTCAAGCTCATAGTCAAAGCTTCAGTCCAAACTTAAGTCAGGGTTCAGCTTCTTCTCAACATACTTCGTACAACGATTTTTTCAATCTGTCTCAAGTTAGGCCAATTCCTGAATTTAGAGACTTAGTTAAGGTATTTTTTTTTTTATGCACAAACATGCTTTGAGTTTTTTTACGCACAAATTAAAAATACATACTACATTATTCTTTATTTCATTTGCATAATTTGTGTTATGATACATAATGCATCCCTTTTGGGAAAACAACTCAATTCAATCCTAACCAGTATAGATGGTATTATGAGAGTTGCCCCAAATGTCCAAAGGCATCAAAGTCAAATGGTGCTAGCTATAGAAGCACATGCAAAAGTGATGCTTAATTTCCATTTGTTTCAACAATTTTAATTGGTCAATGGGGTACATATAATCCACATGCATGCATTTATCTAGACTTTATAAGAAGATAATAGGAAGATAAATTACAAGTCATGACACATTTTCTTTAGCTTAAAATCAGTTATGCTACCTTCATTTTATAAATTATATGTAACTATATTTGCATACATCTTATTCATGTTAATATGCATTAGAGTAATATTGCAGTTATTTTCCTGTTTAGTGTAACGTCATACTTCTTTTAAAGCGATAAAATACGCGAATATAATAAATATTCAAGAAATAGACGTCAAGTCTTCAAATAATTCTCAATCGACATGCATAAAAATTTCAACAATAAATCATTACAGAGGAAAAATAGCATACACCTCAAATATTCATGTCATCAACTCATGAATACATCCATAAATAAAGTATTCAAAAACCAGACATATGGGAAAAATCTCCACAACATAGATAAATCCAGAAATCATAAAGACTGACACCTAATTAGAGCCTAATCTAAGACTCTAACTGATAAACAGAGGAAGCTCCTGTTATCCTCAAGCAACTCACCAAGCGAGCAAACAAACTAATCATGCACGTCGTCTACCCATTCATACAAATAGGTAGACAGTCAACTGAACGACCACGGGGGTTAGCTTCACATCAAACATAATCAAATAATATAAACAGGAATGATCAATAGTCATAAGATTACATGGTTCACAATAAACATCGAGAAGCACACATCTTCACATATTCATCGAATTATCACCAACCAATTTCAACAAGTATATGATCAATCACAATTATTCACCAAGCATGCAACAACACCAAGCACATAATTCACACCAAGTACATAAGCAATTATGACTCATATCGACTTCATGCAATGCGCCTAGACACAACACCTATATGCATGTGGTACCAAATCACCTCCGAGGTCGTCACCCCTGATGCCAACTGAACATCATAATCACCCCGAATAATCACCCCGAATAATTGAATACAACGTATTCTACAACAACATGTTATGATGCATGAACATATGACTCGTCAACAATGCAGATGTTCACACAACTTCAACAATCGACACCAACATTTTTCATTACATGCTTACACCAACAATTCAACATCGTAGCATGTATGAAAATTCACCAACAACATATATGCACATATACATATATAATCACTAACAACATCACCATAATAATTCAATAACTTCACATAAATTCTCACATTTCAAGTAAGGAGAAAATACACCACACTATGATAAAGATCATATTCAACACCCATCAATCATTCACACATCTACATATAATCATATCAAACTATTCATAAAAGATTTGCAAGGTGTTCGGTCTTAAAGATTATTTTTGACAAAGTTCGTCTATCATATCACAACTTTAAAACAATTATGGCAATTGAATCAAAACTAAGGAAACAAACTCAATTGCCTCAACTATGTATATAGATTAATCACATATGAGTGTAGTTATGCATGCATGTGCGTTTCACCGGCCAAATACTACGAAATCATAAAAGTCACAAAGTTCGTATCATTTTATCATTTTGCAAAACCAAAACATTTTTCAAAAGAAAACTAAGTTTGATTCAACAAGACATAAGTCAAATACTCTCAAACACTTTAAATAAACTCCTAATACTCAAGTTTTGAAGTTTGGAGACAAACCATAAGTTTTGGGTTGACTTGGAAACAGTTATGCTACTCTTTCATAAAATTTTACAAAGCCGTACTTGGAGTATTTTCATCATAACTCAAAATCGAAAAATCATTTTCAAGTCAAACCAAAGCCTCTGGAAATTTAACTCAATTATCTACAACTTTCATGTTTACACCAAAAGCCAATTCAAAACAGAAACATACGAAAAAGATGCAAGAACGTGAAACATGGAGTACTGTCACTGTGCAACTCACCGTGGCGAGCAGTTTACTCGCCATGGTGAGTTCTCACAGGCATTACACGCCTCTGGCTCGCCTCCCGCTCGCGAGGCTAGTTGTGACAGAAGTCAGCAACTCAGCTCTCAGGAAAAACCCCATTTTTTCCCCAAAATCCCAATTTTTGATTCCCTAATGCCCAAATTGGTTCCCAAAGTTTGTCCAAACGTTTATAGACATAAAAAGACATTCAAAACCATATGAAATTTGAATCAAAAACATTTTTTCAACACAAATCACAAATTCACCCATTTTTCACAAAACTCTCAAAAACAGTTCAAATTTCATCACAATCTTCATAATTAGTAAAACTCATAGCATGAATCATCAACAACAACATCTTATAACCACAACAAAATCAATTGGTCTCATCAACAAAACAACAACAACAATATCATTTTACACCAATTTTGCACAAAAACACAATTATTCATGAATATACCACTTGAGCATGCAATTTCTTCATCAACAACATAATTACCAACAAATTAACATACCCAAACGCTACATCAAATTATAAGCACGAATTTCCAACAATTAATTCACAATTAATCACTTTTCATGAATAAACACTTATGGGTTAAGAAGAAAAAGAGATTATACAAAGGACTACGTATGAAAACTAGCCCCCTTACCTTAAATCTTCACAACTCTAAGCTAGTGCTTCACTTTAGCTCCAAACCCTTGAGTCTCTAACCCCTTCTTTGTTCTTCAAGTTCTTCTCCCTTCAAAACCCTCTTTCTAGCTCTTTCTCTCTCTATCTCCCTCAAAAAGTTATGAAATGAATGTGAAACCTAATTTCTTCAAAGACTAAAGTTTAAGTAGTGGTTACACTAATGGAATTAACTCTTAAAGTCTTAATGGGTTCAACTTCCTCATTAATCAACTCAAAATGTTTCTATTCACTTTTTTTTTTTAACAAAGTGTTTCTATTCACTTAACGGTTAAAAACAACGAATAATTACCGATTCTAAATAAATTACTACAACCACTCCGGTAACCTAGTAAAATAATGGTCCTCACTAAAATACGAAAAATAATCCTCATCATGAAATTACTAAATTACCCTTACTCACCAAATTACTAAAATACCTCTAAGTCTAAAAGACTAAAATACCCTTCTACACCGAATTCTAATAATCCCCACCAAAAATACACATAAAGCAATTAATCACATACAAACACGTATAAAAATAATTAAAAACAAAACTAGCGAAAAATGGGATGTTACATTTAGCATTTCCCAAACGAGGTGTCAAGAACAATTCTGAAAGGAAAGCGCAAAACAATCACCCTCATTGATGACCAGACATAGAGAAAGTATAAGTGTCGCCTCATTACCGCCAAAAGAGCAAGCTATGAAAAATACTTGGGTGGGCAGTGGTTCAATTTCTACAGAGAACGTGTGATGGAAGAAGGTGATAAGCTCATCTTTGATCTCGAAAAGTCACCGAAGAACTTGCACGTTCGAGTTGTTCCAATGTAGATCTTTACTGCTGAACTCGTTGACCTTCAACTTTTTGTAATACAACATAGCTCAAAAGAAAACGGTGTTTTCCGCCAACGACTAAGTCTGTGTTTTTTTTAGATTTGAAAAGTATAAAAACACAATATATATATATATATATATATATATATATATATATATATATATATATATAATTTTCATGAATGATATATTGGTAATAATTTACAATTTTATAAATCAAACAAGACCCTAAATCTTAGATCACATCCTCGTTTTTCACTCATTTTCTATCGCTTAGCTATGAAGTTATAGGAGTAAATATATCATGTAGTTAATAACTATTTACATCACATATTATTTTCAATAAATTTAATAATCCATACATAATAATTATGAACTTTTTAAATTACCTCAACCTTAAAACTGCAGATTTGTAGCAACATCTTACTGACCCGATTTGCTAGTCGAATCTCCCGATATTTTTGTACAACAAAGCCAAATGTAGGCGCTAAGCATGAGTCGTAACATAAGACATCGTTCAACGCAGAAACTGTGAATATCGATGCAAAAAGTATTTCTCATCATGGTGGTTTGAAATCAAGTGATACTAGAACTCAATCAATAATCTAAAATATGGTTATGGCCCCTGCAAATATGTCTCGTTTTGGTTTTAGTCCCTGTAAAAAAAATTTGTTGTTTTTGGTCCCTGCAAATATGTCTCGTTTTGGTTTTGGTCCCTGACCCCACTTTTGTGATGATTTGGACACATCGCACATGATGACTGAACCCATTTTGTAGAAAAATAGCCCTGCAAAATATTTTTATTTTTAAAATGGTCCCTGCAAAATATTTTGTTTTTGGAAATAGTACCTGAAGGGACTATTTTTAAAAACAAAACATTTTGCAAGGACCAAAAAAAACAAAAATTTTTTACATGGACTAAAACCAAAACGAGACATGTTTGTAGGGACCAAAACCATATAATTTAGCCTATAATTAAGGTACACCTCTATGGTTTAAGGATTGATTTAGGAGGATTTAAAAGGTTTATAATATTGAATCTCCTGATATCTTTAGACAGCAGAGCACAATGTATGAGCTAAGCATAAGTCGTAACATAAGACATCACCGCGACGCTAATACTGTGAATATCAATGTAAAAAGCATTTTTTATCATGGTGGTTTGGAATTTGGTGATACTATAACTCAGTCGATAATTTATTTTCATTCTCTTATCAACAACCTTAGAATGAGATTCATTAATATTATCACGGTTCTGGAATAAAAAATTAATATAAACACTGTTAAAAAGAACTTAATATGAAAATACAATATTTTTATCAACAAAAAAATTATTAACAATAAGATAATGTTATAATTAAGTTCCACCATTACGGTTTAGGAGGTAAAAAAGTAGGGTTTAAAGAAGTGATTTACGAAAACTTAGTATCATTATAATATTGAATCTCCCGGTATCTTTGAACAACAAAGCCCAATGTAGAGGATAAGGTAGGGGATAAACATGAGCCGTAGCGTAAGACATCATCGTGACGCTAAAATTGTAATGATGGATGTGAAATCATTTATCATCATGGTGGTTTGAAATCTGATGATACTATAATCAATCGATAATCTATTTCTATTCCCCCGTTTATCATTAGGAGGATTCTAGAATAAATAACTTATTATAAACATTATTAAAGGATTCTAGAATAAATAACTTATTATAAACATTATTAAAAATAACTTAATATAGAAATACAATATTTTGATCAACAATAACATTATTAACATAAGATAATGCTATAAAAAAATGTTATTAACAATTACACAATGTTATAATTAAGGGTCACCACTATAATTAAAGATTATAATATATAGATATAGATTTAGATGTAGATAATAACTATTTACATCACATATTACTTTCCATATACTTAATTAATAATCCATACATGTGATTAATAATATTATTCTTTCAAAGTAGAGAAAATATCATTATTTCTTAGTGCTTATTTTCAATGAAAACTATGTAGAAGTCGACGTAAAAAAGGAGATTGTAATTATGGACGATATATGCATAGACGATATCAATATTTCATACAAAACAACTCAAACTTGCATATGAAAAAGGAGCTTGTAATTCTTAATTGTTTGGATTAAGAAAACGATAATTTAAATAGAGAGTTATGTTAGAAATTAGTAGATGTTTAAGTTTTAAAAACTAAATAAAAAACATGGTAGATATAATATGTAGATTTGATGATTAACGTGAATGTTCATGGTTCTAAATCAAACTGGACCAAATTTATGGTTTGGTTCGATTTATAAAACAACTTTCTTTAAGAATTGTTTTTTTGTCTATCCGATTTAAAATCAGATCTCTCTATCTAATCTCGATTTTTCTAGTTGAACTAGTTTTTTTTATTTTTTTTATCATTCAATCATCTTCATGCGCAACAATAGTTGAATAATTGGAGCCATATTTCATATAACATGGGTCTACAAAAGATATAAAGACTTTTAATTATGAATCAACTATAATAAGTAATAATATATTAGCAAATACGTTTGATTATCACAATCTGAATTCTCAAAATCTTCATTTGAAACCAAGGATAAATAAGTTTATTTGAGTTGGTGAAAGAGGAAAAATGTTTCAATTGATGTTTGTGTTAATGAGTTGTGACATGGGTCAAAAAACTCAATAACAATATTAAACACAGATTCAAACGCTACAATAGTTATAGGTATAGCCAACAAGAACTAAATATTGACCAAAGTTCAATTTTCACCACTCCATAACATTAATTTATATATTACACTCTAATTTTTCATTTAAACGAGTATTCAACTCATTATCTGATGTATCATATACTTTTTAAAGGTAAAATTTTGAAGTATCATAAGAATTATTAACACCTTTAAATATTGATGATTCTTCTGAATAATAGTACCCATAAAAGTCTTCGAGCGAGATGTTATCCAACTTTTATTTTTATCTCGCACGCTGTTGTGAAATGATTTCATGATTCTGGCTGGTTTTTAGTATTATTAGTTTCATGAGGTAACATAACATTATTTGAACGGGGTGTAGAAATCGTATGTTATGATGTTGCAGATTTTCGAAACATAAAATATAAAACATAAAAGTAAATAAAAATAACCTAGGACCATTAAAGGATATGAAGGCCGAAGTTCCAAAATTGTATCATATTAGACATTTCTTTCAGCAGGTACAAGAGAAGCATAAACAAGGATCAATGAGACGCCAAAAAACTTACCTTCTGTGTCTCATAATTGACCTTCAATCATTAAACATTTGTTGTCAGCAATATCCTTTTCGGTGTTTTCAAACTTGAAGCAACGGTTGTCCCAACCAAAAACCATTTCACCGCTCTTTACTCTAGCTGTAAGTTATTCATATTTAAACAACATCTCTTCCCACCATTTAGAGAACAATGTTTTTGAGAAATCGTTGTGTTTAGTTTCAAAATACATTTTTTTCAATTGAGAGACTTTTCAATCAGTATAAGCCCTCGTGATGTTCCAACATAAAATCTTCATTATTTTTGTTGAATGTAGAAAATGGAAGGTTGTAGATTGCGAAATTGAACGGAAAAAAAACAGGAAATTGATGAAGATAAAAGAGGAAAATCTTAGGGTTTGGTGAGAGATCGTAGAGAGATAGAGAGACAAAGATATATGTATATGAAGGGAAAATAATGGGGGTGTTGTATATATGGGATGAGATGATTTTAGATAAGTTCAAATGAATCAAATAATTTTAGATTTAATTATTTTGATAAAATACAATAATGTTTTTAAAGAAAATTTAAGAGATATTTTTTATTAATTAATATGTCTTTTTTTAGGGAATTAATTAATTTGTCTTGTAACTTGACAACTATTATAATATTAATGTATGATAATATTTGACAAATCACATTGTATGCATTGACGACTAAAACAAATTTTAAAGAAAAAACATCAACAACAAAAAAGAGAACTTTTGTAATGTTAATAATAATATGTTATTGTAATTTTTTTTCAAATTTCATCATTCTTCCTTCTTAAGATACAAAATAGTTTAATTAAAAATGTCAATTTGAGTAATATATATATATATATATATATATATATATATATATATATATATATATATATAATCATAAAACATAAATCAGTGTTGCTATCAACAATATGTTTTCCTACATGCTCCAACAAATCAAACTCCGTCAAAAATCATCAAACTCAAACAATGAATAAGAGTTCAAAATTTCATAAAATAACACAATGTGAATTATATATTAAAGTTTTTTAAATTGGTTATTATATGATATGATTTTTTGAAATTGTCTATTATGATTGTGAATTAGGTGGTTGTTTTAGGTAATTATTGACCAACTAGAATGTTGTGTTTGCTCTAGATGTAGTTTAAATTAAGTATCAACTTAATGCAGTGGTTTAACAGTTGAAATAACACAATATAAATTATAAGTTTAACCGTGCTCTAAGTGTTTAATGGGATACTTCAAATAATGTTCAGTTAAAGAAAAAATTTGTTGGTTGTTATGTAGATGTGATTTGTGACATTGATGGGCTTATAACCGACAAATTTGCAGGTTATTACGTTGCACATATCCCCCATAATGAACGAGAAATTAAGTGGATGCATATCCTAAAACACCTATCCCGCAAGTTAGAGTTAAGAGTTTCAAATCAAATATATGTTAAAAATGAATAATCTCAAATTTGAAAACACACTTCAAAACATCAATTATCCTTCCAACTATCATTTGACTTATATTTTATTTATATTGAAAAAATACAAGTAAACATAAAAAAGTCATCTTTGTAATTAACAAAAAAAAAAGATTCATATTATAATAAATAATATAAATATACAACTTCAGGCGAAAATCTTTGGTCAAGTCATATCAAAATCTATCTCAAATAGAGGTTTTTATCTCAAAAATTTAGGGTTTTCTGAGTCTCACGGCGGCGTGTCAGGTTGAACCATGGATATCATCCATGTTAACCTCTCTGTGTTAGAAAAAAAGAAGAAACTATCAACGTCGATTGGCCTTTGATGAAAGTGGTGAGGCTTCAAGAGCTCAGCGGGACGTCGAAGGTGAAACTTCTTTATGCGAATGCAACTATTACAAGACTTCAACAAGAATAGTCAATACAAATTCTATATGAAATAGTTGTATCCAGAAAAAATATTCACGCCTTTCAAAAAACACATACACGATTCAACAAAATTTAGAGTAAATTAAATTTTACAATTTCAAACACGATTCGAACTAACCGTAAAATTAGACACACCACATGACATAATGTAATAATAAATTAAATTTTTTCAACGAAATTTCAAACTAACATGATTATACACATACAATGAAATTCCATAATCTGTAAATACAATAAAATCAACGGAATAATCGTGAAATTTATAAAGAATAATAAGTAACTAGCAATTAGATAATAAGAAAGAAAGAACAATTTTCAAATTAACCTGCAGTTTTGTTTTTCTTTTTTCATTTTTCTCATTCAAATTAATTGACAAGTGTGGCTGCATGTGACAACAATGTTGGAGGTAGGGGGCCCGACGCAGATTGTATAGTGTAAAAGAAAAATAAAGAATGGTTTTATGTTTTTAAGGTGAAGAAGAAAGAAAACAGAAATATTAATTGTTAAAAACTTTAAATGAATGAAACACAATGTTTTCCGGAATCGACTAAATCTGTGTTTTTTTGTTATATTAAACAAAAAAATTGATAGCTATTTTTTTGTGTTTCTGTAATATATAGCATAGCTCAAAAGAAAATGGTGTTTTCCGTCAACGATTAAATCTATGTTTTTTTTTTATTAGTAAGGGTTAAGTTTGAGTTTTAAAATTAAGTGATATACTTGTGTGTTTTTTTTTAGATTTGAAAAGTATAACAACACAAAATCATGAATGATATATTTGTAATATTTTACAATTTTATAAATCAAACAAGACCCTAAATCTTAGATTACACCCTCGTTTTTCACTCATTTTCTCTCGCTTAGCTCTAAAGTTATAAGAGTTAATATATCATGTAGTGAATAACTATTTACATCACATAGTATTTTCAGTAAATTTAATAATCTATACATGATAATTATGAATTTTTTAAATTACCTCAACCTTAAAACTGCAAATTTGTAAAAACACCTTACTGACCACCGATTTGCTGGTTGAATCTCTTGATATTTTTGAATAACAAAGCCAAATGTACGGGCTAAGCATGAGTCGTAACGTCGTAAAATAAGACATCGTTCAACGCTGAAACTGTGAATATCGATGCAAAAAGTATTTCTCAACATGGTGTGAAATCAGGTGATACTTTTTTTTTTTTGAAAGAGAAATCAGGTGATACTAGAACTCAATCGATAATCTATTTACATTCTCTCATCTACGACATTAAAATGAGACTCATTAATATTATCAGGGTTCTGGAATAAAAAAACTTAATATAAACACTATTAAAAAGAACTTAATATGGAAGTACAATATTTTGATCAAATTTTTTTTATTAACATACTCTTTTTTATTATCGAGGAAACATTAGTTTCTTTTTGAACTAATTGATTCTTTTACATTACAATAAAAAGAGATCCATATATATAGATCTATTATCTTTGAAATATTTGGAATAAGGTAATGTTATAGAATTTTTTTTATTAACAATAAGATAATGTTATAATTAAGGTACACCTCATTGGTTTAAGAGGAAAACAATAGGTTTAAGGAAGTGTGTCGCGCCATTGTTCAGAGATCAAGGCTATTTGATTAGCTTTTGACTCACTGATTTATTTCACGACTTTGATTGAAAAAGTTTATTTAAAGGTGGGGTCCGGGGGTTGGTTATATTTAGGGAAGGTATTAGCACCCTAAATATTCGTAGTACTCTACGAGAACCTTTCGACTTTATTTAATTTATGTGTTATAACTTGCTTGTTTTAAAAAAAATGATTAAAGAAAGAAAGACCTAATTATCTACATTTTATTGATTCGGAAGGACTAGGTCCTTTGCCTACGTACCCGTGAGGGATCAGAACCTCGTAGTTCGGGGTAAAAATTACCGTTTGATTTGTTGAGTGTTTTTTATTAGTTTTGAAAAAAGTTTGAAATAAAAGAAAAAAAGCCAAGTGGCAAATGAGTATTTGTTTGTGTTTTTTATGTTAAAGAAAATGGACTCATGATAAAATTAAATTGATTAATGTTTGATTTAAGAAAATAAAATGAAAAAACGATCACTTATTTAGGATCAAGGTTTGTTTATGAAAATATTTTTGTGTTTTTTGTTATTTGCATGTTTTTTGTTGTTTTTTGAATATTATCTAAACTAAAGTTAAAGCTAACGGAGCAGAAAAGTAAAGCGTAGGTAACTCATGGTGGCGTTGGACCACCACGAGAACCTTTAACCTAAACTAGGAGCATAAAAATAAAGCATACACATACTCATGCACCTAAAGCTATTACATAAAAGCCTATTATACATTCTAAAGTCTGCAGGCAAATAAATATGCAAAATAAGTTTACATTAAGCTTAAAAATATACAAACTAATTTCTATGCGGTAAAAGTAAACGACGAAAAAATAAATATGCAAAAGACAAATAATAAAAATGCAAAATAAAGACCTAAACTAAATAAACATGCATGAGAGAATTAACAAATAGAGAAGAGAGAACACCTTTTCAATTCTTCTGGCAACTTCGGTCTTCTTTCTTCCTTGTGTACCTATTCTTGTAAAAATCTGGAAACTTTAATTGAGTATAAATTCCCTCGAACAATTCGATGCAAACTGCTAATCTAGAAACCAGACTGCAAAACACAAATGACTAAACAAATAACAATATGCAACAAGCACGTGAATGTGTGAACTTGTAGCTGTAGTAGCTAAACAAAAAGAAAACAATATTAAGAATAAAAGAAAGAGGAACAGTAGCGCATAAGATTGCTTCCAACAGATGGATGGAATTAAGCTGGCAAATCAAACTAAATAAACATGATAGCATACAAACATAACAAGTTGCTTGTACTTTAACAATAACAATAACAGAAAAATCAAAAACAAGGAACAAGGGCAGCTGCACGTGAAATTTAAGCACATGAATTGGAGCACAAAACTGAACCTCTTTTCTTCATTGTACAACCGTAGAAAAATAAAAGAAACAAAACAATATTAAAAAGAAAGCAGAAGAAACAAGAACAGTAGTAAAGAAACACAAACCGAAAGTTTCAAGGACTAAATTGCACGAAATTTAGAGGACGAATCTGAATGTTATTTCTTCACAAAATGAACCGAAATCTCATTACAATTCTGTGGATATAAATTTTGTTTGAAACGGAATTGTAAAACTGCAGAAAGGCTAACTTAAGCTAAAACGGCAAATAAGCTCTTTTGTTGAATCGTAAAACTAGAGCTAGGAAAACGTCCTCCCCTATTGCGTTGTTGCAGGTTATCATTTATAGGGTTAGGATTAGGGTTTGTTAAACTTTGTTCCTTGGCTTGGGGAGGAAAAAAGCGGCGTTTGTTACGGAATTTGGAACTTGGCCATTTGGACTTATCACCTAATAATAAAAATAATAAATAATAAAAAGGATAACTATGCATATTTTTGGATTTTGACTTTTTTATACTTATCATCTAATAATGTAAATAAAAATAAATAAACAGATAAATACTTAAAATTAAAATAGAATAAAAAATGAAATAAAAATAAAGGTAATGAATAATAAAAAAAAATTGAAAAATAAAAGATGGAAATGAATAATAAAATAAAAAATAATAATAAAAGGACTAATAAAAAGGAAATGAGAAGAGGGCCCCACTCGGAACAAAGATGAGGTATTTTAAAATACCTCTCTGCCGAAATTTCGTCTGAAAAGTCGGAGATTATTCAGGACTAAATGACGCGTGTTAGTGGTGTCTTAGGTCAAAAATTGGGGTATGACAGATGCCCCTATTTAAGTTTCTTCGTCCGGAGACTTGAAGATGAAATCTTTGATTTGACCGGTCGAAGAGACTTAAATACAAACTACACCATTTTTGACCTAAGATGCTTATGAATGCTTGGGATGACGGCGAGGACATTTTGACTGGGACGAGAAACCACGACAGGATACCTGAATTCGTTGAGAAAGAGATCCGACTCCGCTAGGGGATAGTGTAGTTTCACTGGGGAAAATGGCGATGTATCATGGTAAGAACGACGAAAAATAAACCTCAAGCTGTCCGTTATGTAGGACTTGCCACTTGGAAGGAAGACAAAAAATACCTCAAGCTGTCGGTTATGTAGGACTTGCCACTTGGAAGAAAGACAAATAAACCTCAAGCTGTCCGTTATATAGGACTTGCCACTTGGAAGAAAGACAAATAAACCACAAGCTGTCCGTTATATAGGACTTGCCACTTGGAAGAAAGACCAATAAACCTCAAGCTGTCCGTTATATAGGACTTGCCACTTGGAAGAAAGACGAAAATAAACCTCAAGCTGTCCGTTATGTAGGACTTGCCACTTGAAAGAAAGACGAAAATAAACCTCAAGTTGTCCGTTATGTAGGTCTTGCCACTTGGAAGAAAGACAATAAACCTCAAGTTGTCCGTTATATAGGACTTGTCACTTGGAAGAAAGACAAATAAACCTCAAGCTGTCTGTTATATAGGACTTGCCACTTGGAAGAAAGACAAATAAACCTCAAGCTGTCCGTTATATAGGACTTGCCACTTGGAAGAAAGACAAATAAACCTCAAGTTGTCCGTTATGTAGGACTCGCCACTTGGAAGAAAGA
>Ga0209282_1000973_pt1 | contig 14980 bp, 6 predicted proteins | sample Mtrugardesep15_FD_187529 | JGI IMG/M metagenome (GOLD analysis project Ga0209282, IMG submission 187529) | Root nodule microbial communities of legume samples collected from California, USA - M. trunc garden sep15 (SPAdes) (version 2) | ecosystem: Host-associated > Plants > Roots > Nodule...
GACTTTCTCATAAATGTATATAAAAATTTGTTTTCGCGTACATAAGAAAATAAAATCCACAATATACGCGATTCAAATATTTAACATATTTTTCTACATATAAGAAAAAAATTCTATAGAAAATTTATATTAATGCTGCTAATTTTTATTTAATATCTTTAAACATTTTATAATATTAACAATGTTATTATTTTTATATGATTACCACAATGTTATGCGACCCATGCGAGTTACTAGTTTGTTATAAGAGATAATGTATGTACGAAAATCTCAGGCATTCAAAAATTTAACCTGTAAATTTCAACCATTTAAAAAATTTCAACTACAATTGACATCCATTTAAAAAAAAGAAAAAAGTTTAAGTCTCCTACATTACGATAGGAGACCTAAAGTGGTCTCCCACCCTAGCTTTTGCCCACCTTTTGCTACTATTTTTCCGTTGATAACTTATAAGTGAAGGGTATGGTTTGATACCATGAATATTAAACAAAGGTACGTACAAATACCCTTCAAATATATGTACTTACGACAATATTAATAATAAGTTATGAGAGAAACTTTTGGCAATTGTTTTTAGGTTATTCAAAAATATGAAATCAACCTAAAGAGAATGACTTCAAAAGATAAGTATGGTGTACTCTTATTATTTTATTTAGTGTGTGAAATTCATGCAACCAGTGACTCCGTTCATAACATATTAATTAACATGATATTATTTTTCATATGTTTGTGTTATCATAAAAAAAAAATGTTTATCAGAACAATGTTTAAATTGGCAAAAGAAATGTGGAATCCTTTATAAAAGAAAAAAAATGTTCAATGTGGAATAAAAAAAAATCGGGCTGCAGAAAAGAACACTTCCATGGTAAAATTTCAACGCTTACTTTGGTGTTTGGTCATCTCCAGAAAAACAGTTTTTTTTTTTTCTTTTTTTCTTTTCAGTCTATCATCACAGCGTGTTAGGTGAAGAATTGTTTATACCAATATTTTCAAAAAGGAAAAAAGGTGAATAATTCAAAAGTGGCCGAACTTTCAAATTGGACTTTCAATTTTCAAACCACTGCTGTCTGTATGGAAGGTAAATACATTTTTTTCCTACCAAGATAATAAAGTGTCCAAGATAATACCATTAAACATAGACTCTCCAATTTAATTTATTGCAATAATCATAAACTAATTCCATAATTAGTCTATTTCTAACCCTGTTCTTATTTTTTAGTAAAAAAAGACGTTCTTATTTTAATGCATTTACCTTTTCTTACCAGAAATAAAGTTTTTATTCATTTGTACCAACAAAAAAAAAGTTTTATTCATTAACTATCACTTAAAATATGCAATTATAGTTTTTTTCTTCTTTCGACTATTGCATGAATGAAGGGGAATGTAAGGACGAAAATGACAATACATTGAACACATACATAGATAAAGAAATTGAAATTCTAACATCTCTTTTTATTTTTTGTCAAAAATAAATGATATTCATTCATTCAAATTGATAAAGTATATCGATATAATGCAAATTCGCTAAAAACAAAAAAGACGAATCTGTGAACAGACTCACAACATCCATATTAACAGCATAAAACAGCAAAGTACAAATGCTACACATATGACAATATTTAAATCTCCGGAATAACCATGTCTCCGGATCTGCAACGTGGATGACGCCAAAGTCATTGATTTGATCTGCACTAGATCGAAACTGATATGACAATCTGAAACGATCAAATACTAGAGAAAAACAAAAAAAGACAAACAACGTCGCACAAAGACGACGGACAAAACAACATCGCACGAAGACGACAAAATCACAAAATAAAAAACGAAATAGATGTGAAAATCACTTATTTAAATCAAAGGTAAAGAGAAAAACAAGTTAGATGAGTGATTTTGGATCAAAAATTGACTCTAAATCACCCCTCTTTAGTCAATGAAGGAGAAGAAACTAAGGTTTTAGTGACAGCTCACAAGAGGGAAAGAGAAAAGAAGCTAAATTCAAACATCTCTTATAGTCTTCATCCTAACAATTTTAATATTTTTATCGATAAAACCCGAGAACCTTCGACATTGTTATTTTCAAAAAAAGAAAGTTAAGTCAGCTTTATCACCTAAATTATTCTCTCAAGAGTACTCCTTGATCCCTCACTTGATTTGCATCTTTGTGCCAGCTAAGCATGGCGTGGAAATATTTGATCCATCTTAAACAAATAGGACTGCATTGTTGGTAGGTATTACAGACCATAGCAAACTCAAAGTACCAATACTACGAAATGATTAAGTCAATGCAATAAAATATTTTCAGTATGAGAACATGCCACATCAGAAATTAATATTATAATTCTACGTAATACGTAGTATGAACTATCTGAAGTACTACCAATTTTTTTTTTGAAATAATCTGAAGTACTAACATGAATAACATGATGACTTTGATATCAGAGTTTTTTTATTATACCTTTGGTAAAATATATAGAATAATGTAAAGTCAACTGATCTAGCAAAAGACCTGCATGTGGTACGTTTTTTATTTTTTGAAATGGAAGACCTGTATCATGTGGTTCAGTCAAGTCAATTTGGCACGTACATACCAATCTCTTCGAGGTCAAAGACAAAGGTACATGTCGTTACTTCATGGATTTTCATTTTAGAAAGACATGCATTGTTGGCTTGAAATGTCACTTCCTTGTTCATACCAGTACTTTTGAAGTTTGTACTTGGACTTTCAAAGCACGATGGAGTGGTTACTCTTGTTTCAAGTTTTAATATTTTTTTGGTTATTGTAAGTAATATGCAGATGTTGAATTTGTTTGAATCATTTTCTGCTTATTTATGTGAATTGAGTTTGGAAGCATATCTTATGGTACAAAAATTGTTTATCGTGATACAGTGATACTTGTTAATCATCCATCAACGAGATTCTCATAGCGGTAGTTAAAATTGACTTTGCGAGTGAATCAACTCCTTACCAACTAATCAAACTTTCATTAGCAACTTTTCTTTAATAATACTTTGAAAATTGAGTTGATAAGCTCATTTGGGATGGTCTGGTGGTGTTGAAATCCAAATTTGAAGTGTGTTCTTTTCAAGATCTCAGGTTCAATTCTTCTGTTACCAATTTTGGTAGGTTAGTTTGACTTCTTAAAAAAAAATAGTGTGGCTCTCGTATAACCAAGAATTCTAATCCAAAAGTGAAGAGGTGGGAGAGATCAAATAGTCAACTCTTTCTTTAACATTTCTACTTATCGATTACTAGTAATTTTATGGTTCAAAAATATATATTTAGTTTTCATCTCTAAAATAAGTGTGTTTTTATAGGCTTTGTTTCACATGGACAACCAAAATGCTCTTGCACCATCCTCAAATGTCCTCTTAACCATAAGATTAATAAGTCATATCGTATCTCATTTAATTTAATGGTGCAATATATTGATCTAAATGTGAAAACTAATTTATGCATAATGTAAGACTTATCTAACTTGTGTACCGTAAAATAGGCCATTTTTATAACATACATGGCCTTAGGAAAAAAATGGTGATGTAAAAATTAACCCTCGACCTTCGTCATTATTTTTTATACCTAAAATGATGTTTCCTTGATAAGATCTAAGGATGTTATTCTTTCATTCAAAACCATAACCAATGTTTCACAATCAAGCATATACATGCAGCGTGGTTCATGACCATGTATAGAGCATACTGCATATATATGCTTCAACTGAAGTGAGACCTACAAATTCGTTGATCTTCCATATTGCTGCAGCTAGTACCTCGTTGTATTCATCTTTTCTAACAACTCCTAATCCTTATGTACCAACTTGATTAAGATTGGCATCACATTTATTTTGATATTTCTTGAGCTAGGTTTGAGCCATTCAACCCTATTTTGGTTTCTACCGGAACCATTAGTTTTTGTAGTATCCATTATTTTTTATATGCAAAAATCGACGAGGTATGACTTCCACTTAGACCAATCATCATGTTGGTAGTCAAGATATGACTTTTAAAATTAGTTCGTTTAAACATAAAATATTATTATAATATTAAAAACCGAACATATCTTTCTTAAAAAAAATAAAACCGAACATATCCATATAATCTTTATACAATCTCATCGACCATCTCCAAAATCACAATTTCAATTTTTTTTCCTTATTTTTTTCTTAAAAATAAGCTGATTTTTCACTTGAAGAAGCACAAGCATGATCACTGACACAAAACTATATAATACATGGGTAGTGGGTGACATAACATAGTGCACATTTTTGTTGCTACATGTTACTCATATTGTCTCCCTTGATCACTTCAATATAATATCTAATATCTATATGCTTAATTAATTTACTTTACTAATTAATTTGCGTACTAAAATTTACTTTACTAATTAATTTGCGTACTAATTATGTGTATGTTAATTTTCTGGACTCTAGGAAATCCTTCTTCTTGGTTTCTCTTGTGGACATATACGCAAGAAAGCTAGCAAAATCTGTGTCCATGTAACGCTTTGGATTCTCTTCATCAATGAGTTTTGGTGACGGTCTCACAGTGCAGTCAAAAGGAAGGCTATGCAGAGAAGCCACTGATACTCTGCTGTTAGCTTCATTCACCAGAACCCTGTGTAATACACTCTTGTATTTTCCGTTGCTAAATATCTGATAAATACCACACGTTAAAAAAAAAAGTAAGTACATTACAAACCATAAAAAAAAGTTTAAGTTACTAACAATGTAAATTGCCACTCAAATGATTCAATTCGTGGATATTTATTGAAATAATTTTAAAAATAATATAATAAATTAAGTGACGTCACAATTTTATTTTTAAAAATAATATAATAAATTAAGTGACGTCACAATTTTTTTTAAACCAGATATCATTTACGCGCAACTGTAAAGATTAATCATTCAAGTTAGATAGGATCACAATGAATGATATAACTTTTTAATATGAACAAAATATATTACCTCTAAATGATCGCCAATATTGACAACGAAAGCATTGGGAATAGGTTGAACAGTGAGCCATTTGTCTTGATATTGGATTTGCAAACCCTCCACTTCATCTTGGAGGAGAAGTGTGAGGAAGCCATAATCAGAGTGAGGGTGCATTCCAAGGGTTAGGTCTGGTTCAGGGCATGGTGGGTAAAAATTAGTTACCAACATTTGGCTCCCATTGTCCAATTCTTTCATAATATTATTATTATTGTTGTCATTTTCTTTGGCCTCCTCTTCTTGGTTGGCTTCCATAATTCCTAAACTTTCTAGGATGGCTTCCATTATTGTCAAGAACAGATGTTTGGTTTCTTCTGCATAGCTGGCCACCACTTCCCTGTTTAAAATAATAGTAACAAGTTAAAAAGATGCACTCACATCATATGTTGTAATTAGTGAAAATCTAAAAGAGTGAATAGATAAATTAGTCTTTGAAATTGTAGACATCAATTAAAAGTTTTGGGATTCACTATGAATCGACAAATACATCATTGAAATTGTAAAGAGTTTGTCTAAATTATTCTTTTATAGTTAGTGACTATAACGTAACATTTGACGTGAGCGAGACACATTGAATATATAATTTTTTTATTTGAATGTCACATCCATGCCACCATACAAGAACTAATTTGTCTATAAATTAGTCCATGAGCAATTATATTTACCCACAATTGTCTTAAACATGACCTAAGTTTCATAGAAAAACAAGTCTCTAATGAATTTACACTGATATAAGATCAATGTATAGTGTGACATGTCTAGTTAATGAACTATACATCCTTTAACGTTACAAGAAGTATATGTCAATCTGCAAAACTATTGAACTATTTTGATCAGTGTGTGGAATTTTGAGGATTAATTTGTCTATTCATCCTTTACTATTTTAATATTTTTTGTCATTTTTAATCTTGTCATGAATTTGATTAATTAACAAAAGTTTGTCTACTATAAGACAGACCCCAAGGGGACCCATTGACGAATTTGCTTTGATTAATTAATAGATATGTTCCAAATCAATCAAATATTATGAATTAAGGTGAGCTATGTTGTAATCACAGCACTTACTGAAAGTCCAATGGGGAGGCAGGCCAATGAGGGACGAAATCAGGCAAAGGATTACAAATGAGTTTCAAGAAATCCCTCCAACAGAACACTGAGTCTTTTGTTTGACTGAAACTGGTCCCATATCTCACAGCTGCTCTCATATCAGTTGTCATATACTTAGCTCTCTCCTCCAATGGAAGATCGAAGAATCTTCCTGCAACATCTATGATGCTCCTCGTTATATCATCTGATATGCTGTGATTTACTAGCTGCATCAATCCAATACAGTAACATTCAATTTAGATCATTTGGAAAATCTCTTTATTGTATAGCTTATTGGAAAAACCAAATCCCGTAAAGACAAAGTTCGACTAGTTTATAAATGCCGACACTCTTCATCTTAAAAATTGGTTTTATAAGTATGTGTTATGTGCAATATAAAATACTAATATTCTATAAGAGTTTGGCGACTCGAGATATAGACGAACCAAGCTCAATAATATTGAAAGTGAAGAGGTGTATTAAAAAACCAACTCTCACATACATTAAAATAAGATCTAATTTGTTTTTATAAAGAGTGACATCCTTAAATGAATTATGACCAATATAAAAAACGAAACATGGCTCAACATGCATTAGGCTTCATATCCTATCTGTATGTTTTTAAATAAAAATTGTGTCCCGTCTATTCAATTTATTGTTAGACAAATAAATTATATATTTTTTTTAATTAATAGAGACATGATTAAATATGAATGTTGTATTCTTTCATTTCTCATCTTTGCCCCAAATTGATTCTTTTTCTTCTTCTAATAATCAAGAAGACCCGCATTAGACAACATAAAGATAAATTCATGAATTTAAGTTGTGTGTAGTCACAGTTAATCTCAATCACAATCAGTCAGTACATTGATGACCTTTAGAATCAAAATCTACATTGAAATTTGGATCATTCAATCTTATTCGAACTAATGCCGATGTAATTGACTGCGTTACGGCATGAAATTGCGACAACACACAATCCAAATCCACAGGGGATATAGTATTTGATTCTTGTTAGGGTAAGAAAAAGTTGAATTTCAGTTGAAGACATCAAAGTCCTGTTAATAGAAAAGACAATGAGAGATATAATATAATATGCTATCATTTTCATTGACACCTCAGACATTACAGTTTAAACATTATTTGTGACAGTTGTTTACCAATTTCCTACCTGGAAAAATCCATATTCTTCACAAGCATTGGCTAGAGACTGAAGAGCTTGTAGCCTATTTGGACCAATAAGATCAGTGAAATCAATTATGGGCAGCTGAAGATTTTCTTTAGCAACATTTGAATCATCCATACTCTTTGTGGGTCTTTCTGAAACTGGAAACATATACTTCTTTGGTACCTTGTGAAGATAACCTTTCTCATACAAATGCTTCACTCCTTTATGATATTCACTTTCTATTGCATGACAATCCTCACTCCTTTCATCATTCATTGCCATTGCAGGAGACATGAGTAACCTGTAAAAGCAAATTATATCAAAACTAGTAAATACATAAGCAATCTATCTTTGCAAGAATGTGAAGAAAAAAAACTTGTGACATGTAATAATGCTAAGAGTTTCGAATTGAACGAATATAACATGAACATGTGTTTATATATGGATCAATCTTCAGGTTTTGAACCGGTTTGTGAGAATCGAGTTGGACCCAATTCAAATTATAAGATAGTTTAAAACATGAAAACTATAGTAATTCCCCAACTTTGATTATAAAAAAAAGTATGCAATTCTACTTTAACTTAGTGCACGTATAAAAAATGTTAATATGCTATATGAATTAAGATTTTTCCAACTACCTTAGGTTGGGAAATATATGGATGGTTTAAAATGGGGCTTAGAAAGTTGGAAATTGAGAAAGAAGGTTGGTTAATGAATGTTAACGTTATGTTGAATTTGACGTGTATTTATAGTAAAGGGTAGAAGGAAAAGTGGGGCAGGAAAAAGTTGCAAGTTTTGAAGAAACCACTCTGAGGTTTCTAAAACCGTAGAATTGAAGACTGATTCTATTCTATTCATTTTCAAGTCCAATTTTTTTAACAGAATAAAACCGTTGACAAACGTTCAGTCAGACCACGAGATCCATTACACAAAGACTGCATCCATCTCTTTTCATCACTCTAAAATTTCTAATAAGTAGATTGTCTCTTTCTTAGATAGACCCTACTCTCTCTATCACTTTGTAGTTTTGTTACAATTATTTTGATTTTGTTTTCTTTTTCATGTTATTTAACTGTAGTTTTTTATTATAAAATGTTCTTACAACATTAATTACTTTTTAAATTTATAAAATAGTATTTAATTGCAGAAATATAGGCATAGCTGACTTTTGGACGTGCATATAGATATATATTTCTGCTCCTTTCCTAATGATCAATTTAACTTATTTTACGTAAACAGAAAAGGTAAATAATTAATGAAAAACACAATTTTAAAATGTTACATAGTTGTTTGTTCCCGTGAGCTTACCTCCATTGGTAGGGATATTTCATAATATATTTTGTGATCGTAGTTCGAACCTCAGACACCTCTAAAGAGAATTCTTAACTACTAGACTATTTGACAAAAAAAAAAAGTTGTTTATTTTAAGCACAACACCATTTGAATTATTGTTGATTTTAAAATAGTTGATTTTATTATTCTCAAGATGAAGGTTGTTGTGCGTCATGTTCGACCTTCATCGTTTTTTACCGGTGGATGTTGAATTTGAATCTTTTAAATTGTGAAAAGATTATGTGGATGATAATCATTAAAATATATTATACTCTATAACTTATAAAAAGAACAAGTGAGATCCAATGTAATTTATAACAAGTTAGATCCTTTGTAATTTAACGATGACAACATTCACATAACTATCTTAATTTTTTTTATTCAAATTCGTGGATGCTAGGGTTGGTCAAAGAAGGAGACCACTGAATCCCTTACCCTAAGCCTCCTTACGGAAGTTTCTTTGGGTCATTTTTGTATACTGTGTCACTTTTGAAAGACTTCTTGCCCCCCATTGCTGAACTATTGTTACACCTCTTTGGTTGTAAACTAATAATTGAACCTTTATTGTGGACAAAATATACAAATAAGAAAAAATAGATCAACATTGCCCGTATATTTACGTTGGCTTTTACGTATTTAGATATCAAGTCTATTTATAAAAAAATAAAATTAACTTGAAGTATAATTTTATTCAATTACTTGTCTATAAAATGCAATACAAACTTAAAGGAAAATTAGACATCGACCACAGTCCCATGTTACACCTTGAAGTTGACTAGCTAGGGCTTTGCGTGCATCTTTGTTTCCCTGTCATAACATAACTAAGATTCCACCAATTTGTATGTTTGGGGGTGGAGGCGTGGAGGTATTCATACCTCTTAAGAGGCTTGAGTCCCTGCTAGGTTCTTTAAAACCTAATATGTTTTTTGAATCGAAATATAAAAATATTGAATTAATTTGGAATGCAAGTCAACATATTTTTCATGTATTTAGTTAACAAGTTTGAATAACCACAAAGTCTTTCTTCTTTAATACAATTAATTTTTTTAGAACCCCCTAATTATCAACCCTAGCTCCCTCCGCTACCCAATTGTGCGTATCTATACAAGAACATACTCCCTCCGTCCCAAATTATATGACGTTTTGGACATTTCACACATATTAAGAAATGTAATTAATATTGTGTGAAAAAAAGATATTATGAGTTGTTTTACAAAACTGTCCTTAATAAATAATATGGGAAAGATAAATAAAAGAATTGAAAGAAAAGAGAGTAATAAATAGTTAAGGTTATAATAGGAAAAGTAACATTAATATTGCATTGGTATTGTAAAGCGACATATAATTTTGGACAAATTTTTTCCCTTAAGCGACATACAATTTAGAACGGAGGGAGTATTACCTATAATTATTGGTCCAAGTGCTAAAAAAACTCATACTCTTTAATAAATGGTCAAAGGTTGGATCATTGACTCTTGGTAAGAAGAAAATTGGGTTCTAGGAGAGAATACGCATTATCTGCTCTATAAATGTTTGTTATCGAAAATTCATATGTATCAAGAAATTTTAGTTCAAGAGAAGTATCTACATTGTATGGGTCACAAATTTTTTGATAAAGATTGGTCACCATTGCTAACAACCGTGGAAACTTTATACCAAGTATATAATATCGTGATAAAAAAATACAAATTTTTTATTTATTCCAGTTTGGCTCCGCTTAAATTTGCTGAGTATATGTATATAGGAGCCTATTTATGCTCCTTTTGTTCTGCTAACTTGGTTAATGGTTGAATTCAATCACCTTCTAGTTCTATAGTTTTCATTTTTGATGGCTGTTAGTGCCTTCGAGAATTATTTATTAATCGAAAAGACAAAAGTGTATCTCGTGTTCATTTATTTACTTTCCATGTCATCATGCTAAAACTTTTATTTAGTGGCTATGTGCTTGTTTTGTAGCTGTGGCAATATTTTAATTAGCAGGATACATATACACTTGATCGGTCATTTTGTATACTCTGATTCCTTTAATTTAATTTGTTCATTGCTCCTACTTTTGTCTGAATGGTCTCTCGAATGTGATACATGTCAAATCTTCTAGGTGGTTTATTAACTTTACTCATTTTCTTTTGCCCTCTTAAGTGATTCCCCTTTAATTTAATTTGCTGCATAGTTTGCAATTTTTCTTTTATAATGACGGTTTCTAATGCCTTACATTAAACTGCTTCGAAGAGCATGATATCGAAAGAAGAAAAAAACCCGTTCAATATATGTTTAAATATAAGAATAAAAACGAGGGTAAGGTGTATATATGGGATTATGGACTATTTTTATTAAGGTATGAACCACCACATTTGTTTTCTCCCTAAAAAAATTCAACACGATTGATTTCAAAAGAAAGACTAAAACCAAAATAGGGAGAAATTAAGAAGTTTCATGGATCCTTGGAGGCATGGATCATGGTTGGACTAGATGATACTTCTCTCATTCCCATGGTCTTCTATTCTTTTAAAGAGAGTATAATGAAAAAGATAAAGTTTATCGATTAGATTTAGCGAGGGAACCATGATAAGATTTCGTGAGATGATATAATCTAATGGCAAAAAAAATGGTCATTTGACCTCATTATTTAATTATCAATTTATCAAGTGCAATTAATCGATTCAATCACTTTTCACCCATGCGAAATAGGTATTAAAAAACGCCACTTTTAAACTAGTTATATTAAAACACTGATGTGAAACGTCTTTATGGTAGCATTTTTGAAATTAAGTTGAAAATGCAGGACATTTGAAGCCATTTATGTAGACAGACGACTTAAAAGGGGGGTCTAAGGAGTGATTTTTTATGCTTGGGATTGTTTATAACCGGCTCAGAATCTAATTTTATAAAACTCACGCCTCCACGTGTACTATAATTTACTCTCTATCGCCTTCCAATATCCATTAATGTTCATTAAAAAGCCAAAAGGAAAATCTATAAAATGTACTCCTGTAATATATAAAGGAAAATGTTACATAGACACTAATTATTTTTATATACCCTTGAATATCACATGCATTAGAAAGATAAAAGAGGAGAGGAAAGACAAAGTGTACTTGTGCAGGATTCACGTGACTACGTGTCAGATTTTTGTGTAGATGTTAAAAGATGTATTACCACTTAAAGGTGTCTATGTATCATAACTCATATATAAATACATAATAAAGTAATGGGGATGTAACTTTTATGCATAGCAATTAACTCAGAATTGGGGATTGTAGTTGGTAGATACAAATACGTTGGTATGCAGAAATTGAGATTTATTTGGAATTTTCATATTTTTCTATATTTAAGTTGTATGAGTCTACTCTAGTCAATATATATATATATTACATGAAAATAATTAAGTTTATGAACAAACACATCATGGCATTATATAACAAAAATACTGTAAAATAATGAGTCATGCTATGCATTGATTAAAGAAAACAAAAAAAATAAAAATTTAAGTTAAAAATAACACTTTTTAAACTTTTGAGACATTAATAAAAAATTTTCCAACTTTCAATATGATAATACTAGTATTTGATTACCTAACCAATGTCTCAATGGTGTCGATATATCATTTTCCTAAAATAAATAGTTTCTATTGTAAAGGTTTGGGTGAGGAAAGACCAATTAGTGAACAGGACCACAATTAGTTTTTCCCTTGTTGACAATTTCCACTGTTCCATGTCATTCAACTTTGGTCAGGTCTTCCTCTAAAAAAAAAATTGGTGTGGTCTTATGATGCTATTACCTATGGTGGCCTATATATTGTCACGCAATTTTACTTTTTTAAAAAATTAAGATTTTTTTTTTACAACTATAATAATCAAATAATGTAAAAAGGAATAAATCTAGTAAGTACCAAAAATAAAATTAACCTGAATCGACCTCACTTTGTGTATATAACATTTTTTATATATAATTTCAAAAAATAATGTAAAACATTCATTGCCATTAGTTTTGATGATTGACAAGCTTCAGCGTTGTCCTATTTCCTCAATTCATTGGATACCATTTTTCCATATGTTGTATCGTGAGCTAGAAGCTGTGTTTCATAACAAATAACAAATAGTATTTTATGTTCCGTCACCCAATCACATGTCAAATAATTTTCCTTTGAACACTACATTACTGCAACTTTATTTGTTTACATGCACACATGATTCAACAAGATTCTGCATCACGTCACGATGAACCTATCGCATCTAAATTAAATAATATCATAGCAAAGAGATTCATTCACATTGAACTTACAAGCCAACATCACGAGTCCGTGACTTCTAAGAACGATCATATTAACTCGTGACATTCTTTTTCCCCACTCCCTTCGACATCTCTCGCACGTCCCTATAAAATCGTAGACCTTTCTCTATTGATTCATGCGTAGAGTTGTGTCATGTCCGGCTCTGACCATATTTTAACATGGACGGGACAGTAAAATGCAGATGCGAAAAATGCACATATGATAAACATAATTGACGAACATAACTTAGACACACCTTAAACATAAAATGTCACAACTTTGATTTGAAGCCTATAATTATTTTGGAAATTTATAAATGATTGGTAACGTCGATATATTTCATAACTCAAAAAAATTGTTCATTGGGTATTAATGATTATGGGAAGTGTGAAACAATAATATAACACAATATACAATTTACAAACGTTTCGGACATTGAACAAGTGACAATGATTTCCTTTGTTTTTACTTGGGAGCATGTAAAGAGTTGTCTTTACCAGCAGCAGATTCATCCAGTTTCTTTCTCAAACACGACATAATCCAATAAAACAATCCTGCAGAAAAGAAGCTAACAAACCAAGCATTATTATAGACAACAACAAAAGTTTCTGAAACTGATTTTAATGTTCCAACTTTATGCAAAAAACCAGGAATCACAGGTAACATTCCAACAACAAGAGCCACAATTGCTGCCACATTAAATCCCTTAGTGTAATAGTAAGCACCATAAGGATTTCTTGAATATAAATCTCCAATGCTTAAATTAGTTTTCTTCACAAGATAATAATCCACTAGAATAATTCCTCCAATAGGACCCATCAATGCAGAATATCCAACTAGCCAAGTATATACAAAGCTCTCACTTGACTTAAGAAGCTTCCAAGGTTGAAATGCAATTCCAAGCAATGCTGTTAGTATAGCACCTCTTCTAAAATTGAACCACATTGGACTAAGATTTACAAGAGCATTTGCGGGTGCGACAACATTGGCAGCAATATTGGTTGTAATTGTAGCTAGGCTTATACCAAGAATTGCTAAGATTGTAGTCACAAATCCACCAATTTTACCAAGTAATTGAATTGGGTTGGAAATAACATGACCAAATATAATTTTTGTTGATGATGTTACTACTATACCAACAAATGTGAATGCTCCCATAAAAATAGGAAGACCAGCTTGACCAATAATTTGATCATTTTGGCTCTTAGCATATCTTGTAAAATCAGGTATGTTAAGAGCTAGAGCAGCCCAAAAACTTATATTAGCAGTTAGAGAAGGGAAGAATAAAGACCAAAATTCTGAATTTGATAGTTTAGAGGATAAAGAAAGCATGTGACCAAATCCACCAGCTTTAACATAAGACCAAATCAAGAGTAAGGAAGTAAGTAGAATGAGTATTGGAGCTGAGTACTTCTCAAGCTCTCTAATCCCTTCAATTCCTTTCCATACAATTGATAATTGAACCACCATGAAGGTTAAGAAGCAAAAGAATTCTAGTGGGGAAGTGCCAAGCCAAGGTAGAGATTTTGACAATGTACTTTGTTTTATTGAATTTGGCAAAAGAAGGAAAATTGTCTCACCACCAATCCATGTTTCAATTCCATACCAACCACAACCAACTAAGGCTCTTAAAAGTGTGGGGATATGAGCACCATGAATGCCAAAAGATGATCTAGCAAGAACCGGAAATGATATGCCATAACGCGTACCTGCAGTAACGTATCCAGAGATTTTAAGTTGACGAGACAATACTCTTATAAAATTTCAAGTGGAATACCAAATATATAATGAACCATATATGTTTGGCAGCTAATATATACACTATTTTTGTGTCCGGATACGATTATTTACACATATCAAGAAAATCAATTAATTTAATGTTTTTAGCAAAATTATCTTTTTCCTATAATATCCTTCAATGTTTATCATCTAATCACTTACTTAACTTTGTGTAATAATAGTTAATGTTCCGTTGAACTTGCAAATGGCGTATAAATAGTCACAAAAAAAATTCTCAAAACATAAAGACATAATTAGAAATCTATATATTGAGAAAGATCAAAATCAGTGGGAAAAAATGCTTCTAAAGTTCAATGTATAACATGTTCATCCATCCCTTTATACCTGGAACTTTAG
>Ga0209282_1000975_pt1 | contig 14970 bp, 5 predicted proteins | sample Mtrugardesep15_FD_187529 | JGI IMG/M metagenome (GOLD analysis project Ga0209282, IMG submission 187529) | Root nodule microbial communities of legume samples collected from California, USA - M. trunc garden sep15 (SPAdes) (version 2) | ecosystem: Host-associated > Plants > Roots > Nodule...
CTTGCTACACCAATTTCACTGTGTGTTAAGTACCATCATTCTAGCACTAGTTCATATAGCTTGCTACACCAGTTTGATGCATTACATTCAAGATGTAAACCCATAAAATTTGTTTTCTGAATTAATTTTTGAACTTTTGAAATATGTGGGGGATTGTTGTATTTTTTAGAATATTTATTATATTTCAAAAGTTATGTTGTCTTGCTGATCATGTGCTACGTTACCTTTTCTTTATTAATTCACTTGAGCAATCATGTACCGAGTAATTGCAATTAACTATTGTTTAAGAAAATTTAATTTGTTTACTGTGTCAAGCGGTTATTATCTCTCCCAACGTTAACATTTTGACAACAATTATATAGCCTTTATTCTTACATGATTCAGTTACAACTAGCTAGCTGCTATATTAAACTATTTTTTACGGAAAGAAAAAAACAGTTAAGATTTTTACTTCTAGCTTTGATCAGTAACAACAAAATTAACAAGTATCAATACCATACATCCCCATAATATTATTTTTGTGCAATCAATAATTCTGGGTTCATCTTCCTGAACAAATTATATTCTCTTGCTAGTTCTGTATCCTTGATTACCATCAAGAAAAGTCTGTTAAATCCTGAGGGATTAGCGTATAATTACGCGAAAAATCCTTAAGGACAGTGCGATCAGCACGTCTCAGACTTCCTCACTGCTTGTTTGTTCTACAGATCTTGATAGTTGATTCCGTAGCAGGTTTGATCTGGTGTTCAAAGATGTTGATAGAGTCGTGGTCGGTGATCTAATTCGACAACAATACCAAGAAAGATAAGTTTCATTGAAATCTCTTTTGTTTATATTTTATTGATTCTTTTATTCATATATTGATTATTTTATATAGATATATTATTATCCCTAATTTTACAACATATTTGTCCTTGGAGTCTTAGTTTTAGGGCTCTGATTATGATGTTGGTCGTTTTATTGTTATTTCATTTTGTTGAGAATATTACTTAGTATGTTGAAATTTTGAGTTATACTTTGGCGATGTTTTAGGATGACATGACTATTTCAGTGTTTCTTTATATTTGGTGATGAATTGTCATGATGAATATTCCGCTGTGAGTTTTTGAAAAATTATTTATGCATGTTGTGGATTTATTGAAGTAACATCTAAATTCTTTATATGATTGTATCATTTACGTGTGTTATTGCTTTTTAGAGTTTAGGGTGTTGCAACATCGATGTTACATTTATACCTACCTAACAAAGATGCTGCCAACAATTGGAAGTTGTAGGTGCGGTACTGCTAACTGTATCCAAAGTTGCAGCCGAATGCTCCCCACGAAGAGGCTGTTGCGCTTGCAACTGAGTTGCGGGTCCGCTATTGAACACAAAATTATAAGAGTTTAATTCTTTTACAAAAATTATAAGAGTTTAATATACATATTTTTACACATGTATCTAATATGTGTTTTGATATTAATTAACGAATATGACAGTAATTTATTAATTCTTGCGAAAGATGAGCACTAACGTGTGTGTCTTTCTGCTCTTTTTATTACGTTAACATTTAGAAATTCTAAAAAATGTTTTTTTTTTTTTTATGAAACATTGATTTTGATTAAAAGAGTATATAGGTATAAAAAGTTTGCAACTTTTAAATTATAACAAGTTCATCAAACCATTTTAATCTTTTTCAATGATACTAACAATATAACAACTATAATATAAATTCTTATTTTTTAATGACATCAATAATATAACATCATCATAACAAAAATTGCTTAAGAATATAATTAGAATAATAAAAAAGATAGTTCAAAATCCACACTATTCTCTTTCTAAAGTATATAATAAAGATAAATATATAAAATATTGTTCCTATCGTAAAGAGATAGTTTTTATTTTAACTAGATTTGATTTGTTTTAATTAATAATTTCAATAATATCATAAAAGGGTAAAATGATACATAAAATAGTTTAAATAAACGATATAAAATAAAAAAGAAAAAAGTATAGATAGATGGCAAACATTATTTATAATTTGTTTTCCCTCAAAAAAATAAATTATTTATAATTTGTTTTAAAGAATTTGTATTTATAATAAATTTAAAAATGTTTAACGGTTCATAGTTCATACTAATTTAATTAAATTCAAATGAACAAACTTCGAAAACCTGTATCAGATTGAATGCGCATTTGAGTTATTAAGGTATGTATGTATCTTATTGTCGATTTATTTACTTACTTAAACCCTTTATGTTAGCTCATTTGTAGATTAACTTAAAGGTTTGTTTGGATCCTCCACATAATCTGGGTTTCTTTTCTGGGTTATTATTTATCAAAGTACACCTTTTCAATTTATTTTTTTAAATTTCTAGAAAAATATGATTTTCGAATTAATCCCATTTTCCTTTTATGTATTCTTCATTGCCCATTTTTTAATTTATGCATTGAATGTTTGTTTTTCTGCTTTGATTATACAGAGAATAGCGAGAGATCAGAGGAAGGAGAGTCTGAAAAAGAAGGTAATTGTCACATTTTTGTTTTTTATGTTTAATAATACATTTTGTTTAGGGTTTATTGGAAATTGAATTTATGCCTTTTTATTATATGCTATAAAGGTGTATGATAGTTTCTGATTGTGATTACATTCAATTATGTCATTTTCTTAAATTACTATAAGTGTCCACGTGTCATTGTCGTATCCGGTGTTTGTACTTGATATATATTTCTTACATAATTACATTACTATAAGTGTCCACGTGTCATTGTCGTATCCGGTGTTTGTGTCGGTGTTTGTGCTTGATATATTTCTTAAATTACTACGAGTGTCCACGTGTCATTGTCGTATCCGGTGTTTGTGCTTGATATATGATAGTTAAAGAGTAATGTAGGTTGGCTTCACTCACTCAAAGATCGAGTCAAACGATGGATACGAAGAAGGAGAAGCAACAAGGGAACGAAGAATCGTCCACGAAGAAGGAGCGGCATATTGTGACTTGGACGCAAGAGGTACTTGTTTATTTAAAAAATTTCTAAGAATCAAATGTTATTAGGGTTTTAATCCAAGATTGACAGAATCGCGATCCAACTCGTAGAATAGTTTGCAATCCCGCCGTGCCAGAATATCGCTGGATTTGTAATCTGGTAGGAGTGGCCAAAATCACCACGTAAATTTGTGGGAGCGGTGGAATCGAGCGTCTCTGCCGATTCTGTGCGTCTGCCTCACAGTTCCGGGTTCACGGGACAAAGGTGGCTGTTCAAGCTTGATATTTGGAATTGTAGAATAAAATTTTGAAATCTGCATTTTTTGGGACTAATCTCTGTTTGAGATTTGGCTCGTTTACCATTGATAATTTCCCGCATTCACAGGACAAAGGTGTTCGTTCAAGCTTGATATTTGGAATTGTATTTAAAAATCTGCATTTTTGGGCTGTTTGATCTAAATCGAGCGGTCACCAATGTCCTGAATGCTGGATCCCTGATTGCAGAGAACCAAAGTTACATTTCGGGTGCTTAGTTCACATTTTATAGCTTTTCACCCCTACCAAGAGTGTGTTGTGTGGGGATCAAACGGCCATCCTCCCCTAGAAGCTTAAGTACTGTTTAAGCAACTTAGCTTTACCTGTTGTATATTTATTCATTATTCCATTGCATTTGATGGTTTCAGGAGGATGATATACTAAGAGAACAGATTGGAAATCATGGAACTGAAAAGTACTTGCTCCCCTTTCTTATTTTTTCTATTGCCATACTATTGTTTTTTTGCTCTTCAATTTTTAAAAATTTAACAGAACTGGATTGTTCAACGGTTGAATTGTGAACCATCACAATCTACGGTTCAGTTATTTCTTCAGTTTGATATTTGTTTTGTCCCGGTTGAACGGTTTAAGGCAGTTGAACCATGACCACCATGAGGTCTCTCAGGGTTGGTGTCCTGTTCAATTTCTTAAACATTTTCTCCGATACTTGCCAAATTATAGGAAATTTTTATTATATATGCAGTTGGGCAACTATTGCATCCCAATTCAAGGACAAAACTACAAGACAATGCAGAAGAAGGTGAAGTTTTTATATTTTGAATTTTAGTGTAGCTGTTGAAGATTTTCATGGCTTCTGCTTTATTGTTACTGTCAATCTTATGCTTAGTAACTAATACAACAATCTCAGATGGTACACTTATTTGAATACTAATTTCAAGAAAGGTGGATGGACACCAGACGAAGATATCCTCTTATGTGAGGTATGGTATATCAATGTTTCATATGTTCAAAATTTTAACTTTCATCTATAACAATTTTCATAATAATTTAACAAGCTTGTTATATAATAAAATTGGCTTGAACTTTGAAAACTTGTACTTCATTTTTTTGTCCCTTCTTTCCCTTACATCTGTGCGGTAGACAAAATCCATCGTTGAACTTACTAATATCATGGAAAAGCTATTTATTTCCCATAGCCTTGCCTATTCGCATGTGTTGGTTGTCAATGAGGTTTTAGCTTAGTACTAAAAGTTTGGTATTGTAATCTTAGGAGACTTGAGCTCAAATGCCTTCGAAAGCAGTTGTGAAATGCCCATTAGTGCCACTATAATTAGTGGGTAATTTCCCCTTCCTCAATATATAATTTTTAAACCTGATGTGTAGGTTACAACCAAACCAGCGAAACAAACCAAATGTGAGGTGTAGGTTGTCCACGAGGTGTCAATTTAGTGGTAAAGGTTTGGCCTTGTAATCTCAAGAGACCGTTCAAATCCCCCCTTGGAAACATTTGTAGAATGACCATTGCTATCACTTTTTTTTTGGGTCTGTAGACGAAGCGTTAAGCACCACTGAAACTCACAACCATTGCGAGGTCCCGGGTTTGAACCCGGGTGAAGGCGTTCAGTCTAACAATTTTGGCATTGCCAGTTGAGCTAGGATTTACGGGAACACCAGTAATATAACTTTAATTAATGATAATTTCCCCTTCTGCAATTTTATTTTTAAAAATCAGAGGTTACAACCAAACCAACCCAGATACTTGTATATGTTTACTGCACCAGATAACAGAAACTACATCCGAAAGAAATGTATCTGTTAATTTGCCCTTCGTGACCTAATTTTTTGATATTGTCTTTGTAGGCTCAAAAAATATTTGGAAACAGATGGACTGAAATAGCAAAGGTGGTTTCGGGAAGGTAACTGAATATTCATCCCTACTTTCTTGCAAATACTGGATGGCTATTTTGTGAACGGTTAATTCACAATGTAATGCTTTCTATGACAGAACGGATAATGCTGTAAAAAATCGTTTCTCCACACTCCGCAAGAAGAGGGGAAAAAATGACATTGATTCAAATAGCAAGAGGAATATTTCCTATCAAGGTTATAATACAGATGCAACGTCAGAATCTTCCATGCCAGTTAAAAAAACGAGGTATCGTGCACTTTTAAGTATTGAAATACTCAACTTTTTGCAAAAAAAAGTTTTAACATATTATCCTATTGCATTATAGGATGGCTCATATCCCTGATGATGCAAAAAAGATCAACATTGGAGACAGATCACATTTGCGAAATGCAATTTCAATAAATCAGCAACCAAGAGCACCACTTGCCGAATTAGCTCCACAATCAAATAATGTGAACAATTTTCCAGACAGGCATCATGTTTCCAATGACAAGTTCAACAGTTCTGGTAATTGTCTCAATGGAACTTGAATATTGCATTATGATAACCAGGGACAGAAAAGTGGACTGAATTAATATGTTCTGTAAATATAACTTTCGTCATCCTTTGAGCTAATGTGATTTTGGTTCATCTTGTTTGTCCAGGCCAAAACAACAAATATGAACTCAAAAAGGATGATCCGAAGATAAGTGCATTGCTTCAAATAATTGATTCAGAGAACATGGAAAGAGTATGGAAGGTGAGAATTGAAATTCCATATTTGAGTCTTGAACATTTTATATGCTTCTCCAAAAAAAGATCTCTCTCAATTGTTTGATGAGCAAAGCCCAAAAATTATAAATATCGGTCCTGCCTGTTACAGATTATAAAAAAATTCTTTTTGATAATCAATAATTTAGAGATTTTGAAAAAAATCTCAAGCATAAAATTTATGAAGTTCATCGAACATTTTTTTCATCTTGGCTTAATTCTATAGTACCATGGTAGTACAACAATCTAATTGGGAAGTATAGGTGTTATTTGTTCGTAAAAATTTGTTGAACATTTTCAACTTCTCTACTTTTGAGTCTGAAGCATTCATCTTTCTAGCATCTTTTTTTCCAATATTAAAAGTTTATTTTTATCTTAGAAATCCTATCCACAAGCCGTTAACTCTTGTTCTTGTGCACATATAAATATGATAGATGTCATAATGCACGGATTTCAAATATCATATAACACTTGTTTGAATACTAGCCACTTCTAGAGTCGCATATAAAATATGATAGGTGTCATAATGCGCAGATTTCAGATATCGTCTAACAATTGTTTGAATACCAGCCACTTCTAGAGTTTCTGAGCCAAACAGATATCATTGGAGAAAAAATTGCAGTTTTACAGCTTGTAAGTCATACAGTCAAGGAGTTTAAGAATAGTAATGAGAGAGGCCAATCCCGCTTGAGGTAGTTTAAGTTCTTTGAAAATATAACTTATGTGGCCTCTGTTAAATAATTTCTAATGATTTCTGAATATGATATAGGCAAATAAAACCAGAAAAAGAATCCGCAGGAAGTACCGAATACAGTACAGGATTAACTCTGCAGCGTAAGTCAACTGGTACTGGTGATAATTTGGAAAGCTCGTTGAATCAGGATACTGGAACTGTGCAAGCTACACAATTTGGGGTTAAGAAAGAAGTATGTGAAGGTGTGAAAGAGGTTCTTTCTACTGGAAAAGTGAAAGAAGGTAAGAATAAGATAATCCCCTTCTGTAATGAATAAATCGTAAAAGGAAAATTACAAGAAAATATTAGGCCCGTTAACTTTCTGAAATCATTTTCCGTTTTTTATTTGCTAAAATTTATGTTCATTTTACATTGATAACAAAAAGATAAGTGATGAAGTTAACAATTGTCAGAGAGAATATGAAAGACAAGCTAGGAAGAATGCATTTTCAAACATAATAAAAACAATGTTTTGGAAATGCTACACCTGTTTTAAAAAATTATAAAGAAAACGATGAGAAAAATATTAGATCTATGTTCTTTTTCTGTATGTTAGTTTAAGTGTAAATGAAAATAGAAAACATTGAAAGTAAGCTGGCCTAATTTTTGTAAATGATTCGGTTTAGGAACAATTAACCACTTAATCAGTTGACCTTTAAAGAGTTCATGAAGAACCACACCTAAGCTCAAAGAGTTCCTAAGCTGAAAAATATCAAGACTAAAATGCTTTTCTATAAGCGAATGCAGTAACATCTCAATGAATCAGAAGTGCTAATAAGATATTTATTCTGTGGCAGATATGATACCAAACTGTGATGAACAGATAATTGCCTCGCCAAGAATGGATTGTTCTCCTCTTCAAGTGACTCCTATTTTCAGATCCTTGACTGAAGGAATTCCAACCCCAGAATTTACAGACAGTGTAAGTTACCTATGCACTTAGGATTAAACAATTTGAACCACAACAGTTATAATGGTAATAATGGTGACAAATAATGACATATTACGGATACCAATGAACTTGTTAGGACATAAGACTAATCAGGAGTATGTTAGGTTTGGAATTAACGAGTTAGTTAGAGAAGTTATTAGTTAATTGGGTAGTTAGGTTTATCTTGTGTATATAGGTAGTTTATTGATTTAGAGGGTATCTGATCATTGTAAACTTTGTGAATCGTGTAGTCACTCTAATGTAAAAAGGGGAATCCTATGGATGAGTGTTTTCTCTCCTCTCTTCCCTATTTTCTTAATACAATTGTCCTTTATATTCCATTCAATTCTTGGGTTCCTAAATATTATTCCGATCTGCTGGATCTTCGAGAGACCGCCAGCTCTTCAAGAAATGGAGGACATGTGGGACAAGAAGGTGGAGTTGTCGGGTTTTACAGGGACAAATCCCATTGTGTGGATCACAAAAGCTGAAAGGTTCTTTGAGGAGCAAAAAATTCATGGGTTCAATCAGCTGCAATGGACTTTCATGAGAATGGAGGGAGAAGCCATGTGTTGGATCAGTTTTTGGTATTAGAAGGACTCGGATTTAGTGCGGGGAATCATTTTCCACTGACCTGATAAAAAGATTTGGTAATCAAGAACCAGAAAGGTCAGGAACGGAGTAACAGACACATAAAGAATCAATAGCAGTAAAAGATAAAGAATCCAAGGAAGAGGGTGGGGAGAACCTGATTTGAGTGCAGCAATTCCTTGTCCTTTGTTGTTGCAATCTATGCAGCAATGCCACTTTCGATCGAACACGTGTCAGTGTCATGTCTAGTGTCCGGTCTCCGTGCTTCATAGTTTGCAATCTACCATATACATGCTGCCCCCATTCCCAATTTGCTTTCCGCTGTTTTCTGCAAGCATCTCAGGTGTGTTCGCTTTCTACTTTTTGTGCTCCTTAGGTGGGTGTGCCCTCTCTGGCACAAGCCCCTCTGACACATATATCCTCGTCGTCGTCGCGCATCCTTCGGGTGAAGCTTATGAAACATCTCAAATCAAAAGGTAAGAGACCTTGAGAAGAGTGGTAGCAGTCACTAGGAGTATAATCTGTGCATGGAGCTGAAAATGGCCCGTGGGATATAATAGGAAAACCAAAAGGGTACCAGTTCTGCTATATTCTTTCCATACAAAGATCTTCTCAGAGAGGGTTATATCAAAGAAGAGATGGCAATTGGAACTGAGAATATCTAAGTGGCCCAATAGTTTGCAACTGATGCACCATAATCATGTTATTTTTCTGATGCAATACTAAGATGACTTGTATTTGCAGATTATAGATAAAAAATAATGTGGGCTAAAATGCATTTTTTTTTAGTCCCCTATTTTTACCGATTCATGATTTTGGTTCCCCGGTTTTAAAATGTCTGATTTTTTGTCCACTTATTTATTTTGAGGCTGAATTTTAAAGTGAAATATTCACCTAGAGCTTTGTCATGCATCAAATTCTTAACTTTTGTCGTATAAATTAATGTATATTTTGATGAATGGAAAATATTTGATAAGTGTTATAGGGGGACCAAATTTAAAATATGAGACAAAATAGAGGGACCAAAACTGCACGTATCATAATAGTCAAATAATGGTTGCATTTAGTATTTGCATCACTAGTGCTTCTGATTAAACCTTAATACGTAGAAACCATTTTTCCATTCAATCCAGCACTGGTGCATTAGAGTTATTCTCACCTTTGTTTTTAGTGTGCTTTGTAATGACAACTATATTGTTTTGTTTGTTAGGCACTAGGATATATCAAAGCTTGCAGTATACTAACCATTTTTTAACACTTTCTTTCAGGAAAAGAGCTTCCTAAGGAAAACACTGGGAGTGGAGTCTCCATCCAGCAGTACCAATGTCAACCCATACAAACCGCCACCGTGCATAAGAGCCCTTCAATATAATCCGTGATTCATCTGCCATACAAATATTCATATGACATTCTGCTTTTTGAATCCTTTGCTCCATCCTTGGCAATTCGTCTTTCAGAGTTTTTCTTAATTTTATAGGAGGTGTAGTGAAGAAAGACTCCTTCAGTATAATCCATGATTCATCCGACATACAAATATTCATATGACGTTCCCGTTTCCGAATCCTTTGTTCCATCCTTGGCAATTCGGCTTTCGGAGTTTTTCTTAATTTTTTAAGGTGTAGGGAAATTTCAAGTGTAGAATGAGCTACCTCTAGACCAAGGAAGTACTTCAAAGTTCCTAGATCCTTTGATTTTAAAGGAGGTGTCAAGAGCTGCCAATATAACATCATCAAAGTTTTCCTGTTTTGAGAATGATTGCAATCTCTTCCTTAAGTTTTGAAAGGCACATGCATCCCAGAGAATGTTATGATACATTCTTTTAGCATCATCCCTTTCACTCAAAATTACTTTTTTGATACTTGCACAAAATATTGATGTGCTTAGTGTGTCATCCTATTTAAGTTTGTCATTTTTTTTGTACAAAGTGTTCTGTCTGCAGAATCATTAGCATCCTGATTGTGTGTGTGCATAAATTTTGTGCCTATCCTATTAACTTTGAATATAGAGAGAAAAAAGAGTTCAAGGATAAGCAGTGTCATCTTGAATTCTTATTTGATTTTTTGGGTGTGCATACATTATGTAATAAACATTTTTCCCTCTTCTGGGTTTGATGTACTGAAACCTGACTATTGGAGTGTGGAAATGCATTTTGGTTTTGGTGTGTACATTTTCTTCAAGGGAAATGTTAACTAGTGCCCCCGGGCACTAGTTAAGCACTTTAATTAGTAAGTTTTTTTTTTATGAAAAGTAGTGTATTGAGTGCATTAGAAATTGTAATAGTTGACTTTTTAAAAGAATAATTGCTTAATTTGAGATGATTTAGTTAGGTTTTGGTGTTTAATGTACCTTAAATTAGTGCATGTGCCGGTGTCGTATCTAGTGTTTAATGGCTGTGTCGTAGATTTCCACATGATTTTTAATGATTTAGATGAGATATCCAAAGTACACATAAAACAACACTCAGAATTCAGAGGAAGCTAATGTCAATGAAAAGAAAAACTTAACAACATAAATTATTTACTTACAGAGTATACAAGGCACCTCTAAGTACTCTGACCTGGCAGAAGCATGGAAACATGGTCTGTTTGACATGGTGTATTGTGGTCTGTTTTCTGTTTTGAAGAAGAATTCTAGGCAATTGCATTCTTATTTGGTGGTGGTGGAATACAAGAGGGAAACACATAAATGATTACTTGGCCACAAGTAATGGTGAAAAGTGGGAGGGAACACCTTACAAAATAAAGTGCTTACCTTTGCTGTTAACTTAGCCCACAAAAGGCTCACTTTTTGACCAGCCAATTTCCACTCAATCAAATTGAACTCACTTTCACTAAATACTTTTGCTAGAGAGTGTATGTTAGAATTGGACAATGTTAATTTTAACTAATAAAAAAAAAACTAATAAAAAAGTGTATGTTAGGAAATGTGTTACTAGTATTATTATTTCTCTTAAGACAATACATTCTGCATTTATTTCTAGTGACTGATGTGTGTCTACACTTGAACCTTTCCACTCATCATTTTCTCTTCCAAATTAAGTTCTTAGGCTCTCATATAAGGCAATCACCGTTGCTTTGCTCGCCTGAAGATTTTGGAAGCTATAAGCTGGTTATTAGGATTATTTAAAGTTCTTTTTGACTGAGGATTATTTAAGTTTGTGGATAGATTGAAGAGAGTGTAAACAAATATTAAGTGTGGACAACACAACAACACCATAACCATCTAACTTTGTTTTAAACATTTCTTGTTTCAACATTTACCTCGCCACTAAGCCCAGATCTTTTCAATGGAGGTAATTTTGCACATTTCTTATTTCTCACCATTCTCTATATCTCATGGTAATTTCTTATGGCGAGCACAGCAGAAGCGATTATCTTATATGATTAGAGGATAGACTGAAGATAGTGTAACCGTAAACAATTATTAAGTTTGGACAAACTATACAACAATAAAATTAGTGGTCTTGCTTGATCTAACGGTAAAAAATATATTGGTCTATGATGGACAACTTTAATAGTCGTCCATGTTATAAGTCACCTGTAAATTTATACTTTAAACTTCATGATCAGTCTAAGAGAAAATTCTAACATTATATTTAGAAAGGGAGGGAGTACTTTAAAATGTTCAAAACTCAAGCGAAAACAAACATTGTCTCTTAGTAGAGGCTAATGCTCCGCCTAATTTTTTACTTAATAACTTAATTAATACCAATTTGATTAAAATAACATAAAATAAAATAAATACGTAGTTCACAATGAATCACAATCTTAGATTTTTTATTGTGAAGGAATCACAATCTTAGATGTAAAGACGATGGGTGTCATGGGTTTTTACTTCAGAAAAATAAGGTCAGACTGTTGTTGCAATTTCTGATAAGTTTAATTAAACAGTGGAATAAGGTAGAACTCAACCAAGTCTAAGTAACAAGAAATTAGATATCTATGTTCACTGTTCTATGCAGTTTGAATTTAGTTTGAAGATTTTTTTATCAAGAAATTATGTTGAAGAATTATATAAGTGAAATACACAAAATAGAACATTAGATATTTCCAAATGACAGTTTATGAGTCACAGCTGGGATGTATTTGCTAACCATTACTGTTAATTTAACTGTTATTTTGTATATCCCTTGCAACTTGCAAGAAATTTATTATAACGATGGTACATTGGAAAACATAAGCAAAGTTAAATGAACGTTTGGTTACATGTTCAATTTTTTCAAGTTTGCTCAAAAATGTAGCTTCTACAAAATGACAGCAGAATCATATTTAGATGTGATTTTATATCCTCAAAAGCCAAACCAAACACACGCTGAATGGTTTTGATAATTGAAAAAGATTGATTAATCTCTTATGGTGGTAATGGCAATGACTGGGAGAAAGCACAACTTAGTAATTGTGGACAATGTTAAGTTAATTTCATGCATTGTAAATTACACTTCTTTATGCCACTTGTGTTGTATTTGCAGTACTCATATATGGTAATGCAACGTTATTATTTAGTGTTGGTTGTAACACTCATCAACTTGATGAAACACAAGTTAATATCACACAGAGAGTGTTTATCAAAGTTCTAATCAAATGAGTTCTATACAAGGGCTAACAAGTAAATCAATCCCGTTCAAATAAATTTTAAAAAAATTATGAGAAAAATAAGACCATAAAATAAGTTGAAACAATGGAAAAACCTTCAATGAGAATAAAAAATTGGGTTCAAAAATAAAAATATTTAGGGGGGTTTAAATAAAAGTGTAGACTTGAATATGTCATTTTCCGTGTCTCCTTCACAACAATCATTGAACCTTGTATCTTTTTCTCCATCAAATTTCCAAAGTTAAATCTTATCTTCAGAGTGAGGTCCATGGAGCAATATAATTAGATATTGATAGAGCTATCTACATCTACAGAAAGAAAGCTCATTAAAACAATTTAAAAATGCAAGACAAAAGATACAAGATCCACAAGACATGTACCATGGAATCATATTTAGTACTCCAATAATATATACTTACTTTGTCCCTTCAGGGCCGTTTTAAACAATTCAGAGGCCCTGTTGTAATTTAAAAATAAAAATAAAATTAGGAGGTTAAATTGGAGGAGAGTTTGGCTGAAATCCAGAATAAATTAGGTCCCAAATTCAAAATTCCAACAATGTTGTTAAAAATTAAGAAAAATAAGCATAAAAATAAAATACTGGAAGTTAAACCCAAGTCATCACATAAATACATGCACTCCCCAATCGCTAGACCAACTAAACAAATCTGATATAAAACAACGCGGATAATATATATTGTATTTTCTTAATGCCTTTTATATAAAAAAATAATAATTTTGGACCCCAAAAATTGGAGGCCCTGTGCCATGGGCCTGGATGCTCTTGCTTTGGGCCGGCCCTGTGTCCCTTGATCATATCTCAATTTTTCTTCTTGGATTTGTCCTGGTGACTGTGTTTTTGAGCATTATACATTTCAGCAATCTGAGAACAAGTGAATAAAGCATGTCCAAATAATTCAATTTTCAAATTCGCACGTCACTGATTTTCGATGCATGTTTGGTATCATGGTGACTTTGCTGAGATTATGGTGAAGTCAAGTCATTTTGTAAAAGTTACACTCAATAGCTTATGCAAAATGACACTCGTTCGCTGTAATTTTGGCAAAATCACGACGATACCAAACATACAATCAACTTCCTTTTCATATATCGTAAGTTGAATAATGAAGATTGTAATTTACCCTTGAACAAACATTAGAGTGCCCAATTATTTTTTTATACATTGTTATCATCAAAAGTTTAGAGACATTGTTATAAAATTCATCTTAGTTCAACAACAAGACATATGACCTTTAAGGTGATTGAGGAGCAATTTGACATCTGGAGGGACGTTGGATCCCACCGACCTGACCACTTAGATCTAAAACTTTATTCATAATTGGTACACTTATTTTAGTTCCAACAAAGAGGTAAATGAGATTCAAAGAATCCTAATCGCTTCTAAAACTCTAAATCAATCTTATTTTCAGCGATGAATCCAATTGTTATTTCTCAATCAAATCAAACTTGAAAATTTCTTCCATTTTACTACTTTTAATAGCTTTAGCTAATTGTCTCATTGAAACAATAATCCTTGCGAAGACAATTTTACTTACTAATTTATTACTTGAAAACAGTTTAGTGCATTTGACAAATTTAGTTATCAGCATCTATACGACCCGTTTGGTGCGCAGGATAATAAGACAGGATATGATAACACTATCATATCCTATTTAAATCTGGTGTTCGGTGCATAAGTAGGAAAGGATAAAATAAACCTATTTCTTATCATATCCTATTGCCTTTGTAATTTTAGGTGAACCCATCGCACGCGTATCTCTTCTATTCCTTCAAAGAACCTCCTTCGACTCCCTGCTCTGCCTCCTATCGTGTTTCTTTTTTCTTGTTGTGCAGTTTAAAAAAAAAATTCCAATTTCCTTCCTCTTCCTGTTCCCAATTGATTTCAATTGATTTTAATTAGTGCATCTTGATTTAGATCTCAATCGATCTCTATTAACAATATCAGCAAATAAGACATTGAGAACAATCATGAAAATTAACAATTCAAAAGAAAATCATATTAAAATAGAGGAATTTGGTTACGAAAAGGAAGAAGAAATCGGTGTTACACGAGCAAAAGGAAACATGGTAAATTGATGAGTGTACCAAACATAAGATATGATAAAATAATGCTATCATCTTATTTATTATGTGTAAACCAAACATATGAAAGGATACATGTCTATCATATTATTATCATATCTTATCCTTATCCAGCT
>Ga0209282_1000976_pt1 | contig 14964 bp, 10 predicted proteins | sample Mtrugardesep15_FD_187529 | JGI IMG/M metagenome (GOLD analysis project Ga0209282, IMG submission 187529) | Root nodule microbial communities of legume samples collected from California, USA - M. trunc garden sep15 (SPAdes) (version 2) | ecosystem: Host-associated > Plants > Roots > Nodule...
ATTCCGCTGTTACATTGAATATTTTGATGAAGAATAAAATATTATTCATTGTTGTTTAGTGATTTTTATGAAATGTGACATCCTGAATATGGGTTTAACTCTGATAATATATGGAAATTTTTATGTCGGGATTTCGGGGTGTTACACTAACCGGGTTAAAGATATTAAAAAAGAAATTATATGGTAGTTAATGCATTGAAATTATGTAATTAATTGATAATAATGTCAAAAGCAACTTATAATAATTTTCTTTTATGATATGCTTAACTAGTGTCCTGAGGGCACCGGTTAACAGAACCATTTTTTAATTAATTGATTTGGTTTATTTCGAGCTAGTTTAGTTATCTAAACCATTATATTCGAGCTAGTTTAGTTATCTAAACCATTATATCAAACTTAATCAATGGCTAAAATTGAGGATCACATTAATTTTCAAGTTAAATTAAATTAAACCTAATTATCGTATAACCCTGAATATATAAATACTCCTTGGCTGTAAGATGAGGAATAAAGAAGGACTAAAGGGACCACAAGTTCACGTAACCCTAGGAGAAGAAAACAACAACAACAACAATTGCGTCAACGAAAGAGACAAAGACAGAGACCAACGTCCACGTTGTATCGTATGTCGTCTTTCTTTAACTTTCTCTCTCTTTCTCAATTCCTGTTACTGTGTACGGTATTATTCCCATTTCTTAAACCCTAACCCTAATTTTACCGATTCGAATTGGGGGTTTTTCTTTAAACTTCGAGATTAATCAATTCGTCGTTTTACAAGGTTGCTATGGTTATGAATTGTTGATAATAACTTTAATCTTTTCGTTAATTTCTGTTTTCATTCATAAAATTGATTCGTATTTTTAACCTGAATTGACGAGTTTTTTTTTTCTTTTTCTTTTCTTCTTCTTTCCTTGAATTAATGAATTTGAGTGTTTGAATCTTGATTTAAATTAATGATGATGATGATAAAGGCTTATTCAATTTAAATGGAGTTAATGTTAATGGTTCCAAGAATCTTTGTGAATTTTGCATGATCCTGTTTGTACCTGTTCTTTTAAAAAAAAAAAACTAGAAAAAAAGGAAAAAGAAAAAAGAAAGAATTTGAAAGATTGTGTAGTGTTGTTAAATAGCAGCTATAACAGTGCTAGTATTTGAATAAATTGATATTGTTCTGTAATACATATTTTGGTACAAAATATTGTGAAATAGCGCCGCTATAATGTAAGTGGAATTTGAACAAACCGCTATTATTCGCGATCCATAATTGACAACTATAACTATTTAATTGTTTATTGAACATTCTTACTATGGGGGTCACTTTATTTGTTACCAATGTTGTCAATCACAGATATCGGAAAATAGCGGACTAATAAAATTTGCTGCTCAATAGTTCTATAGCGCTACCTCTATAGCAGCTATTTGTCAACATTTTATACTAAATAGTGTGTGCGGTTTGTCCTAACTCGGCTACAATATAGTGGTATAGCGCCGCTATAGTTGTTATTTAAAAATACTGTTTGTTACTTTTTAATGTTCAAAGATTTTGTTTTAATGTTTTGATCAAATTTTTAGCATTAATAAGCCGCGGTTTAAGCTGGTCAAGTCTTTTTTCTAAGTGAAATTTGAATATGGGCTCTGTTATTTTGTGTAGAGTAAATTATGTTACATCTGATAAGCTCATAGGATTGATAACACAGTATCTTACAGGTTGTGACACTTACACATTGAGCTTGTGACACTATTTAGGATTTCTGTAAATACTGAATATTGTGGCGAGGAAAAGATTGTGAAACTATTTAGGATTTCTGGAAATACCACATTGAGCTTGTGACATTTACTTCAAACACTAAATATTGTGGTGAGAAAAAGAAAAGTTAAAAAATTGCATCCAGGTTGGGGAAGGCATTATTTGAAAGAAGTATGATAGTTAATAAGAAATGAGAAAAAAATGAAAATGGGAAAAATTAATCCTTTTACAATTAAATGTTTGTATAAAAGTTATAGGATATTTTTGTACTACTATATACTGTCTGTAGGTGGGATCTGTCTCTTCCTAAATAGACAATTCACTTGAAACAATTAAGGAAACAATCTCAACAATTGATCTTGGGTGTTAAACTTGCCATAAAAAATAAGAGTTCAATGTAGAGGAATTAAGGGAGGGGTTGCTGAATTTTTTTTAAAGAAGTTAGAAAAATGTTTATTAGTGTCACCCTGTAGATGTGTCAGGATTATTTTCTTTTCTAAATGCTAAATAAATTTTCAATATCTATTTAGTAGCGGAATGGTGGTCTGTGGTTAATGAGTATTTGATACTTAAATCTTAAATGATGCATTTTAGATTAGTCTTCTTTGATTTTTTTTCTCGTGTTCATCCTGAATCATGGACTTTTCTATTTAAACATCTGATCTTTGATCATCCATTTTTGTGTCTATTAGGTTGTGATACCACTTTTAGATGATTTCTGATTGTTAGCTCATGTAAATTTATTATAATTATGTTTTCCCTCTTTACGAGTTTATGGCACATCAAGAACATTGTTGGAATTTTCTCTAACATATAGTTGTTGATTATTTCTTGTGGCTTGATAAAGCGAGAAGATGTTTGCCAAGGGTTTTCATCTTGGTGGGAGTACTTGGAAAGATATACCAAGAAATTCTTCATCAGTTTTCTCGAACATTCCGCCAAAGAGATGTTTTGATGAATTAAGCAATCAAGGAGGATTCTCCACAGACTGGCGGTATCATCCTGAAATGGTATACAACCGTAATTGGATAAGAAGAAAAATGTAAGTGAAAGTTATTTAATTTTCAAAGAAATGTGGTTGCACTTACTTTTAACATATGATTGCATTTGAATTGAGAGTATACTAACTATAAATTTATTCAGTTTTGAAATCATTCAGAATGAGCAACTTGCGCCTGCGCTGGAAATATTGCTACTTACCAATGCTGCTTCAAAGGTTTGTTTCCTGACCTGTGTCTGAGCATTAAAGCACTATTTTTTTGCTATTAACATAAGCCGATAAGAGTATCAAATGAAAGCTGTACCTGTATGTTGTTAATTAAGCACAATTGTTTTTCTACAAATTTTGCAGGAGGAATATATGAACCTGGAGACACTTAATCAGCGCCTGCAAGCTCTACTGGGTGTTCCTAAGTCTTATAATACTGGTTACTATGGCGTGCCAGAAGCGGGACTATCTCATCATTCTATTGCTCATAACCTGCCTTGTTTTCCTGGTGATGGTTCATCTATCCCTCCACTTGCTAATATGGATGTGCTTTCTAACTTACCTGTTTCTTATGGTGGAAGCAATCTGGATGGCAACACCAGATCAATTAGCAACTATTTTTCTCAGCAACACGCAAATAACTGTATGTTAAAAATTAGTTTGTGATTTCTCCTCAATTTCGAATCTTTCGTTGTACAACATTGATTTTGTCTTTGCAGCTATATATATTATTGACTTTTTCCTCCTCTGCTTTTTGCAGTGGAGATGGATCTGACAAAATACAAAGATTGTTTTCCTACTACAATGGAAAGATCCCTCCAATCTGAAGATTCAAGTTTTATGTTCTCTCAATCTGCCTCAGTGAATACTTCGGAAGATACAATGCAATATCAACCACAGAAGTTGGATTTTCAGAAGAATTCCACTGGAATACATGTTGTTAATGATGTCCCTTCTGATAATACTGAATCCATACTACGACCTGCCAAAATACAGAAAATGATGGATTCAGGTTTTGGTGTATCTTCGACTAACTATCCAAGATTTGATCAATGTAATTATGGGATGGTTCAACCTTATTCTTTTCAACCACATCCAGAAGTGCAGCAACATTCAGAATTTCCCCTCTCTTCTCTCCATTATGAGAGCAATGTGGAACAAATTACAAATCCAATTTTTCATTCTGCGGGAGTTAAGGGGATAAGCAAGCCAGGGCTTGAAAGCTATGATGTGATGGACAGCAACAACTTAAAGAATATTGTCACGGGTATAAAATCTAGGATGCAATATCTCGACATGGATCCTATTCCTACTAATGGAGAGGATATACAAGGCAGAACTGAATTTGACCATGACATCAGATTAAATTCCAGTATGCCTACTCTCACCAAGGAGCCTGTTCCTAGTGCATTCTGGACAAATGCCAAAAAGAAAGCCGATGAGCTAACAGTTGATCAAGAGAAGCTGACAAAGTCCTCAGTTACAACAGTTAGTGGGAAAACGAACTATGTGATTTATGATTTGACTTCTGAGCCTAAAATGATTCCCTCGAAAGGCTTAGAAGCTGGTCGAATATCATATAAACCAGATTCCCTAATCTATGGCATGATAGACTGCCAAAACTCGGTGGAAGTTGACCGTGTCCCAGAGCTTATTACAATTGATGGTGATGATGATGAAGAGGACATACAAGGAAGAATTGGATTCAACCGCGAGGGGACAGAAGCTAAAGAGAAAGTCAGTGAACCACAAGTTGATCAAGAGAAGAAAGATCTTGAAAGCCATGTCGTGATAGACAGTTGCAAATCAATGGAAATTGACATTGGGTCGAATTCCAATATGCCTGCTCTCATAAGAAAGGTTGCTATTCCTATTGATGTAGATGACAAACAAAATAAAATTGGATTCAACCAAGAGGGGACAGATGCTAAAGAGGAAGTCAGTGAACCAAAACCTGATCAAGTGAGGCAAACAAAATTCTCAAACACAATAGTTGATGCTGTTTCCTTGATTGATTTGTTCACACGTGATCAAATTACAGAACATATTAATAGTCTCAGAAAGGAATCCGTTCTGGTTAGTACACCACCTTCCAGTGTTTTCAATTACCGTGATCTGTTTAGCTATTGCTGTTATGAGTTATGTGTCATGAACCAACCATCCCAGAAAGTTAAGCTATTTGGTTAAAGCTCATGAATGGTTCTTCTTTTAATCTTTGGATGTTATATATGCATGTTATCGTGATACTTTGAATGTCTGTATGTGCGTGCATGCTCAGCTGATAGATTCTATTTAACATTTGTCAATTTCTGCATATTTTTTTTTTTTATAATTATTTAGTTTGTGATTTTTATTAAAATTACATTTTTATTTTAGCAATTTACATATATGCATAATTCTATTTGCTTCTGAATTTTTATAAGCCATATAAAAGATAACAATTCTTTTATTACAGATTACTTCTGAGGAGGAAGCAGGAACTGAAGCAAACACATGCCAATTATGTGAAAGGAAAAAGCTATACTTTGCACCAGTACCAATTGTTTGTTCATGTTGTGGCACACGCATAAAGAAAACATATTTCTGTAGAAAAGAAGAATCGGATGCACAGGGTTGCATTTGCTCCGTGTGTTACAAGACTTCTAAAGGTGGGAAAATCACATTCAATGGGACATCAATTTCTAAGACAAATCTCAAAAAAAGGACTAACGATGAAGTACTTGAAGAACCGGTAAGTTTTAATATCGATTACTCTATAATTCAGCTTGATATACAGAGAACTATGTACCAACTCTTTACGACTGTTGTGTTCTTCTAGTGGGTTGAATGCAATAAATGCAAAAGATGGCAACATCAAATATGTGCACTCTACAACAACACAAGAGATTTGGATTGCAGTGCTGAGTATATATGTCCAGTATGCCGCTTAAAAGAAATTGAAAATGGAACGGATGTTCACTTACTGAAGGCTGCTAATTTTGGTGCTAAGGACTTGCCAAGAACCGTGTTAAGTGACCACTTAGAGAAAAGACTTCTTGAGTGTCTCATGCAAGAGAGGGAAAAGTGGGAAAATGTTGAAGGGAATGAGAATCTTGATAAGGTAATACCGAGAAATCCGCATGTATGCACATAAACTTCAAATATCCTATCATTTTCTTATTCTTATCATGTAAACTGAAAATAGTAGAAAATTAGTCTTCTGTCGTGTTATTGAAGTTATTGATCTTTTTCATCCATATATATATATATATATATATATACACACATATATATATATAGGTTTGGAAATTCTATATTATTTACTTATGTACCATGAATTACTGCAAAATTGTAGGTTATAGCTGCAAAAAGTCTTTCTATTAGAGAAGTGCTATCTGTCGACAAACAATTGAAAGTGAATAAGCAGTTTCTGGATATCATTCCAGAGGAGAATTACCCTGCTGAATTCTCTTATAGATCAAGAGTAAGTTCAGTGGATTATCAATAAATAAATAAATATACCACCTATTGCTTCTTCTGAACTAAATGTCTCTTGATGTCTACTCTAATATGTCTGTATTATTCAAGAAGATTTAATACAAGTTTGCTTGGTTTCAGGTTATTCTTCTGTTTCAGCAGATTGAAGGAGCAGATATATGCATTTTTGGAATGTATGTCCAGGAGTTTGGCTCTGAATGCGGAAATCCGAATCAGCGTTGTGTATACATTTCATATCTTGATTCTGTCAAGTATTTTATGCCTGAAAGAAGGACAAAGAGTGGAGAGGCCCTTCGTACCTTCATTTACCATGAGATATTGGTATTTTTCTTTTAAACTATTTCAATGCCAATAGAACTAATAAAATGAGCACTTAATCCTTACATTCTTTCTTTTTATGTTTTTTTCTTTCTTATCATCAGATTGGATACCTTGATTTTTGTAAAAAAAGGGGTTTCTCGACTTGCTACATATGGGCCTGTGCTCCTTCAAGAAAAGGGGATGATTATATACTATATTGCCACCCCAAAGAGCAAAAGACTCCGAAGAATGATAAGCTACGCCGGTGGTCAGTTTCTTTCTCTTTTATGTGTCTCTGTGTGTTGGATTTTCATGAGTTTGTGTATACATTTCATTGAGAATTTGAGTGTACTATTTTCCTACTTTTATCTTCTTTGTTTTCAAAAACTAGCCCTGCCAATCACTGAATATTTATAATGTTGTTTATGCAGGTATCTTTCAATGTTAAAAAAGGCTACTGAAGAAAATATTGTTGTTGGTTTAACCAACGTATATGATAATTTCTTTGTTGCTGCTGAAAAAGGGAACTCCAAGGTGACAGCTTCTCGCTTGCCATACTTTGATGGAGACTGCTGGTCTGGTAATGCTATGGAAGCAGCCAAGACCATTGAAAAAGAGTGTGGAGGAGACTATGAAAAGATGTTGAAGGAACAAGTGCCAAATAGAGCTTTAAAGACCATGGGACATGCCAATCCTTCCAAAGACACTGCCAAAGACATTTTGGTGATGCGAAAAGTATGTCTACCTTGTCTTACATTCATCCACGTTTTTTCCATTTATAGTGTTGTACATTTAGATAAATTATACAATGTCATTCGATGGGATATATCTTTTTATAATCGAGTGAATGAAACATTGCAATGTTCTAGTTATAAACCAGTTTAAGTTATTTACATAATAATAATATGTATATGTGTAATCTGATCTTTCATCCTTTTCTTTTATTACCCCCAATTTCTATTAGGTTGGCCAAAATATATGGCCTAACAGGGAAAACTTCCTCATAGCTCACTTGCAATATGCATGCATACACTGCCGTGAAGTGATTGTGTCTGGGAAGCGATGGTTTTGCACTGAATGCAAGAAAATTCAGGAGTGTGAAAGGTATGATATCATAAATACATTTGAACTGTTTGTTTTTCACCTCCCTTTAAAATGAATACATACTTGAACTGGTTTTGCATTCAGTGCACAATAATTAAGGCTTTTTGGATTGACATTTATATCAACATATTTCAGATGCCATAGTTCTGATGCACACACTTCAAAGAATGGCGAGTTGCATACACTTTGTCAGGTAACAGCCTCAACCTGAAGTTTTTTCATATGATTCTCTCATTATTTGTAATTTCATGCAATACATTGAATTGTGTTCCATTTTCAGGCCGTTGTTGATGATATCCCCTCCAACACTAAACATAATGATATTGTCCTTGAGAGTAGATTATTTGAAAATAGGGATAACTTTTTGAGCTTCTGCCAGAAGTCTCAGTTTCAGTTTGACACACTCCGTCGTGCCAAGTATTCCTCGATGATGGTCCTCTACCATCTACACAATCCTACTCTGATGACTGTTGTAAAATGTTGTAGCATCTGTAGTGCACACAATGTATTCCAAAAGAGCTGGAAATGTGAGATTTGTCCAGAGTGTACCATTTGCTCTGCATGCTATAAGGATAGAGGTGCTGACTGCCATGAACACAAGTTGACTCAAAATGAACACAAGCTCGCTCAAAATGAACTCAAGTTGACTCAAAATTATTCAAGACCAATATATCAATCTGGGAATCAGGAGTCAAATGAGAAAATGGTATAGGTTTAGTTCCCAGATTTATTGTTTTCATTACTTATTTGTTCTAGACTAGATTGTTGATCATACTTGCTGACTTACACACAGATGGTAAAACTTCTGAACGTTTTAAAGCATGCATCTCAATGCCGCGCAGCTAATGCTGAACCTTGCTCTCATCCAAACTGTTCTCAAATCAAGAAGCTGTTCTCTCATGCCAGTAGGTGCGAAATTCGAGTGAATCGGGGCTGTCAGCAGTGTAAAAAGATATGGTTTATACTTACTACTCACTCTAGGAATTGCAAAGACTCGGAGTGTAGCATTCCACGGTGCAGGTGTGTTGTTATTAGAATTATACACTACCTAGAGAATTTGAGAGATTTTGGATACTCTATTTTCTGACTTGTTCTTTGGGTAAACTATGCATAAATATACTTATTGATTTCACAACCGAGTTATTTTCTATGGTTAAACTATGCATGGATCACTTATTTCTTTATATTTATGTTGATTTTGCAGGGATCTGAAGAAGCATGTAGAATCGAAAGCAATGCATTCCGAATCTTGGCGTGGAACTGCAGTTTTTGAAAGTGGCAAAGCAGTCGTTGATCAATGAATCTTTGTGAATATATAGAGTTCACAGCAGACCACAATAAGCTACTAGTTGGTTGACAAGCTTATCATTTAATAAGTCGTTACAAGCAGTCAATGAGTAGCAATCAATAGTCAATTTTTATAAGCTTCAATGAAGCGTATTAAATTTCGTTGAAGCTTAAGTGTATATAAAAAGAAAATAGTTCAACGTAAGTGTTGAGATTTTCATCATTCCCTTTTATGTGTATATACTTTTGATTATGTATATACATAGATTAGGATTGCAATAGCCTTATATTTAATCTCTTAAAACAAGAGAATCAATTTTGTATTGCTGTGAATATATACATTCAATGGTTGAGAGCCTAAGCTCCAACTACTCTATTCAAGTCTCTCATTTTTAAGAGACTTGAAATTACAGATTCAATTTTGTATTGTTGTGAATGTATATTCAGTGGTTAAGAGCTAAGCTCCAACTATTCAATTCAAGTCTGTTTTTTATAATCATAGATTATGAATTTTTTTAAGATCTCTCTCTCTCTCTGTTTTAGACAATGTTAAAAATGAGGTGAACCAAATAAAAATTGGTACAATGGTCAAAAACTTGTCAACAGAGATAGTTTTGAACCATTGATTCATAAACCCTGTATTAAAATATCCCTAGTTTTGAATTTTTCTAGTCACACCATGACCGAATAAAATATCCCTAGTTACTAAATATACCCTTGGTTTTACACCTAAAACATTTTCCGTGGGTATGGAGTATGGACAACATTTCTTCATAATCTTTCAGAAAAATATGCTTAGACATAAGATGGTTGGAGAACAGGTACATTGGAATGCATTGGCAGTTTAATACTTATGCCTTTTCAGGTGGCCACAAATTTTTTACATAAAAATATAGCTAAATAAGTAGAAGTTGTTGCGATTGCACCTGCTATTGCTTCTGTTGCGATTACACCTGCTATTGCTTCTGTTGCGATTGCACCTGCTGATGCTGTTGTTGGCATATAGCCAGGTAATAGCATCCCGATCAAGCGGAAGGCTATATAAGAAATAAATAGTAGCAACGTCTGTGATGGTAATTGAATACCTGCACACAACTTCTTTTGCTGCAGCTGACCAAGAAATCCATTCAGTTTCATTGCCCAAAAAACTGAGAAATGTTCCTATCCTACATATTGCTTGTTTGTCATGAGATCCACAGATATAAGCTGAACTATTTACATTAAAGGGCGGAAATATGCTGCAAGATTTTGATGAACAGAAGCAGCGTAACCTTCAAGTCCTTGTCTTTGTCCTGACAAGCTTCCTTCCCAGACCTTTGTATATTTAGGCATATTAACAGCAGCTGCATTATTCACAAGCAGCTTCATGCCTGATTGAGGCATTCATTGCTGGAGTAGGAACCATTGCGCTAGTTCCAGAATAGACAACTGATTGAGACGGATTAATTGTTCAAAATGTTCACATTCATTTGAGCCGAATTCAACATTGACACTATAGGCTTTGTATCATGTACATTTATCTATTGAAATTCACTCACTTGTTATATTTTTGTGTTGCTGATTTTATATTTGATATTGTTGTAAAGGCTAATGAAGCGATCCAAACAGTGAATTTATGGGCTGAAAAGGAAACAAAAGGGCTAATTCGTAATTTTCTTACACCTGGGTCGATTGATAGCTTAACTAGACTCATCTTGACAAATGCATTATACTTCAAAGGAGCATGGGAGCAATCGTTTGATGCTTCGAAAACAAAAGACTATGATTTTCACCTTCTCAATGGAACCTCAGTCAAGGTTCCCTTTATGACTAGCATGAAGAGGCAATTTATCAGTGCTTTTGATGGCTTTAAGGTCCTTAGTCTTCCTTACAAGCAAGGTGAAGATGAGCGACAATTCTCAATATACTTTTTTCTTCCAGATGCAAAAGATGGGCTGTTAGGTTTGATTGAGAAAGCGGCTTCTGAGTCTAACTTCCTAGAAGACAAGCTTCCTCGTACAAAAGTGGTAGTAGGTGATTTCAGAATTCCAAGATTCAATATTTCTTTTGAGCTTGAAATTTCTGACGTGTTGAAGGAGTTAGGAGTGGTTTTACCTTTCTCTATTGGAGGTTTGACAAAAATAGTGGACTCTCCAATCAGTGTTTCTACAGTATTGCAAAAGTCTGTCATTGAAGTAAATGAAGAAGGCACTAAAGCTGCCGCAGTCACTGCAAGTGTGATGGTTGGATGTTGTCGACACACTTCAACTCCGGTACCAATAGACTTTGTAGCTGACCATCCTTTCTTGATTTTGATAAGAGAAGATTTATCTGGTACAATACTCTTTGTTGGGCAAGTGCATAATCCTCTTGCTGGATGAACCTAACTACTCAAGCAAGAATTAATCCATGGGTAGCCCATCAATTAAATATGATCTATGTGTTAGTTTTGCTTCATGTTTTGAACGGTTGCTGGCTGTATGCTTCATGCATATAGTTTTGATTTTAATGGTTATTGGCTGTATACTTCATGTTTATGTTTTGATTTTCCGTCCATGACGCTGAAATATTAGTGAAAGTTATCTCTAATGTTTAATCATGTTATCATTGCAATTTGCAACTGTTGGATGTAGTGTCAAGAATAAATAAAGATTGGTGTTTAAGTTGGTAGCCTTTTCCTATAAAATACTGCTGCAGATTTTGGGGTTGTAGACAAAGAGGGCGTGTGGACATAGCTTTGGAGTTTTGATGTCTTATTGTTTGAGGGCCTTAAGCTAGTTTGGTTATAAATTATCTTTGATGCAGTAGTGATTGAATTTGACCATACCAGTTTTGTATTGTTGTGGTTGCAAGTGATATATAGTAACAAAATTCACAGCATACAAATAGACCCAGGGGAAATAATTGTGGTCATACTTATCATGAGGCCACCGATCAATAGTAGCACAAATCAATTTATTATCTTTTTTGGCAATTGCTTGAACTCCATATAATTGATTTAAAGTCAAAGAATTTTGCAGCAAGCCAGAGCATATTCTTAAGGCTAGGATATTTGCAGTAGTAGATTACTAACCTCGCACATTACTATTGCCAGTTGAAATTTCCACAGGGAAACGTTTCATCACTTGTTACTAAATAAATACTTCTCAGGAAACGCAAAGTATGTACCTCTAGTAGAGGCATGCAATATATATAGCCATTGACATTATTAAGTTTGACCTTGAAAGAAGATATATGCTCGCATAACATTAGATTAGTTGCAAAATTATATGCTGAACTCACATAAATGAGAAACTTGTTAGTGTCACTAGTGTTACTGGTGAAAAAGTTGAATGAGAGAAGGTTAAAGTAGAAAATGAGAAAGTGGCTTCTGAATATGAGTACTTGGAACACATACTTTCGTATAGAAAAGTGGAACTGGGTGACTTTAGGATTCCAAGTTTCAAAATTTCTTTTGGACTTCAATTTAAAAATGTGTTGAAGGAGCTAGGAGTTGTTTTACCATTCTCTGAGGGAGGTTTGACGAAAATGGTAGACTCTCCAATTTGGGTTTCCGGAATAATTCAAAAGTCTTTCATAAAAGTAAATGAAGAGGGCACAGAAGATGCTGGAGTCACTGTAACTTCTCTAGAGGGACATGGTTGTTTTACTTCTTTTCTGACCATCCTTTCTTGTTTTTTATTATAGAGAAGATTTGTCTGGTACGATACTCTCTGTTGGGCAAGTTCTCAATCCAGCATCCCAATAGATTTACCATCAACTAGATATGTTTTATGTGTGGATCAAATGGGTTGAGTTTGTCCTACTTACTTTTCTGCTTTTGAGACTTATGATAAAGATTTAAGGTTATTGATTATAGTTTTGAATTTTATTGGTTACTGCCTCATGCTTTGATTCTTCATCCTTGACACTAAACTACTAGTGAAAGTTATTTGTTTTTTTTTTAATGAAGTGAAAGTTATTTGTTAATATTGAATCATATATATATAACATATGCCATCCAAATCTTTGAAGATGCTTGTAGATAAAGTCAGTCTAGAAATTAAAATAACAAAAGCAACAACAATTTTATTCACCAATTCGGTGAATACAATTTAATTTTAATCATGGTTTGCAATTCAACGCATTTTAATTTTAAACGCAAAGACACAAATACCCTAAAGATGAATAAAGCAATGAACATAACACGAACTATATATATTTTCATTCATGTATGCATGATTGAGACAAGGTTCCATACAGGAAACACAAAACCTTAAGACTTAAGGAATTTATTTCGAATTATTGTTGCTAGTGTGTTGCTAGCATTTCTCTTATTTTTTACCAATGTTAAGTCGGGTTAACAAGGAACCAACCTAACAAAGTTAAGATAATTTCAAAACTCCTGCTGCATCCTTTTCTAAGTAAGGTGGCAAGTCAACCGATTTAAGAACCAGTACTACTAAGCAATTTTTGTACTAGTGTATGCACATTAATTGTGGTATACATATACGGCTCTTACATAAATAGAGAAAGAGAAAATGTTATCTAAAGAAGAGAATAAGTAAAATTTTATTTGCAAAACTACTTCCTTGTTCTCACTGATTCCTGTTTTTAAATATTTAGGTTTCACTTCAAGCATTCACAAATTGGATTGTATGTGATTGTTTGGTTTGCCATATTCTTTAAGATGAAAGAATCAGATCTATGAGTTTCATTTTGATAGATATTTATTATACTCAGATTCATAATAATAACATGAGTATAATAAATAAGTGTGAAAAGGCATTGCTAATAGACAGGGTCATCCCTATAAAACTGGAGGCTCGACTCTCATAATAAAAATAGATCTTAGTAAAAGAAGCGCACAATTTTTTAAAAAGATTAATCTTTTATTTAAATTGAAAATAACACTTGTATCATGATTATTAGCCAGTGAAATCAAAACTAGCAATTAATTTTACTAAAGACGTGATTTTAAACTTATAAATAGAAACATGGAACATGATTTTTTACTTAGAAATTGAAACATGAAACATGTTTATTTTATTTTTTTTGAGTGGGGAGTGGGGATATTGAACAATAATTTTTTTCTTGAGGCCCATCACTTTGGGAGGCCTAGCTCGGTTGAGCTCTTTACACTCTCCAAAGTCCGACCCTGCTAATAGAGAAGCTTCTTTATTTAACGTGTTTGAATTTGAGCAGTTGGCTGCTATTGCAGCGAACTTGGAATGCATTGTTTAGAGCTTTGCTTCATCTTATATTATATATAGGGTTAAAAAAAATCATCTCTATAAATATTACAAATTTTGATTTTAGTTCATAAAAAATAAAACGGAATGTTTTTGTCAACAATTTTTTTTCTTTTGCTTTTAATCACTAATGTACATAATTTTAACATGTCATTGACATTTATTAAACATAATATGGATATAGATGGGTTAGACATAAAAGATGTATATGTACGTATTAGGGTTAAATACGCTTTTCAATCATAAAAAGATAGTGAAATTTAATTTTAGTCCGTAAAATAAAAACCAAGATGTTTTCGTCCTCTTAAAATTTTATTGTTTTGTTTTTGGTCCCAAATTTATATAATTTTGACATGTCCTTTTTTTGAAAAAGCCAAAATAATATTAAAAACACAACTATCTCCTTAACATTTCTTGAACATAAGATCAACATAACTTGGACAAATCTTGAACATAAATGCGTCATAAACCGAAACATAAAATATTTGGAGCACAAAAACATCTTGGTTTTAAGTTTATGTACTAAAATCAAAATTCTTTGGATTTTTATTAACGAAAGACTTTTTAACCCTGTATTAGAACCTTTCGTTTTAATTTTTATTTAGCATATGTATCTCCTTTTAAAGTGCAAACTGTTCATCTTTGTTTGAATAAAACTAGTAATAGACCCGTGCTACCGCACGGGTCACGTAACATTATGGTAATCATATAAAAAAATAATTGTATTGTTAATATCATCAAATATTTAAAAATATTAAATAAAAGTTATTAACATTAATATAATATTTTTTATTTTAAAAAAACATTAATATAATGTTTTTATTGAATTATTTTTTCTTATATATCATTAA
>Ga0209282_1000977_pt1 | contig 14957 bp, 8 predicted proteins | sample Mtrugardesep15_FD_187529 | JGI IMG/M metagenome (GOLD analysis project Ga0209282, IMG submission 187529) | Root nodule microbial communities of legume samples collected from California, USA - M. trunc garden sep15 (SPAdes) (version 2) | ecosystem: Host-associated > Plants > Roots > Nodule...
CTTGAACAAATGTTAGCAATACCAATTGTCAATTTTTAATACTTTGTTATCATCAAAACTCTTTAGGGTTTATTGTTAAACACATTTTGTTCCAACAAGCTTAAGATTGCCACATTTAAGAAACCTGAAAACATGCGTGACTATGAGTGGGAGGTAGGTACTTATTTTCTCTCAAAAAAGGAATTTCAAGATATTGTTAGAACATTTGTTGTACATTCTGGCAGGGATGTAAAGTTTGATAAGAATGATAAAAGGAGGGTGAAGGTAATATGTCAGCAACAGAACCCAACTTCTCAGCAACAGAACCCAACTGGTGCAGCATCTGCAAGGACTTCTGCTCAACAGAAAAGAACTAGCAGAAGGAAGGGCAAGGAGAAGGTTTCATCAACACAACTAGGAGCAAACATGAAGAAGAAAGTGTCTATTAGGGACAAGGGATCAACTTCAAGTCAACATTAGAAGTTCATAACCTTTTGCTAGGGCCAAGATGTTTTGCAGCTAGGACTAAGTGCATATCTTTTGATGTAATGCCTATGTGCATATCTTTTGATGTAATGCCTATGTGACAATTTAGGTGATTAAGTTTATTTTTATGGCAATGACCAAGTACTTTATCATTAAGTATCTTTTGATGTAATGCCTATGCGACAATTTAGGTGATTAAGTTTACTTTTATGGTAATGACCAAGTACTTTATCAATAAGTATATTTTGATGTAATGACAATGTTGCTATTAATGCAAATTAGTTGGAATGAATCACTACTTTATGAAATTATCTATGATCATATTATTAGGGATTGAATCATTTGGTAGAGTAATCATTTTTGATCGAATATAAGGACCATACCATTTTGGTATCATACCATTTCAACTATACCATTTAAAACAAACAGATTAGGGACCATACCATTTCAACTTTCATAACATTTCAAACCAAATACAGAGACAATCTTTCAAGGCATAATCCATTGATTCATAATCCAACAATCAAAGCATAATTCAGTAGTTCATAAACAAAATACAGCAAAAATTTCAAGCCAAATTTCATTCATTCATTCATTAATTCAGTGGATTTCATTACACAGTCAAGGATTTGAAAGCCAAAATACTACAATATAACATTCAACCTATTTCAGGTAAACATTACTCCAATTGCTACTAACATTGCAGCTTATAATTGTTCCTAACACTAGGCAAACACCAAAACAGCAAAATCCAAAAAGCAGTGAAATTTTCAACCAGAATCTTGTCTTCTCATTCATAGTCTTCAACTTCGAATTTTTCTTTTTTCCAGTTTCGCAATCTTCAGGTCCCTATCATCATTGAAGTCTTCATCAACTAACTTGAACAAACTACATCCTTTGTCATACTGATTTTTGTAGTTTCTACAACCCCAGAACTTTTTTCCACAGTTTGGATTGTGACTATCAATAACAGTTCGAACAACAGTTTCTTCACCACACCTGCATTCAAAAATTGCTCTCTTTCTCATATTCGAACCAACAGAACCAGACGACTGACTCATTTGCTTCGACATTTTCCAGATTCAAACGCAACGACGAAGGCGATGGATAGATTCGAATGGGATAACGAACCCTAATTTGTTTCAGAAATTCGAACAGATTTGAGGAGAAGAAGAGGATTTTGAAGAAAGGAGAGAGAGAGAGAGAGAGAGAGAGAGAGAGAGAGAGAGAGAGAGAGAGAGAGAGAGAGAGAGAGAACAGATCTAAGGAACCCTAATTTTGGGTTTATGAAGTATTTTTGTCTTTTAAATACCTGCCACGTTGGATGCCAGTTTGGATGCGCCACGTATACACTCAATAACGACACAATTAGTTTTTTTTGACAAAAAGACCTTTTTGACGGTAGTTAGTAAAGATACGAGACCAAATTGATGATTTTAGAAGTTATGAGACCAAAATGAAAACACGTAATTAGTTAAGGGACCATTGGATTAATTTAGCCTAAAAAAAATTGCGATACTCGTTAATTTACAATAGAAAAAAAAATTATGAGTTTTTATGTTTTTTTATGGTCCTTAAATAAAATAGGCTGAATAGTGTTTTTCACCCCTGTAATATATGTCATTTCCGATTTTCACCCTTATAAAAATTTTCGGTTTGATTTGCACCCTTGTAAGATTATTTTTTTCGAAAACCCCCCATCCAACTCACCAAATTCGCTTACGTGGCGTTGACTTGGCGTTTTTTTTAATTTTTATTTATTTTTAATTGGCCACATCAGATTTTATTATTAAAAAATAATATTAATTCATTTATATTAATTTAAAAAAACATTAAAAAATAAATAATTGTAAAAATTCAGGAATATTGTTTTAAAAAATTTCTGGAAATTTTTTTTTGTTTAAAAAAACAAAATTTTAAAAATTAAAACTTTTTCCATAATATTTTTTGAATTTTAAAAATTCTGACCTTTTTTAAAAATTTTGAAAATTAAATTCCAAAATTAGCTTATTAGCTTTTTTTTTCGAAATTAAAAAGATTTTAAAAAGTTTTGGAATTTAATTTTTTTAAAAAAAGCAAATTTTCAAAATTTTTTATAAAAGGTCAGTTTTTTTTTCGAGAAATATTTTTTAAAATTTTTTCAACAAAAATTATAATTTTTAAAAATCTTGATACAAATTTATAAAAAATTCAAAAAATTTGTTATTTTACACTAAATAAAAATTTCAAGATTTTTTAGAATCTTTTAATTTTTAAAAGTTCCTTATTTTAATTTTCATATATAAAAATTATGGAAAAATTTAAATTTTTTAAATTTAGTTTTTTTAAACAAAAATAAAAATTTAGGTAATAAAAAAAAATTCCTGAATTTTTACAATTTTTTTATTTTCCAAAATTAATTTTTATATTTTTTTAAAATTAATATAAATGAATTTATATTATTTTTAATAATAAAATCTGATGTGGCCAATTAAAAAAAACGCCAAGTCAGCACCACGTAAGTTAATTTGATGAGTTGGATGGAAATCAAACCGAAAATAATTTTACAAGGGTGCAAATCAAACTGAAAATTTTATAAGGGTGAAAACCGAAAATTGCATATATTACAGGGGTGAAAAACATTATTAACCCAATAAAATATCAATGATTTCATCAATTCTATAATTAATAAAAAAAAAAGTGTATTTTTTAGTCAAGAATCATACGTAAAACATATGAAGATATGCATCTAAATTTTGTCATTAAATTAGATCAAATCACAATTTGGATCCTAGCTAAAAAAGTGCAAGTCATTACAAAGAGGAATTACAACAATACACTCACCAACAAACAAAGAATAAGGAAAAAGCTAGCTAGTAAACAAGACAATGTCATTAGATAGGTAACGTATCTTAGACACCGAAAATGATTAATTCATTCGAGATGAAAATCAAAGGCTATTTTGTTTTTAGTTTTTAACCACTAAAAAGAAAGAAGTTTTAATATCAAATAACTTGCTCACAAGAAAGTCAAATCAATTGAAGAGAAGATCTACATTTTCTAAACTTCCTAAACTTTTGATTTGAATGAGGTGATCATAAAGATACATTGAATATGTTGATAGAATATCTAACTATTGTTGGATGAGAAACCAAATTCTACAATAAAAACCACATCTCATAACATAAGTGATTGACGTTTTTCTCCATTCCACAACCACTTGAACACATAATATAGTTAGATTGAATAGTTTCATGCCGACTTAAATTGTCCTTTATATAATAACCGCAAAGCAAACAAAGAAACCTTCAAAGAAACAACTTTGTTCCAAACAATATTAGATATATCATAACAATCAATCTTCTCCACAATAGACAACATGTGATTGACTCCTCTTATTGTGTATCCTTTATCTGGATCAAGATTCAAGTCTTATTTGTCTTTCACATGGTCCGGCAAAAAATGTAATACAACAATTGCAAAAGTCTCCCTCTTTTTAAAATATTAAATTAATTATTAGTTTAAAAAATATTGGAGCAAGCTCTCCAATTTTGCATTTTTCGGTTATTAGGGGTCCTTTTTGTATTCGTTGGAGTAGAGCCTTTAATATGATTGGGATAACCCTGATAATACATGAAATCAATCCAGACTTCGAGAACATATTTATGCTAAAATGCTACCAGTATATTACTAATTTTTACTAGCTTTAAGACCGGCACTAACATGCTTGTCTTTCCATTTTTGTTGATGAAAATAATTGAAGTTATAAATTTTGTCCGGTTATTTAAAAAAAATAAAAATAAGCGAAAGGTAAATTTGGAAGAAAAAAAAATGGAGATATCAAATTTGAAATATACTGTGATCACATATTTTTGACAAGATTAAAATAAGCCCTTTTTATCAGGGGCGGAGCCATGTTTTAAACATTGGGGGGCTAAGTCTTAAAAGGTAGTATAATTTAGTAAACAAGCTTACATAATGGGTTTTTTTTAAAAGTGGAAATAATTTTTTTGACATAAAAGACAAGAAAATTGCTTTTTTGACATACAAAACTTTATAATAACACAAGTAAAATGTCAATTTGCATTCAACGGTAGAAAATTGCTTTTTTTATATGAAATCCACATACTGATGAGAACATGGCAATGTCATAATAATAAAAAAAAAATTTGATACTTTTTTTTTCTTTCTGTGTTGGTATACAGCGGCAGTTAACTACTACCGGATAAATCCAGCGGTAGTTAACTACCGTTGGGGGCAAAAATGTCATTTCTATGTGTCATTGTGAAGTTATGAATGTCAGAAAAACAATTTTCAAAAGACAAAGACCCAACATACAAAATGACACAAATGTTAATAATGAGGAGCTATATTCGTAACCATGTGTAAATAGCAATATAAAATAATAGAATAATAGTAGTAAAACAAAATAGAAAAATTGGGGGGACCACGGCCACCCCCAGCCCCCATGGTCCCTCCGCCACTGCTTTTTATAATGTTAATATTGTTCCTATTGTAGTAGAGATACTTATATTTTAATGAGATTTAACTATTTTTTAATCAATATTTTAAATATTATTTTAAAATGAATAAAAGTATGAATACAATAGTTTAAAAGATAGGTAAAAATGTAAGAAAAAATTCAACCCAAATTGATGTATCCTCTTGTATAGAAGACAAGCAAATGCTACTAGTACATAATATTGGTCAGTACTGCAAAATATCTAAGGTAACAAGTAACAACACTACTTTTCTGCTACTACACTAAATTTGGAAATAACAACATACTTCAGGGCCAAACTAATCTATAAGTAAAAAGGTAATTTTTTTGCATATGATGCAAAGAAGGTATTTCTTACCACTTGATATATACACATGCAGAAAGTTCAAACATATTTTACAACACTGCTATATTAACACAGTAAATATTATGCAAAAACCATGTTACTTGCAGCCAAAGAAACCTTTATTCACAGTCAACTCAGAGGGATGTGCAGTTTTCAGAATGTGATGGTTGGTTGCATCAATTATGCTGCATATAAGATACCTAAGTATAAGCTCATCAAATTGTGTAAAATATGTCATCTACAAACTGAGAATAGTATCAATAACTAAGTGACGATCTCTTATAAAATTCACAGCTTGGTTTCAAATTTATGGAATGTATATTTGTTAATATATATGAGGTGTCTGTTTGGATTGATTTATTTGAGCTAGTGTACTGGCTGGCATAAACACTTATGAGTCTGTTTGGAAGAGTTTATGACAACCAATTACGACATGTCCATAAGCTGATTTCAACTTATTTTTATAAGCTCTTCAAGATAACTTATAGCTTATATCAAAACAGTTCTACTGTATTTTATGTTATAAGTGATTAATTAAGATGTTTATCCACACAGAGATTAATTCCGTCCCAATTTTTTCTACCATCTCACATTTAATACGCCTTCAGTATCAACCTTAGATATTCATTAACTGTGAATGAATAACATCATTTGCTTTGTCTAACAAAGCCTTACAGAAAAGCAACTTTAGGAGGCCATTAAATGATTATCAATAGTGAAAGTGATTAAATCATGCAAAACTTGATGACTAATTGGAAATAGATTAAAATACTTTATGAAGGATGGGCCTAAAAAGTGCTACACCAAGATACCTCAAAGTAATGTAGCTTTTACTAGTGACATGAAAAAGGAGGGAAAAAGAAAGTCTTTAATCTAGCAATGGGACCATCATGGAAAGAAATTTGGATGTAGTGTCTCTCTAGGTCTCTTTACCAATGTTTAAAAAATTGGACCGAAGATCAAGCCGGTGAGACCTCTGGATCATGGTTCAGTTAGTCCAACCACAATTAAACCAAATGATAAATAAAATGAAGTTAAAAAAAAATGAAAATCTGTTAAACCGAATCAGACTACAATGTAATCATGATCAAACCAACCGGTGAACTGGCTGGTTCTTGATTAAATTAGTTCAATTGACCGGTTCGGTCCGGTTTTCAAATATTGGTCTCAATTCTCGACACTATGTTTTCCTATCTAAAATCTAGTATCATCCAGAAAGAAACACTATAATATGCAAACAATTGAGCACAGTTTTGCATTGATATTTGATACTAGAGAGAAAGGGATGAACATGAAGCCAATCAAGAAACTCCATCTTATTCAATTCTTACTCCTATTCAATCTCATATTAGGTTCTTCTACACCTCACCATAATCACACAAAGTACTGTGGGAATATCAAAACTCAACCACCTTTCTTGACTTCAAATTCTTCTATATCTTCTCAATTAAGGATAACTGTTAACGTTCCAACTCATGCACCAGAATTTTGCAAAGGGTGTGAAAATCCTAATGGAAACTGTAATGCTGGCTTGAAGTGTTTGTGTCATCTAAAGGAATGCAGTAAGTGCCTTAATCATATAAAGTTTTTTATTCTATTTGTTTTAAGTTATGATGAAAATATGTAGCACTTTGATGATAATTTTGCAGAAGACAAGGTCATCTCCAAGGTTGGATCCACAAGGTCTACTGGTAGTGTGTTTTTCTCTTTGCTTTCTTTCATTGGTACAATAGTCTTCCTCATGTATGTCTAAGTCTAACAAGGTTATCTAAAGACTGAATTATTAGTAATGTTTTAATTCGCGATAAAAAAATGGATGATGCAGCCTCAGTCGAGATCATGTTATGTCTGTAGAGACATACAAGATATTAATGTCATGGCCTATATAACAGATGCAGACCTTTTTTGAAACTTTTATTATTAGGTTACTATAATTTGTACATATGTTATTTGTTGTATGTATGTGTGTAGGTATGTATGTATGTCTAATATTGATAGTTGTTGAATCTCGTCTTTTGGATATAACTTGCAAAAACAGCGATTACTTCTTGTTAGTCCAGTTCGTAGTTTTAAATTGTGGTCTGCAACTGTCGTTGCGGCTGCATCAGCTGCATTTGTCAACAATTTAAAAACTATTCCTGCCAAAATGTATGGTTTCTTATATAATAAAGTTGAATATTGACTTAGGATAAATTCCATTCATGAACTGTTATGATTATGAAACAATTTGATTCTTGAAACTTTGCACAATGGTAAATCTAATGATTGATGTGGTTGTTACAACAGTAATGCTATCTAAAGCAGTGTTACAAATAATTGCCCAACAAATATGTATTATGTTTTCAAAACCATTGCCAATACTACTCTCATCAACATTAATGATTGTGTGCGTCATGATCAATACAATGAAAATTCCTAGCCCTTACAAGTCACAAAGGTTAATCTTTGAGAAATTAAATTGTCACTCAGCTGAAAGAAATTAGTGTTGTGAATTGTAGAGTATTTCAAAACTAGTGTTCTACAGTCCCATATGGGAAGAGTTAACATAGTTTTTGGTCTTTATACACCAATAAGAGTTATAGATAGACACTAAATAACTATACTAGACTACATAGTAGCTCGAAAGCCCTAATACTCCAAAAATGAAGAGTCGTATCTGACATGTATCCGATACCGATACGTCCTGATACGTATATCGGGCAATTAATATTTATTTTTTTGAAAAAAAATGACCGATACATGTCGGATACGTCCCGATACGTGTATCGGAGAAGTATCAGGCAATTAATATTTATTTTATTGAAGAAAAAAAATGATCGATACGTGTCAGATACGGGTAACTTGTACTCCGACACCGATACTTCTGTCTTGCATATTTTCTTAAAAAATAAAAAAAAAATAATAAGAAATAAAACTACAAGTCTGACAGCGCTATCGAAAACATATTGTCTCTTCTAACCTAAAAAATAGGGTTTCTCTTCACCACATAGCGATAGCTATTTCCTCTTCTAACCATTACCACCGATTGAATTCTACTCTGTTTCTCTTCTCTCTAATGCTATGTTTCTTCTGTTCTTCTCTCTAATTGGAAAAAAAAAACTAATTGTTTTCGATATAAATTAGTGGTAACTATTAAGTAGTGTCAACATTAGACAAAAGTGTTTTTTTTTTATAGTACTTATGATGTTCTCTTTGGATGGTACTAATGATGTTTAGCTATATTCTATCCAATTTATGCGGAAAAAATATGTAATTGTCACTTGTTTTGATCATTTTCATTAATTGAATGTTTGTTTATCATCATTTTTAGTTATGTTTATACATTGTGCACTTATACTATTAATTTTAAATTTAATTTTTTAATAACATATCGAGACCGTATTGTATCGGAAATTTTGAAAAATTTCCCGTATCGATATCGTGTCAGGTATCGGGGTTTCATAGGATAGTAGTGATTGAAATTTGCAAAGGTTTTTCTCCAAAAGATATTATTCTTTGGAGGTAAAAATTTGTAATTTTCTTAAGCTGCAAACTTTTTTTATTTGGTCAAAGAATTAATGATCTCTCTTTGTTTTGAAATTAGCATTCACTGTATACATTCTCAAGTTTTTCGAGTGCAATGTACCTTTTGTTGTTAATAATATAATACATATAACATTCACTAAATAAATATACTAGGCTCGATAGTAGTGTTTGAAATTTGCAAAGACGTCGTCAAAAATAATAATAGTACTTTCCTAGATTTAAACAAAAAATATTATACTTTGGGGTAAAACATTGTACTCTCTCCGTTTTAAAATGAACGTCGTTTTAGGTTGTTACACACATATTATAAAATGCAAAAATAGCCTTGTTAACTATTGGTGCATTTTCCATCATTATAAATTAAAGTAAAATGTAGTACGTAGTGTGTATAGTAATAATTAAGGGGTACTATTGAAAAAAAATAATTATTAGTGTATTGAAAACTGAGAGTGACATTCATTTTAAAACAAATTTCTGTGACTAAAAAGACACTCATTTTAAAACAGATGGAGTAATTTTCTTAAGCTGCAAACTTTTTATTTGGTCAAAAAACCCGTAATATATTTTTTAACTAGACTATAATTATATCTTCTTTCTAATTGAGAGCAACCCTTCTTGAACTTGGTGGAGCGACAGTTAACGTTGGCCACCCGCACCACCCCAAACTAGAATTCACGGCGGTCGAGTTTTTGGTTGTGTTCGTTCCTTTGAAACGTGAGCTTGGATTGAGTTTGATTTGAGATTCACATAGGTTTCTCTTAAAATCAGTGATGTCTGACAAAGCTTCTATTTCCGGCGGTGGTTATTGGTATTGTTCTTATCGGTTCTGGAGCCGACGGTGGTTACGGCTACTGCGTGACTATTGTTGGGTTATTGATGTGTCACCCTGGTCCACGTCCTCATTTACGTCGTCAAACTTGGTTCGTTCGCAACCCTTGATCTCTGATTCTTCCAAATCTTTTGAGATCTCCAATTATCTTGGTGTTGGTGTCGATGGTTGATTGAAGTATGTTAGGTTCGTGGTTGTCATCGTCTTCAAAGTCAGTTTGGCCATTTGACTGAATTCAAGGCTATATGGTCAGAAATGGCGTGAAATATTTTCTGTCTATTGTGATAGTAAATGGTTGGGGGAGTAGATAAATCTTGAATGGTATCTGTGTTGGCGGCAGACGATTCATACATCAGCTTAAATTCATCATTCACTTTGTTTGGTTTGGACTGTGAGACTCGAAAGGGTCGTTTAGCTTGTTGTCATTGTTGCAAGGAGTTAAGATACATGAATCGTCTCCGTGTTGACCGAGGGTTCAATCACCACATCAAAGACCTTTAATTAGGTTGATACACTTTTGTGTTGTTTTAATTTTTGTATCACTTGTTTGTGGTCGACTTACACTCTTGCGTGGTTTTACTTGATTAGGTTTATGTCCCCCAATTTTTTTGTAATTTTTCCCTTTTTTGATAATATTTATGAGCATTTGACAAAAGATTATAGCAGGTACTAACTTAGTTGGAATCCACTTTATTATGTCATTTTGCTCTCGCCTTATATAAAAATAAAAAATAAAACAACCCTTCTTTCTCATTTTATTTAGAATGTAATTTTATTAGTTTTGGAATTTAATTTTTATGATTTTTATATTTGTTGAAATTAATTATCTCTCTTTGTTTTGAAATTAGCGTTCACCGTATACATTCTCCCAATAAGTTTTTCGAGTTCAATATACCTTCTCTTGTTAATAATAATATAACATTCGGTGAATAAATATACTAGACCAAATAGTAGTCATTGAATCCCTGTGAGCTTAGCTTAGTTGGTAGGGATATTGCATATTATATGCAGGGGCCAGGGTTCGAACCCCGGACACCCCACTTCTCCACATTTAAAATGTGTGGGCTCTAACCACTAAACTACTTGACAAAAAAAAATAGTAGTCATTGAAATTTGCAGACTATTTTTCTAGGTGGAAGATTTAAACTACGAAAACAAACATTGTAATCAATACAATCTTCAATAATATAGCAGATATAGGTGGAAGATTGTTGATGAGCATTTAGCGTCAAAACTATATCAGAAGCATCTGATTCTGCTATAAGATTCAAAAAAGATGTCTTTCGCAAATTCCAAACCTTTCCGCATAGCTAAAGTTTCTACAACCTCTAAATTTGATAATAAAAAACTTGCCAACATCTAACATCAACGACAACACGTTCATTATCTCCCACCACAACACCAATACCACACTTACCCCCCTTTATTGGACATGTTGCTCAACATTAAGTTTATAGAAACCACTAAGAGGAGGTGTCTAGTAAGCATCAAATATTGGCCAAGTTGGACCTTCACTTAGTGTCTCCAACAACACCGTACTAGCACTCTTAAAAATCACAATAGATTTTTGTGCCTTTTGAACATTGGCAACCACATTAACATCAGTCCCGTCAAAACATATCTTATTTCTAGCACACCAAATTTCATAACACATGGTCAAAACATGTACTATAACATCCTCATCTGCATCAATAACATTTGTCTGCAACCACTCCAAAAATGGTACATACCTAGAATCCTGCGGATTAAATATCAAACCTAAAGAGGAAGCAAACCATATCTACTTTGACTAGTGACACTCCATAAAGAGGTGTGAAATTGTCTCCTTATGTCGCCAACAAAAAACACATAATGGATTACTAACTATTCCTTTTTGAGTTTTACTTTTCCCACCCTATGCCTTTCCTCGTGCGTCCTATTTTTTTTTCCAAAAACACCCCTGGTCCGGAATATAAAATCCAAACAGCTTCAGGAAACTAAATTTCGGACAAATTCGTGGATTTTGGCACTTCAACCATCCTGATGGATGTTGGTGTCATTTTTGAAAAGATTGTTTTGGAGTACATAATCTGGAAATCTGTTGAAAAACCAGATTATGTAATCCGAAATGTGTAAATCACCCCGTTGAAAGTCAACAAATGGGGTGGAAAATGATGTTTCCAAATTACATATTCCGGATTGCCTTAAACAATCCGGATTACGTAATCCAAACTGCACCATAACACAGACAGAAGCCATCAGTTTTGGTTCAACCTCTGTTTTGGCACATTTTGCTTGCTTTCAAACAGACATATCATGCATGTTACATGTTCTAATAGTAAATCGAACGTATAACATTAAAATTATCGACACAACATAATTTTCAAACATAATATTAATCAAATATAATTAAAAATTATCCAAGATTACATAACATTAAAAATTGTCCAAATGTTACAAGATGTTCAAACATAACATAATAAAAATCAATTCCTAATAACTACACCCGGACCACCGCCACCACCTCTGCCACCACCTCTGGCACCCCTGCCACCCTCAGTAGCTCCCCGACGACGGTAAACTTTTCCATCGTGCACCTCTTTCAATACCTCCTCCAAATGTTGTCATGCCTCAGACCCTCTCGGAACTAGATCACTAGACATCACATCATGTACATGGTCTCTGATGCGGCTCAACCTTCCACTAAGCTGTACGTACCCAACATCTCCAACCTCCTGAGCAGCTCGCGCATTAAGGACCTCATGCTCTGGTGGCATCAGGACCAATACCAAGATACCAGGAAGAATCATGCATGGATGAGAATGGAGATAAAACCACTCGATGTATCCATCGGCTGCCTCCACGCCATGAACTGCACGCTCCCCCAACTGCTCAGTCGTCAGCGTATGATCAAGAGCATGCTGAAAGCGGAGTGAGATCTCCCCCAAATTAGTCTCAGGAGGTGCAACCTGAACGGGATGTCTAGGTATGGTCTAAACCCTCCCAAACTGACAAAGAACCTGCTCCGGCATATATCTCACTTGGCGGTCTCCGTATCTGAGCCATCCAGTGAAAAGGCTGACCCGCTCAAACGGACGTACCTGACAGTGCTCTCCATATGAGGCCATGACAACACCACTCAGATCCAGCTTATCCAGTAGGATTATGTAGTTGTCTGTTGTGCCCAAACCAGACAGTGGTATAAAAACCATCGCACGGGGATCCCGCTCCTCCCGATATCCTGCCCATACATCCTTGCTTCCCATACTGTGGAAGTGCTGAAACACTCATGTCTGCAACAATGACAACCGCATATAAATATACAAACAATATACATTTACATTTAATAAAACAAAACATGATTTTTAATTATACCTGCAACAAAGTCAGGTATCCCGACACCTGACCACAGTTCCAACGTGCAACCTTGTTAAGCTCCCTATATAAGTGAGCAAGTGCCGCAACTCCCCATGAATAACCAACAACAATATCTAGGTCTCTAAAGTACCTCAGGTAGACAACATCCACAACAGTGGCGCTCTTGTCAATGAAGAGCGTGATCCCCACCAAGTATAGCAAATATATGCGGACACCATACTCAGTCTTCAACTCCAACTGCTCCAACATACGCTCCTTGAAAATCTTCCTCAAGTAGCTGAATCAACAATGTGCACCTTTGGTTTGATTCACCTCAAATCAAGGTAATCAAAACCAGACCAGACCGACCGGTTCAACCGGTTCGACCATGAACCGGACCAATCTCCGGTCCGATTAGTCCAAAAAACCACCTTGTACTAGAACCGAGAATCAAACCGGAAAACCAATCAGAAATCGGTAAAACCGGCGGATTTGTCGGTCCAATTGGTTGGACCGTATTCCGCAATTTTATACGATGAAAGAAGAAAAAATGGTTCGTTTCTCAGACATGAAGAAAGATCCATGATTTATCTTTCAGATCAACATAAGTGCAACAAAAAGGGTACAAAAACAAAGTGAAAGAAGAGAGGAGAAGAAGAACTAGGAGACGGCGCACACTGTGAAGTACAAGGGATTAGGGTTACTTTTATTTTCAAATGCAACTTTGGGTTGGGCCTACTATATGATTAAAACCCAATTGTCCACTACTTATATTTTCAATGTTTCAATCGTAATTGCTATTCATCATGCTTAGTTAATTAATATATATAGTTTTAAAGGATAAGAAGAAACTAAGTAAACTATGCTTTTATTTTAGGCAAGATAAACTATTCTTATTAATTCACATGTAATTTAGTAATTTTTAATTGGTATTTTTTTATATATTTTTTATTATCATTTTAATTTTGATATTATTTTGAAAAATTTAGTGAAGTTTAATTTTTAATAGTGTGAAAAATGAATATTATTTTTATTATCATTTTAATTTTGATATTATTTTGAAAAATTTAGTGAAGTTTAATTTTTAATAGTGTGAAAAATGAATCTTGTCAAAAAAAATAGTGTGAAAAATGAATATTATTTATTTATATTGTATATTTTCTTGTTATAAAAATAAAAAAAAACATATATTTAACTATTACCGGTTAAACCCTGGTGGAACCCCGGTCCGACCTTAAAACCCTAAACCCATGAGTAAACCAGTTCTTTGTCCGGTTCGGTTTTGATTACCTTGCCTCAAATAGAGCGTCACCCAGATTTGACCCCAAATGCTCCACCATCATGTCCACCGCCTCATCTCGTGTGATACTACTATGGGACAGAAGCAAGCCATCAATGATAAGATGCAGCAAACAGGACACATCATCAAGTGTCAATATCAACTCGTTCCACCTCTCCACAAAAGCACATATCAGCTCGTGGTCAATATGACTGTAGCTGGTATCCTGAAGCCAACTAAGACATGTGCCCTGCAATCTGCATCCAACCACCGTGCATTCATGATAGGTATGATATCGTCATCATGCATCGCCTATATCTTTTTTCCATTGTTGATGCATTTTATATTGCCACGCCACTGCAAATAATAAAAAACAATACCTAAACATCAGTTTACAGTCATAGGTTTCACGAATATAATGAAGGGGAGAAAAACACAAGAAGGGGGGGTTGAATTGTGTTTTAAAATAATCGTTTTCTCTTTTCAAAACTCAGAACCAGAATGATTAGAAGCTAGTTAGACAGCTTCTGAAGATACTGTTCAGGAGCGTATGCAGCGAAATGAAAAACAAAGAGAAAAGAGAAGAAGCAGGACACAAAAGATTTATACAGGTTCCTTCCACAATTCGGAAGTAGTCCTGTCCCCCTTGCACTTCCAAGGAGAGTTCACTAAATGTAATATCTGATTACAAATGCTC
>Ga0209282_1000978_pt1 | contig 14957 bp, 11 predicted proteins | sample Mtrugardesep15_FD_187529 | JGI IMG/M metagenome (GOLD analysis project Ga0209282, IMG submission 187529) | Root nodule microbial communities of legume samples collected from California, USA - M. trunc garden sep15 (SPAdes) (version 2) | ecosystem: Host-associated > Plants > Roots > Nodule...
CCGACCATTATCCCTAAGGCATGGTGTTAGAGAATGACGGAAAATGATAGAGAGTATTACGAATATTTCAAGATTTGGAACTCTTAGCTATCTGGAATATAATATTAAACATTATAAGAAACATATATAAACATTTTAAAAAGTATATACACTATTTTCAGAAAGGACCTCTAGAATATGTTTATCTTTTTTGGTATATTTAGAAGATAATTGCTTTTCACAATGAAAACTTCATATTGACACAAGTAATTTACTAAAATGCCTAACGGCCGCTCAATGATAGGCCGACGGTTAACAACTGCTGGCACTAGCGGCAGTTAACAACCGTTCACACCAGCGGCAGCGGCAGTTAACTGCCGTTCACACCAGTAAACTAGACCAGTGCTGTTTGCACTCTACACTGGTTTTTCAGGAGAATTTTTCCTGTTTTTGCATCCAATTGCAAATTAAAGTAAAGAACCAAGATATGTCGGGAAATTAAAACGTACGTACAAAATAATATTTGACGAATAAAATTAAAACGCAAGAAATAATATAAAGGTATGTCGGAAAATGTCATAGAAATACCAAAATGTACGGAACATGTCATAATTATACATCACAGTCAAAAAGTACATAAAAAAAAAAGCCTAATCATAATCAACCCTGCTGCCTACCCTGCCTCTGCCCCCTGCGCTGCCTGACAATCTGATATGTAAGGGCAGGGCGACTAGTACTGGCTATCCGCATCACCTCCTGGACAATCTCCTCTTTAGTCATGTCGACGTGCCTGGCCACAATATCATCAGCTATATGCATCACATCCCGGATGATCGTCAGTGTGTCAGGCATCTCTCTGGCATGCTCCTCCTCTATGATTTGCTCCACGTTCGCCGGCTGGGAGGAGATCTTTCATCAGGTGGGAGAATACGAGGGTGAGAGACTTTGGCATACCAAGCCATGTAGCCAGGCGCATGATGCCATGGTCTCTCACACCCATCTCCCCAAGCAGTGTAGAACCACGCCTGAGCGTCTAGCAACACAGTGGTCAGCAACTGCGTAGACACCTGAGCAACAGATGACGGATGTCTGGGAACATCCTGTTCAAAGAAAAATTGCCTCTTCACCCACTCAGGTAAATGACGGTACACCCTATCCTTCTTGCACATGAGCCATCCCGGGTAAGTGCACAGAAGATGAAATGGGCGCACCTCTCTGTGATCACCATAAGTAGAAAACCTGACGTCATCCACCTCTAAGCGATCCAGGCGTAAGCGGTAATGGGCGCACCTCTCTATGATCACCATAAGTATGCCACCTCTCGCACATAGCACGTATCATGGCATGGGTCACAGTCGAATATCCGGTGTATATCAAATCATGTAGGCCATACCCCTCCACAGGCTCCCAAAACCGCCTCAAACCCTCCTCCGGCTTATCAAGCTCTTTCATCCTTTTCCCTGCATTTATACTCTTGTAATCCGCTTCATCATACCACATCTGAAATTCAAATTAATTAAGACATTGTCACTATTTTAAATAATTAAAACACTTACGCTACATTCTTTTAAATAATTAAAACACTTACACTACATTCTTTTAAATAATTAAAATACTTACGCTACATAATATTAAATAATTAAAACACTTACGCTACATTCTTTTAAATAATTAAAACATTTACGCTACATTATTTTAAATAATTAAATCACTTACGCTACATAATATTAAATAATTAAAACGTTTATGCTACATTCTTTTAAATAATTAAAACATTTACTCTACATTCTTTTAAATAATTAAACACTTACATTATGATGGTTCACCCAAAGAGGGTTCGCCACGTGCCTCGCGTAGTCGGACAACAGTGACGTGGTCTCAGGTCCTCCAGGAAAGGGAGGCCCTCCAACAGGATATGGCGGTATCAACGGAACACGACGAGGTCGTCGCTGAGTCTGAGGCTCAGGCTCATCCTCAGGAACAACATTCTTTGCCTCCAGATAATCCGCCACAACATCCTCTCGCACCCCCTCATCATCTGCCACCTCCTCATCCTCTGCCTCGTCCTGCGGCTGATAAAACATAGCATCCTCCTCCATCCGATCATACCCAGCAAAACCCTCATATGCATATCCGGCATAGTCATGCGCTGGTGTCGGATCAACCACCTGGGAGGAGTAATCCATTTGTGCCTGTGAGCCCTCTCCAACTATACTCGAGTCCCTGCGCTTCCGAGTCTTAGGGACATACGGGTTTTGATCCACCTTCTCCTTCCGAGCGCTAGCGGTACTCGCCGCTTAAACTTTGCGCATCCTATCCTCTCTAATAACCCGTTGCCGCTCATCCTCATCCCTAGCCATAATTGTTCAAAACAAATTTTAAAAAAACACAAATAAGTGGACAATTTATTTTAGGCATTTCAAAGGAACGTAAAGGTATACAAATATAAAGGATACATATTCTAGGCATATATGATTTTGAATGATATTTGATAAATATATACATTATAACACACAAATCCAAACTAATCAAACTAATAAAAATATGGTCAATATGCACTATATCAATATGCTCAAATATGGTTATTATATCATTATGGCCAAACTAATCAAACTTGCCAAAAAAAATCAAAAATGCAAACTTATCATCATTATAACATACATACATTATAAAATTGAACATATTTGCAAAAAAATCACACACAAAAAGCAAGATTTCCTCACTTATGCATTTCACCAAACACCTTATGTGCATTCTAAATTAGGAGCATAGTTAATGTTATTTGAACATTTAAACAACTACATTGTACCTACACTTACTCTAAACAACAATTACAGAATAAATAGTCCATCAAAGCATCTAAATCATGCATAATTTGCAATTTTTTAACCTAACCTAAAACTACATAAAACTAACATTTTGCTCAAAATTATGAAAACTAACACCCTAAACAAACTCCATTGTATGTAAATAAGAAGAAGAGAACTTACTTGTAATCTAATTGAAGAAATTGGGCTCAAATTCGTGCAATTGAAGTTTGGAGAAATTTGGAAGAGAGTTGAGTAGTGTTTGTGTTTCTGGAAAATGGAAAAATAAGGGTTTTGTTCTTGTTTATTTGCAGAACTCAACGGCAGTTAACTACCGCTGGCTCTAGCGGCAGTTAACTGTCGGCGCTTTAACCAACGGTAGTTAACTGTCGTTGGGGGTTATTTCGTCATTTACTTGTGTCAATATAAAATATTCAATGTCAAAAAAGCAATTTTCTATGTAGAAAGAGGTAACTTTAAAATGTTTTGGGCCTCTTCAACCGTGAAAAAAGATGATGATTTCAAGCTTTAGAATTTGAGAGCCATTATTAATCATGACATTAGCTAGTATCCACAAGGAATTATATGTGATATTAGTGAAAGAATGATATTGGTTATTCCATTAGGTTTTCTTCCATACCTAATTGATGTGTTGGGTCAGAAATTTGAACCAAATACACATACTTTCATTTGAACTGGAGTGAATCTTTTAGTATTTATCTCTTGGACTTTAAAAATAACGAGGAAAATAAACTTTTTATTAATAGATAATAACAATCGTTTAACAAGAGTCTACTCGAACTTTGTTCCATAAAATTACAAAGTCAAACTCTTGCCAATAATCTGACATCAACATCTCATGAACTATTATTGGAATAAGATTAAAAAGCAACTGAAAGGGAAACACATGAAATATGTTTAATTGTCGGAATGAACTCTATACTTTTGAAGAGCATCAATGACATTTTTAATGTATTCATTGTGAAGATCTTTTGAACTGAAAACATTTCCCATATCTTTGGCATTTTTCCTGTACGTACTTCCTTCCTCGTCCACTATTACCAACCTCAATGTTTTGGCTACAGAGTCCCTAGTAAAGGACCCATCTGGCTCACTCCTTGGTACCTCAAGAGCCACTTTCTTTTCTACTAGTACTCTTGACCACAAACACTGGTCAAATATATAAGGCAATGTCACAAGAACATGCCCAAGATGAAGCATCTCAATGACTGAACTTGCACCACAGTGACAAATACATCCACCAATTGATCCATGAGCTAAAATATTACGCTGAGGTGCCCATGTTTTCCAAACAATTCCACGTTCTTTTGTTCTTTCCTCGAATCCTTTAGGTAATTCAAGTGCACCCTCTTTAAGATCTTTCAAAGCCCAGAAGAAAGGCAACCTAGAAAGCTCAATTCCATGAGCTAACTCAGTTAGATCTTGTTGACTTAACTTTGACTCACTTCCAAATCCAATGTAAACAACAGAAGATGATTCTTTTGAATCTAACCATGCCTTGATTTTTCTTTTGAATCTAACCATGCCTTGATTTTCACCCAATCAGGGTTGTTTTGTTCCTCTTCATCGTCTCTTATCTGCATGGATGGTGGAAGCAATCCAACTGGAACCACAGGAACCTTGTATTGGTCAGAAAGATAATCTAACCATTCACCTTCAAGTTCTCTAGAGCTTCTGATAAAAAAAAGGTCACAGCTTGAGTATAATTTGGCAGTATCAGAACGAGTCAATTTTCTTCCAGAATCATTCTTAACATGTGACATTATTAGCTTAATCTCATAAGGTTTAAAATGAATGGTTGTTTGGAATGGAACCCACTTTGGTGGGCTATACATGTCTATGTTGATTTGATCCTTTGGTGGATTAAAAAAACATATGTTCCAAGCTGGGACTACGCTGTAATGAGCACAAGGAATGTTGAGGCTTTTGGCTATTGACGGTAACCAATCAGCTGTACAATCACATAAAACCCAATCAGGTTTTGAAGTTTTGAGTATCTCAGTGACATCCTCTTGGAGACCATCGTAAGCCGACTTAAGGAAACATATCATGTTTGATGGAGTATCTTGAGTGCTCTCTCCACCTTGTAGTTGTTCTATGTATGGTAAAGGCGATTTTACGAAATTGATGAATGGTTGAATTGTTTTGGGTGTTTTGGGAATTCGATCAATGTTTTTGGGAGAGCTTATCAAGGTGACAGTGTGACCGTTTTGAGCAAGAATTTTAGCCAACTCGAAATAAGGGAGTATATGTCCCATAGCTAGCCATGGGAGCATTACAACATGAAGAGGCTTGCAATTCTCATTCTCAAGATTAACGGTTGAATCCATGGAAACGGTTTAGAGAAAGAGCTATGGATGTTTGTAGTGGCAAGGGTGTTATTGGGATATATAAGTAGGAAGAAAAGACATGTCTCCATTGTCTCGTGGATCTCGTGTCCATTTATTTACACGCTCTTAAATTCTCTACCATCCCATATACACCGTCTTCAATTTCTGGATTTCTCTCGTGGATTTCGTTATCACGTGGGTCTCCAAAAAAATGTCTCCACATGATACTTCAGGGTTAACCGCATTTTGACTTTTTACACAAACTAAGATAAAAAATATTTTTACTAATTTTAATACAACAATTTATCTTTCTACTATAATAATCTTAACCATTTAATATTTCATTCCATATATTTATTTTTATGCAATAAATATATATAGGTAATATAGGTAAAATAACATTTAATCATGTATAGAACTTTAAAAAAGATAGTTAATTAAAAACAAAAATTTTATCCAAAAATCACAGTTATTAAAGAATAGAAGGAGTAATGATCTTATCGTGTATAAAGAAAATACATGGATCACGTTAATTTTTTTATTACTTATTTGACGCTTCATTTAAATTATTTTTTTAACTATTTTATCTTTTCAGAATATTGTTTTAAATTTTAATTAAAAAAATTAAATAAAAATAGGAATTTAATAATATCTCAATATAATAAGAACAAAATTATATATGCTACATATGAAGTATATATGAAGGGATAGGGATTATGAGCTTAATTTTTTATTTTTTCAATTACACCGTAAACAAATTTTTCTATATTAAAATTACATTGTTGGTATTATAAAAAAAGATAGGAATCTATATTATATTTGTTAAATTATTGTTGTTATTGAGAAAGATAAATATGGTTATTTGTGTTTGTTACAATTTGAAAATCATATATATTTGTACCTATAATTTTATCAAAATCAAAAATTAATATAAAATCATTTTCATAATTTACACACAATAGCGTAATAAAAAAAGCATAAAAACAGATATGTAAATGTCTATCTTTTCGCTAGCAGTAGTAGTATATAGTAGTAGTAACAACAACAATAGCAGTAGCAACAACAACAATAATAATAATATAGTACAATAATAATTAAATTATATAACACAAGACTAAAGGGTTCATTGTTCTTATTCAAAAAAAAAAAAGTCTTTGTTCAAATTGACACCGTAATATATACGAAGTCATAAAAATGACAATGTAGAAAGAAATAAAATACAAATTTTAATCTTGTAATTTGAGATTATTTTTACTATTGTCCTTAAAAAATTTCATTGTAGACATAAATCCATAAATATGACTTGTCAAGGTTCAAGGTGAATGAAGTTACTGGACTGATTTAAGTCGTGAAGTCACATGTTTCTCTAATTACTAACTAGTTAGTACCTGATTGGAGTAGGTTTGCGCCAATATTAGGTATGTCACCTCCCTAAGTACCTTTATCTCAGAGTTTGCTCTATGACTTGTTTCCCTAGTTACTGATTAGTTACTTCCTGATTAGGACATGTATAAACCAGTATTAGGTACGTCACCTTCCTAAGTCTCTAAGTATCAGGGTTATGCTTTAGAGGATGCAAATCTTACGCATGAGAATAAAATTAAATAGCATAAAGAAAATATATGAATAAAGACTTTAAATTAAATAAATTATCCAACAACCAGAATAGAGGTTCATCTTAGAATCATATCCTAAAAAGATTTAGTTACACATGCTAACTAAATAAGGGCAACCTGGTGCACTAAAGCTCCCGCATACGCAGAGTCCGAGAAGGGGTCCCACCATTTAGTGTATTGTACGCATCCTTACCTTGTTTTTTACACAAGAGGTTGTTTCCAGAACTTGAACCCTAGAGAGAAACTCATCCCTATAAGCTCCCAGTGTTTGCCTTCTCTCTTGAACCGCTTCGTTCTAAAGGAGAAATTATGAATGAAATGAGTGGTATTTATAGAGAGTTTCCACCTAAAATGGAACTCAAAATCAGGCTTTTTTCCATTAAAAAGTAGCAAAAATCAATAGATTTTGACATCCAATAAAAGAGTAATTATTAACAAAAGTATTGGAAAGAGTGCGTTCTTAACACTTCTAAATTTTTATATATGAAAATCATTTTGTAGGTTTTGCCATAACTTCCATGTAACCTGCTGTGTTATTTGAATCCCTTTTGTACTATTGTTGTAGCAACTTCTGCTTTTTTTTCTTGTGATTTAAACATTACCAATTATGTTGATTATGATTGGTCGGAATTTTTGGGTTTTCTATTTCATTCATTTCAAAATCTTCGTCATCGGCCAAATCTTCCTAGTAAATAGATAACATTTTCAAATCCTTTTGCACATACATTTGTTTATGTACTCCTTCCGGTCACTTTTATAAACAAATTTTGACTTTTAAGGTTCATTTAAAAAATGATGTATGTAGTCTATATTATAGACCACATACATCATTTATTGAATGAATCTAAAAAGTAGAAATTTGCTTATAATAGTGACCGGAGGGAGTATATATGTAACACCCCATTTTTCGCTTATACTTCTTTGTCATATACTATGTGTGATATTGTGCCAACATGTGAAATTACTCGTCGAATGTATTAATGGTGGTTTCATCATTAGATTGACATTATGACTTAGTCTTGAGATCTTTAGAAATGTTGAAAATGAGTTAGAGTGAGAAAAACTACTTTTTAAATCCATCACGTAGGCAAAGCAATTACTCGTGTGCGGGAGCTGAAAGAGAATTTGAAGCAAAACAATTTTTGAGGCACTTTGCTTGCGCAGGGCTAGAGACTCACTTGAGTGAAATTGTTATTTTTTTACAAAATTATCTTGTTTTATGAGAGTACTCTTATGTTAAAAATAACAAAAATCATAATAAATTCCATTATGAAAATAAGATCTTTAAAAAAATTAACATCTATGTCACTTTTTTGAACTTTATGTCTACGGAAAAAATGGGTCAAAATAAACAAAATGTCAAATTATATAATTGTTTTTTAGACTTAACATATATTACATGTTAATTTAAACAATTACTCCTTGTTGAAATTATTGTTGTTGAAATTGTGTTTTGAACAATTACCCCTTGCTGAAATTATTGTTGTTGAAATTGTGTTTGTTGAGTTTTTTTTTTTACAAAAATAAACGATATTCATTCATTCAAATTGATAGAATACATCAATATAATACAAATTTAAATTTGCTAAAAATGAAAAGGATGAATATGTGAACAAACTCACAGCATCCATGTTAATAGCATAAAACGACAAAGTACATATGCCTACACATATGAATAATATGATTATATTCATGTCTCCGGAATACTCATGTCTCCGAATCTGCAACGTTGACGATGTCAAAGTCATTGTTATTGATCGGATCTGCACTTGCTCAAAACTAATCTTTCAACCTGAATCAAATAAACACCACACTAAGACGAAAAATCAAAAACACACCGTACAAAGACGAAAAATCAAAACAAACGGAATCGTTTAAAATGATAAAATTACAAAAACAAACGAAAGAAAACAGAAAATATGTGAAATCAATTATGTTATGGTTTGAGAAGGAGAGGAGAGAGAGAAGGGAAGAAGCGTTTTTGATTGACCTTGACATCCAAATTTTTGTGTTTGTTGAGATCGTTATGTTTAATATACGTTTTTGAGATTGTTATGTTTAATATGCGTTTTTCTACTCGTATAAATTGATAAAACGTTTTACGTAAGCACAATTAGATAACAGAACTGTGCATATATTTGTCAGCAAATTCCCCAATCTCTTTAAAAAGGAAAACAACGGTGGATTTTAAGAAAGCCTAGGAATACTCTATAAATATTCCAAAAATAAGAATGAATTACAAAGAAAAATCTATTTTAATTAAATATTACTACTAAAACTATGGTTCATCACAATTATTGCTCCTATGGTTTTCGTAATGCTTGGCATTTTCCAATACTAAACCATGTCATCACAGAGCTTTTTCCCAAGTTCGGAGAATGCATCCGCCAATGACATTGTATACAAATAAATTACAGATGTGAAATAATATTGCAATTTGTCTTGCTCCCTATCACGTCCCTCTATCGTATGGGCAAAATATTTTGATCAAGAACTCAAACTATGATTGAAGAATGCAAAATTGATCCAAGTCAATTCACTTATTGATGCCTCTCCAGAAACTTCTCTATGACGACAGAGAATGCGGCAAAGCCAGCACAGCCCATACATGCAGCTTGTGGACCACCTAAAACCACACAAACATTGGAAACATTAACAAATGTCATCGCAAAACACAGGTAGAGAACAGATTTATAAAACAAGCAACATTGAGGGTTTCAATTCTTCGTTTTCCAGTTCATTATCTGGCCTGATTACTGTTTCTTTTCTCTCCTTTTACATCAATTTGCGTTTCATCTAAATAAAAGCCTACAATGCACAACTTTCTTCAGCAATGAGGGAAGAGATGAATAAAAAAGAACAAGAAGCCTAAATCTAGAATTACAGTTCCTATATTGAGCACTACATCCATATTTGAGAATTTGCGGCTACAATTGTGTGTTCTGATTTTTGGTTTACATCAACATCACAAAGTTATATTTAAATAGAAAACAACTTTGAAATGGGATAAACAAAATAATTCTACCAATAACTTCTGTTTTGGGTGAAGTATATCAAGATAAATGTTGTTAAGCCACCGCAAAGACAGCAACCCTCTAGAAGTGCACTTTGATGAACACCCACTTTGTGTTGTCCATCCACACCACACTCCCTTTGTACCACATTCAATAGAGAATTAGAGAAAAAGACCATTATCCAAGACTAAGGCACTACCTTTCAGTGGATTTGTTGGCTCTCAATACTAGGATACTACGTCAAAGTTTTCAGTAACACCTTAGTAAGGAGTCCCTATTGAGAATGTGGTTCAACCTTGGTTCTTTTAAAGTCATAAGTAGCATTCTCTCTTCCAGAGGCACACAAGCAAGTCCAGCTCATGAGTACCAATGCTTGTGTGCATGCACTCCATCGCCATTACTTACTATCTCCTTCAGTATGCACTACAAAGAAAATGATGTCGAAATGCACCCATTGTTGCCATGCATTTCATGCCCAGCAAAGATGTCTCCTAAAAGAGACAAAATCCAGCTTTGCACCCGCCTAAGACACTCCTGTAAATATTATTCATTCTAAATTTCTAAGCATCCCAAACAACAAAAACCATATGAAGAAACCCCCACACGATGACAAACACTTTAATTTTGATAAAGACTGGGGTTGTAATTATACGTTAAATTTTTTTGGCAAGGAAGTCAAACTCGCAATCTTCCTCGTAAGTAAGATCCTTGACAACTTGGATTATCCAAATAACAGACAGAACTGCAATCTGGTAGGATTGTGTGGGATCGACAATCTTAATTGTAATATTGAGAGGATTGGCAATATTTTGGTGGGATTAATGATTTTAACTCGAAAGATTGTCTAGATTAGATATATAGAATTTGACTGCTCAAAACTTGTTAAAAACTTGGCATTTCGTATCTGATTAATTGGAGTTGCTAAGTTGCATTTGTTAATACTCTGGCTTAAATTGTTAATTTGTGACTTATATATTGTGTATGACTGTACCATGAACTTAAATTTAATTAGTGTTACGAATTTAAATGCCTGCGCGCACATGCATATATTAGTTTTATGAATTTTTGTACGAACTTATGATCAATGTTATGAACCCATGATTAACGATACTCTCATTCTCAATCATAAGTAAAATCTGGATTAGACTAGGGTGAAAGACCAGAGCAGAGCACATACTCATCTTGCTTTAAGCTCACAACAACCAGATGCATACTCTATCATTTAGCTAAAATTTAGTTTCAATGGATATCAATTACCAAAATCCTTACCATCCAAGTAAAAGCAAACCTTAGGCTAGTCACTTCTGGTCATTCAGCATTGGTTTTTATAGGGGAAATTATGCTCCCACACCTCATGGGAGGTGTGTCAGGCCATGTATGGCCGTCATTACTTAAATACAGGCTTATTAGAGACAAAAACAGATGAAAAAGAGGGTTACCTTTTGCTGATATAGCAGCTCCAGTAGTACATCCGGCAACAAAAGTATTTGTGATGTCATGTTTTGCTCGTGCCTGGAAAGAAAAGAAAAAAGGACTCAGATGATAGGAAGAAGAATTAATTAAACTCACATGCTTGATGTAAAATATATATTTTCATTCCCAGATCCATTAAACCTTCTCAACAACACACTCAGCAGCAGAGAATACGAAACCCATAACAGCAAATGCTTTGGCTGAACTCCAACTCCTTCTCCCCATCTGCTTTGCTTGAAATATAAACTGCTGTTTGCCAGTCATTTGCTCTTGCATCATAGGGTTGTCCAGTGCTCCAAGAAACAATCCCATGGCGATGCCAAGACCACCTCCTGAAATTCATCACATGAATCCCAACAAACAATTATTTTACAATACATACCTCAACAGCTTGCAATGTCTCTAAAGCTGAAATTATTCTTCAATGACATTTGATACTTCCCAGTAATTTGGCTATGTTGACATTTGTACAATAAGAAATTTCCAGATCCACTCGATTTATTTTCTAAAACATGCTCACGAGTTACTTATATAAATTTTGGGGAGCAAGGATTTTTGTTGGTATCATTGTTTAGTGTTGTCCCAACTGAGGTTACAACAACCACCACCACCAAATCCTTCTCCTACTATGAAAAATCAAATACAAGGGTCAAAAGGAATAATATCATGTGATAAATCATGTCCGATAATTTTATCGTGCCTGCTGGTCCAGCTGAGCTACTTTAACAGATTAAACAAAAGCCAACAATTAAAACTTAGAACTACAAAATTGACATGCCATGAAACATATTATCTTCCCTAAAACAAGATCATAGACTTCCTTAAGTCTCATTCATAGACACTTGATTGTTCAATTCATATTTTTATTTTTATTTTGAAACAGCCAATTTATTCATAATTCGCTTGCACAAGATGCGCAAAAGCTACAAAAGATACGAAAAACAGTACACCTAAATGGGCATCATATTTAGGTGAAAGACCCAACCTAAAAACCAGCCACAAACAGGCCACACAAGGACTGCGTCTAACATCACCCAACCAGACAAAAAACCAGAACAGCAGACCCACATGCACCAGAGGGAGCTGCTGTTCAGGCCACCCAGCAACATGCCCAGACTCGTAAACAACCATGGCAGCAAACCCGAAAACCCCATAGACAAAAACTACCTACTCATACAATTGCCGGGGTCCCAAATATTTGAAATTCATAATACAAGCAAGACGGACACTTAAATCTAGTCAAACTCTATCTCCACACTCCTCCACAATTTCATCAATTGCCTTTGAAATGTTTTTGAAAATCCTATCATTTATCCATTTCCAAATTACCCAAATTGTCGCATGCCAAATTAGCCAACCCCCTTTCGTAATTTTGTATATGCAACTTCTCCACTCCAATAATCTATATGCACAGGCAAATTTGGAGTAATATATCCAACCCAAAATTTTACTCCAACCCAAGGACGAAAAAGGGCAATGTAAGAACAAATGAGTAGAAGTTTCATCGTAAACATCGCAAAGCGCACAATTTGTTCAATTCATATTGTGTAAAGCTAGTTTCAGATTATTTCTAAATCATTTGAAATTCTTAAAAAGAACTACCGAAATTACACAAATATTTGGAGCAGGTTAGTTTAAACTTTTTAAATACAATTTATTAAGTAGTTAAATAAGATGCTAACAGATATTTGGAAATTCGGAATAAAGAAAGTGAGGGTTGAATAAAATGAGCATACCCATGACTCCACTAACGACACTGCGCACAGCGCAATTGTTCCAAATGTCTTGGCCACGAATTTCCTCAACAGTGGGTAAACTTATGGGCTGAATCTGAGGCTTCTCAACTTCTTTTGAGTTGACAGAATCAATTGAAACAGCTTTTTGCGACTCATCAGCCATTGTTGAGGCACAAACCTAAGATACGCAAAGCTGGTTGAATTGAAATCACCACAAAATCTGTGCAATGAACAATGGATGAATATTATTATTAACACTTCACTAGGAAGCAAAAAATACTTCAAAATGTATATCATACATGAGTCAAATCAAATTTTCCGGGCACGTGATTGGAAGAAACATTTCAACAAACAGTTAAAGGGCATTGACTGTATAATCAAATTTGAATGATATACAATGTTGAGAGTAAAGCATAATATGTCAAATTTGTAGCTAAACATGGCATAACAAGTAGCTACAGCATAATGTATCAAGTTTGTGTATGAGGCGTTTTTCTGTAGAAACAAACAAATATGAATTAGAAATGAAGAATAGTGTTGAACATGTAACAACTATATAACATTAAAAAATCAAGTTGCTAAGTCAGAATTTGAAGAAAACTCTATGAGGAGTTTTAACAAACATGTTAAGTGCATAAAAAAGAAAGGGGAAATGTGAGGATTACGAATGATGAATCGGTTGAAACAAAAGACATTGATTGATTGAAGCACAGAACAAGAATAGAGAATTACCCTACGAATGAAGTAGAAACCCTAAGAAATTGCGTTTGATTCGAGAATTTTGAAGCAGAGAATGTTTAGAAATGTTCAAGAAATGAAAAACGTTTTTGAGTGAGAAATGTTGGAAAGCAACAAACAACCAGAATCGCATTACCCTTTTTCTTGTGCTTGGGGTTTACGAGAGGAGTAGTTCAATTTTTTTGTACCAAGTACCAACGCTTTTATTTTATCTATTTTATTTATTTTTATTTAATTTAAATTTTTTTGTTGTTTATGGTGCGATTTAGATTGGTTTTTGAGTGTTTATGCAAAACAGCTTTTTTTTTTTTTTTGATAGGCCAAGAGCAAAATGACATCAAAAAGAATAGTGTCCAACTAGGTTGGACTTATACTTGATGTCAATTGTTCATATATTATTAAAAAATGGGGAAAATACAGAAGAACTAGGGGGACATGAAACCTGACCCAGTCGACAACCCTAACGGGCAAAATCAAAACAAAAAATAAAAATAAAATCCATAAAATGGATTCAACCCTAAATAAATATAACAATTAAGCGCGGGTATAAAGTTGGCGAATGAAACGACCGTCAACACGAAATCGGATCACGTACCATCAACTCCCTGCAACAACGACAACAAGCATTTACGACTCTTTCGAGTCCACACAGTCCCATGTCAATGAACAAGATGACTGGGATAACCTGATAATGGTGTATGAATCGACTGTCAACACAGAGAAATTCAAGAACCAAAAGCCCCTGCAACAAAAGCAGCAGCTTTACTGACCCTTTCGAGTCCAAACCAAGCAAATAGTGTCATCATTAAAATTGATCCCAAGCTTTAAAATTGGACATTGAATCCGCCCGCCAACACGGTTGCAGATCCATCAGTCCACCACTCACTGCGACGAACCTTGAAAACAGTGAGTCTCAACGGCCGCCTGAATTAACCATCCAGAAGAAAGGCCATGCTCTTTCGAGCTGCAAAACAGCTTATTCATAAGGTAAGTTGTTTTAAAGAAGTTGTTCTTTGAAAAAGAGATCGTAATAAGTTGTTAGACCTTGTTAATAAGTTGTTAGGTAAGTTGTTATCTAACCTAATGCATGTATTTGTCAAAAAAAAAAGTTGTTTTGCATAAAATAAGTTGTTTTTAATAAGCTGATTTTTTAATAAACAATTGATTAAAATAAGTTGTTTTTAAAAATATATATATATTCGTTTTGGTATTTTATTTTATGAAATTAAAAAAAAAAATCTAA
>Ga0209282_1000981_pt1 | contig 14923 bp, 7 predicted proteins | sample Mtrugardesep15_FD_187529 | JGI IMG/M metagenome (GOLD analysis project Ga0209282, IMG submission 187529) | Root nodule microbial communities of legume samples collected from California, USA - M. trunc garden sep15 (SPAdes) (version 2) | ecosystem: Host-associated > Plants > Roots > Nodule...
AATGGCTCTGATATATTTGAATTGTGACCTGGTAGCATTTTATTATTTAAACATATACATTGATTTTTAAAAATGCAATTGAATTTAGAATTACATTTAACAAAGGGTGTTTTTGACATTGTTGCAAAACCATGAGGAAAAAAACGCAAAAAATGGAGTTTTTTTTATGGGGCTGTCGATGAATATTAACGGGAAGAAGAATGAATTTGGTGAAATGGGGATTTTATCATAGTTTCAAATTTGAGTTTCAATCTCTTGTTTGATATTGTCTTGAATTGTGGTGTTTTGTGTTGTGTGGTATGTGGATGATAATAAGTTGCAAACTTGCAATTGTGTTCATAACATCACCTTCAAATGACTTTAGAGTCTGGATCCAAACGGTGGAGAACGAGTGCTTTTGCAAATAATGGTGTTAATCTAGATCTAGGGAGGAGGAAAACAGTATCTTGCATTAAGTTCCCTAAAAGAAAAACTATCTTGCATTAAGGATTCAATGTTCAGTCACAAAGGGACCAAACTGTCTTCTTTTGATTGAAAATGGAAAGTACAATTCAACACATAGGCAAACCAACACCAAATGATGTAGGCGTAGGGACATTCTTTGTCCCACCAAATCACCAAAGATTTAGGAATATCTTTGTCCCACTGCATCTTTCAAGGACAAGACATCAGTAGTATCATGCTTCCAAATAAGTTGATTTGCTTGACCTTGTAAAGGATTAGTGACTTAATACACAAATTTTCTCAAATTGCGAAAAAGCTCATATATTCAAATCCTCTTAGATATTCCACTAATGATTCATGATATAGTATAGGAGTTTGTGCTAGTATTTCCCCACACAATGAATCCAGCCACAAGTTAATTTTTTTCACCGTCACACTAATTTAATTTGAATGGTTCAAAATAGTTTGAAACTCATACCACTCCATATAGATGAAAAAAAAATGATGATTGATGCTAGTTAATCTTGATAGAAATTTGGCAGGTGTATCAAAACCTATCAAAGTAGTAAAATATCGATCTCACAGAGACTGTTTTTAATCTCAATAATTCAATTTCGTTAAGCAATAAGATGTATAAAAGTTAAACCAAGATTAAACCAAGTTAAACCACTCATTTAAGATCATTTGAACCCTGTTCATGTAGGTATAGGGGTTAGGGACTTTTAGAGATGCAAACGGGGCCTTAAAACGCGAAAAAATGAAGCTTTTGGCCCTTTCAAAATGCGCACGAGCATGCACTTTTGCACAGACCGTGCTCTTTTTCCTGAGAGCAAAAGTGCACGCGTTTTCCTGACAGACCATGCACTTTTGCACTTTCGTAGCTTCGTTTTCAGTCCCGTTTTCACCGTTGCGTCCGTAGCTCTTAAACCTATAATTCTCTCCCCTAAAATATAAAGTTTCAACTCAAAAACAACTTTATTTCAACCAGCCAAAATGACTTATTTTCAAAAGTGCTTTAAAACGAGTTTTCACCGGTTTCACCCAAACGATCCCTCATCAAAACTTGTAAATTAAAAATAGAAGTTCACCATACTCTAATCCATCACATTCAATTCATTCAACTCATTAAAAATTACAAAAACCATAATTTACCTCATTTCACCATTTTCACCAAAAACTCAAAAACACAACAACAATTTCACATCAAACATGAACCAACTCATAAATTCATCACAACAACACATGATCAAGGCATGAATTAACCTCAACAACATAATTCAATAATAATCTAAGCATGTAGTCATGAGTTCATCAACAATCAATAACAACTTCACTTTTCATCATTTTAAGCAAAAAGTTCAATATAATCACTTTAACACATAATGACCATGAAGTTTAACCATAATCAACAAGTTTATGATCAATTTCACATACCAAAATTTATCACACAAACATGAGCACGAAAATCATCATATAAATTCATCAAAATTATAATCCTCAAATAATCACTTATGACCCATAATCGCTTTTTGAAATTATAACTTAAGTGATAAAAGGAAATCTACCCCCCTTACCTCTAGGTCTTGAATTCACTAGCTTATGCTTCACTTTAGCTCCCAGTTCTTCAAACCCCAAGCTCTCTCTATAGCATCCTCTTTTTCCCTCTTCTCCAAGATTTGATCCACTTTCTATCTCTACCTCTCAAAATATTTTGTGTAGTGAATGAATGGAAAACCTAGTTTTCTCTTAAGTGTTATGTTTATATACCACCCTCTAATTGGGCTTGCTTTTCTAATTGTCATAATGGGTTCAACGTCTTTACTAACTAATTCACAAAAGTTATTACTCACTTAAACCGTCAAAACACCGAATAATTATCATTTCTAAATAATTACTCAATCCACTAGTAACTTAGTAAAAATGACAACCCTCACTAAAATACTAAAAACAACCTTCTCAATAAAAATTACTATTTTACCCTTAATTTCCAAATGATGAAAATACTCTTTGCCTCCAACATGACTAAAATACCCTTCTAGGCCAAAAATCCACTAAGTCCCACACAAATATACACATAGGCAAATAATCACATATAAACACACATAAACATATATAAATAATAATAAGCATAATTCTAGCTAAAAATGGGTTGTTACATCACCTACATTTGGAGGCATCCAAGCCAAGAAAGGAAATCCACTTTAGCATTATTGGTTCCTAGTCTTATGTGAACAAACTTTGTTCAATGCCTTGACAGCTAATCACTACCCGTGAATTGATATCTAAGACTCCCCCTAGATGTGAGATCTCATCTCAGTTTCTCTCAACAATTATCCCAATGATTAACTCAGTCACATTTACAATCAAAATAGGAGAACAACTCCAATAAAAAAAACCTGGCTCTTGCAAGATGCACTAGAGCAATGTACAAAAGACAATAATACAACTAAACTAAACAAACCAGCTCTATGCATCAACGCAACACACAGTGAGGTATACAAATAAAAAAAACAAGACATGAAACCTTAAGACTTTTTCTTCAATATGACGGCTTCGACCAATCTTCACAAGGGTTTGAGTCTTCCTTATATAGCCAGAGAATGCATGGGATTTTTCTTCAATCGGGATAAACAAAACCAGCTGACCAAAATGTATATAAGTTCACAATCTTCTAGGAGCAAAATATTAAAGATCTTAACCATTAAGATATTGAGTGTTATCGTTGATTGATTGTGTGGGACAATTGCTTCGTACCAGGTCTTACACACTCTGACTGGTGATGGTATTGGTCCTGATGCACCAGATAAATGGATGATCATGCAAGATATGAGTTTCCTCATTGCACATATATACAAGCGTCTTGAGGTTCTACTGTCCATCAATATAGGGTAAATAAAAACCTTTTTCCATCTACGTTTTGCCCCTTCGCTTCGAAACATAAGGATGTGTCTAGCACATCTGAATGACAATAATTTTTTATGGTATATTTGAAGGATGATTGTTCAATTCCTCCCACTTTCGTGCTATGGAGACAACACTGTCGAAAAGTTGCAAAAAGAAACGGAATGAAAGATATGTCGTTAGGATGATTGTCTATAATGAACTAAGTCAGACAGCAGATTATAAGGTAATAGGAGGTGATGATTGGTACCTTGTTGAAGACCTTGACCCTGAAGAGAAGGTTATTGTTGACAAAAAGGTTGGAGATGGTGTAAAGATTGGAAAAGATGAAAGTCCTGGACTTGATGATTATAGCATTGATATTGGGATGGATTAGTTGAAATGTATATCATTAACACTATATAAAGATTTTTTGTTATGATGATATATATAATGATTTTTTATATAATCACATGCTCAATGTCTTTTATATTATTATAATGAAAATTTGTTGAATCTACAAGACATGAAATTATTTCGAGCAGGTTGTTGAACTCTGGGACAATTCAGATTATATAACCGAAACATGGTTCTGATTATATAATCTGATCAAAGCGTGTTTTGGAAAGAAAAAAAATTGGGGCATGGTAAGAAACACGGTAATAACCAATTTATTTTAGATAGCATTTGTGTGCCATTGAAATAGCAATGATATATAACATTGCCCAATTAGGGTGTACCACTTGTAGTGTGCTTTGAATCCACATCGAAGCACCTTCCGTTGCAGTAATTCCACTTTAGGGAATTTCATCATCGACATTACTGAATTGGCATTGATATCTTAGCTTACATATACTTTCTGTTTAGTTTTACACATGATCTACGGATTTTCTACTTTCCCACATGGATCAATGAACTGTTAAATAAATTCAGTAAATTAGATGATTAAACTATAATACATAAATTTTCTGACTTTGTAGATAGGTATAAAAAATCATAAATAGATGATTTTATCATATTCGTAAAGATAAAACTACAGTAATAAATAAGATTTACATTCCGTAGAACAATCATATCTTTGTGATGACCCTAATATTAATAATATCTTCCAATTTTGAGTTACGAGTTTTTCTATTGAATTTTTCTCTTAATTAACTTTGTAGGTTTGTTTGAATATCATCAGGAGCTATAAAAAAATCAAGAAAATAAACAAGTCAGACACTCACCACTAATCACAAACACCAAAACACCCATCAAGTAAGAAACCCAATATATTTATATAACAGGATTAATGTTGAAGACACAAGGAGTGTCACACACACATACAACAAAAGAATGGACAATACCAATTACAGCAATTGTGATCGCCTAATTAAGAATGTATACACTGCCACAATTATACATGACAGTAGAGTTATAAAAAACACACCAAAACCTTAAACAATTATTGATTAACTACTTGTTGCTCCTCCCATGTTGGTGCCAATAAAATAACTGTGCGTGTGGGTAGGGTAAGACCGATCCGTTGGAACATCCAATGAGTTTGTAAAAATCATTCATGGCATCCATGTTGTCGTTGAAGCAAGCTGTATTTTGGATCTTCTCGAGTTTGAGTCGAGCCTCTTCTCTCTCATGTTGACGCCCTTGATCCTTGATTTGTCTCCAATTAGACAAAGTGTTCTTCACTTGAGGATCATCAATAAAAGTATCAACAAGTTTTTTGGAAGGAGTCTGATGATCATGAGTGACTCTTTCTTTTTCTAACTCCATTTGCAACTTCTTTGTAAGCACATTAATGGAAACAAATTTTCTCTTCTTCTTGATACATTTTTCTTTGACAAAAAGTGGTTTTGGCTTGAATCCAACAGCATCCTGAACCACTTTTCTTTTGCCTGGACACATTTTTGGGTTTTTTCTTCTTCTAGGGTTTGGGTCGACAGTTTTGTAAGACAGAGTGGTGCGGAACAGTATTCTCAGCAGGACAACACAATCAGAGGAAATTGAGACGCAGTGTAATGGAAATTAGTGTTAGTTAGGGTTAGGGTTAGGGTTAGGGTATGGTTTTGTTCTCAACGGTAATAAAAAAACCACTGAGTGAGTGAGAAATACGCACGCTCTCGCGGGAGGAACTTTCCTTTCAACGGTAATAAAAGTGTGCATTTATTGGTTAAAACAAAAGTGTGTGTATTTATTGTTATATATTATTTTTGGTAAAAAAGGGCTATTGCCCAATTTTATATATATTTACTTCCGTTTGTCAAAAATAATTTATTTATTTACTTCATAAAAAAAAATTGGTCCGTTTCTCTAAATTATAAAAGTAATTGATTGAATTTTGACAAATTGTTGGGATTTTTATCTTGTTTTTCATGAAAGTGAAAGATGCTACTTCTTTCTCAAGAAAACATAAATATAAGGAGGTTGTATTAATTGGCAAGGAATATGGGCTACAAGGTTATTTCTTAAATAGCAAGACAAGTTGAGTTATTCCTATATATACAAGGCGTTGGTTTTCAGTTCTGACAAAAGGGGAAAGTGGGACAAACTAGAGTTTATCAAAAAAGGTAATCCTTAGAAAATAAAAGGCTAAGGGTTGGTTCTTTTCAGGATATAAACTAGGGTTGGGAAACACCTTGGGATAAATCATTGGGTCTCTTGGCCATCAAGAGACTTAGGGCCATGCTAAGTTGTGCCCTTAGGGCACATGTTAAGAATTCCATTAATAGCAAATATTTATTATGAAAAATTAATTTCTAACTTCTTGAGAAACAAATACATACAAATTCCAATGCATAATTTCTATTTTGGGTATCCTTAACATGTGCCCTAAGGGCACAAGTTAGTATTCCCCTATAACTTAATCAAATAAAAGATTGCATGAGTTTTACACTTGATATATAGTCAGAGGTGTAAACAATACATTTCGGTTTCGACTCTTAAGACTTAAGAATTTCTTAGATGTAAAATTTGTAAGAAATTCTAAGTGTAAATGCTCTTTGATTTTGACAAAGTAAGGGAACTTTCAAAATATTCAGAGTCTAATTTCTTCAAGTGTTCAACTCCTTATATAGAGAGAAATTTGAGAGACGTTGGAGAGGTGTCATCGCATTACTTTGAGTCCTTGAGAAGCTTGGTCATAGACGTTGGAGTGTTTCTTGATATGGTTATTGTCATTGAAAGGTCATTTGAAATTCCTTTACTTCAAAAGGAATTATCTGTTTCATTCTAATTGTCCTTGAAGTTCTTTGTTTGTTTCTGCACGTGGTCAGAAGAGGACAAATTGTTCTATCTAAGTCTGATAATGGCTTCTTTAAAAGAAGACAAAACTGGCCTTCAGAGTCTGAGTCCTTCAGAAGCTTCACTTCTTCGGAGTCTGTTCCTTCAGAAGATTGTATCCTTCAGAATTTGGTCCAGAACTTCAGCTTCTCTCAAGTTCCAAATGCTCTTAAGTGTGCTCAGAATCTTGTTCTTTCATAATCAAAACTTGATTTAATACTATGAATTTAATTATATGATCATGCATACTTGAACACACATTAGCAACTCCAATCGATCTTTTATACTTTATTATCATTAAAATTTCAGAGGCATGGTACAAAACTCATTTTGGCTCAACACATATTCTTACGCAACAAACAAAGCATGTTGCCAAACACCAATACCACACTATTGAAGAAGGGATATATATAATTTCCTTAGTCTTTATTGTCATCAAAACTTGAACTGAAATTATAAATCTCCTTAAAGAATAGCAAGCATAAGATAAGAGTGATGAGAGTAATGGTAGGGAACAACAGTTCCTCAACTGAGCAATCTGCCCTTTCAGAAAAGTCATCGCTTTATGCAAGGGAAGATGCTTTAAACAACACTTTAAACAAAAGAACTGTTATGACCTTGGTATTTAAGTGACTCTGCTGAAAAGGATGATGCAAAATTTGACATTCTCATTTGTTGAAAGTAAAACTGCTTTTGTTACATGTTATGGCAGAAATGATTAGAGATGTTTTGGCCACACCTGTATCAACAATTGCTTCTTCGAGCACATTTAACACAGGGAAAAGGTGTTAGACACATATAGAAGCGATCATTGAGTTCGTTCGAAAATGACAAAAGTTTTGATGTTCTTAAAATTGGCTGAAACTTTCTTTCAGAAACTTCAAAGACCATCATTTGAGTGAAGAATACAAGCTATTTGAAAATGTCATAACATATAATTAATTTATTTAAATTATGTGAGTTATTTCTCTATTAAATATATTTAAATTTTTAATATATTTCTCTTCTAAATCTTTATTTTTAATGTATAGACTAATAATCCAATATATCAACAAACTAAATCTTGGTAGAAAACAAACTAAATCTTTATTTCAAATAATTTATTCATTAGAATGGATATTATGAAAAATAAAATAAAATAAAAAGTTGCTTTTAGTGACATCAGGAATTAATCGATTAGTGTTTGATCTGATAATTTGGGAAAAACTAACCACTTGTATTTATTGTGTCAAAAAATAAAACTTGTATTTATTACATATATTGCTGTCAAATAAAACTAACCACTTGTATTTATTGTGTTGAAAAATAAAACTTGTATTTATTAAAACTTGCTGTCAAATGAAAAGATTTATAAAGTATTATATTTTTCATTCACAAAAAACATTTATTATATCTTTCCATAAAAAAAAGGTTTAATTACACTTTTGGCCTCCTAAGTTTTCCAAAGTTGTGATTTTGGCCCCTTAAAAAAAACAACTCTTTTCAGGCCCCCTAAGTTTACTTTCTGTTGCAATTTTGGCCCCTCACGCCAATTTTGACCCAGTCAACGGACACGTGGTGCCACGTGTGTAATTTTTGTTTTTTTTAATTTAAAAAAAATTGTATACAAAAAATATTTTTTTTGTTTTTTATTACAAATAAAAAAATTAATTACAATTTTTTTGTTTTTTTTATTACAAAAGTTTAAAATAAAAAAAATTATTTGTTTTTTTAATTACAAAATAAAAAATACAAAATACGTCCACGTCAGCGTTGACCGAATCAAAATTGGGCTAGGGGACCAAAATTGCAACAGAAAGTAAACTTAGAGAGCCTAGAAAGAGTTGTTTTTTTAAGGGACCAAAATCACAACTTTGGGAAACTTATGGGGGCCAAAAGTGTAATTAAGCCTATAAAAATTAGGATTTATTGTATCTTTATCATCAAGGAACTGTTCGCTGATCCATGTGAACAAAAGTTTAATCCATGTGAGCAAAAGATTAGAAAGTGCCAATATAGTTAACTAAGGAAGATTCAGGCAAACAATACCTTGCATGATAAATCCTCCGTTCAAAAAACCAATATAGTTAACATTAACAACAAAAAACCTTGCATAGAAAAAAAACAAAAAACCTATGTTCACAAATCAATCGACCAGTCTACAATGGAATTGATGCAAAGAGATCAAGTGCTTCAAGGTGTTGGATTCAAGACAGAACAAATTCTTGGTGAAAGAAATTGTATCAAAAAGAGAAAATATGTTTCCATTAGTTCGGCTGAAAAGAAGATAATAGAGTCGGAAAATGAAAAAGTTAATGATCACGAAACTCGATTGGAACAAACCACTTACAAAAAACGAGTTGATCATTTTATTGATGATCCTGAAGTGAAGAAGACTTTGTCTAATTGGAGACGAGTGAAGAGTCAAGTTCGTCTAGATGAAAGAGAGATGGCTCGGATCAAACTCGAGAGGATCCAAAACACCGCTTGTTTCAATGACAACATGGATGCTATGTATGATTTTCACAAACTCATTGGATGTTCCAAGTGTGACACACAAAGAAACAAATGTTCTCTGTATTTTCAAATGTATCAACATGGGAGGAACAAGAAGAATTAATCAACAACTGTGAAAGGTTTTGGAACTTTTTAATCATGTGTTTATTTTGATTTATTTTTACAACTCTACTGTCTTATTGTAGTGGCAGTCAGTGTGCCCAATCTTAGGTGATCACAATTGCTATAATAGCAGTGTTTCTTAATTCTTTGTGTGATACTTCTTTTGTCATTGCAAGAACATGTATTATTGTTTTTTTAAAGAAAACAACGTTATTTTATTTTTCTGAGCGAGTAAAGAAAGTAAAAAAACACCTTTTAAAATTTAAAAAGTAAAAATTGTCGAAATTGTTAGGTTGTATGTCGTGATTAGGATTCTGATCTGACACCTTCATTTATAGGTGTTTGTTTCAATGATTATTTGGTATTTCGTTTATTTAGAGAGAAAAAAGTCTCCTATGTCAACAATACTTTTTTCCAACAGTATGGTTCTTAATCTTGTAGCATAATTAGATCGATCAACTACGCTTTATTTTCTTGATTTTGTAAAAAATAATCTTCAGAACATATTTTTCTTCAAATATCCCGTGTGTGTATTCAAACATATGTTACAACCTATAATTAATATAATTTTTTTAAAGATCTTGTAATTAATTGTCTATTTTAGATTTGAAAAAATTGATTTGGTTGAAATTAAATGCAGACTTTTTTTTTCTTGTTTGTTTATTTTCCAGTAAATTTATGGATACACTTGCAACAATAATTTACAACATCTTTGTTATGGACGTAAACACTTCTATAATTTTATCCTAGCATAGTTCAGTTTGTAGGGATATTATACATTATATGTAGGGGTCAGAGTTCAAACTCCGGACACCTCACTTCTCCACATTTAAAATGTGAGCTCTAACTACTAGGCTACTTGATAAAAAAAATATAAAAAAAAAAAACACTTCTATAACTTTAATTCAATATTTGTTACACTAAATAATTGATTGAGAAAAATAGCTAAAATATCATTATTTTACCCACTTCCTTACATCTTTTTCCTAGGAGATGTTAATAATTATTTTGTATAGGCTTTCCTTACATTTCTATTTGTTTATTATCATGTATTGGGATTCGTTTTCAATTAAAATTTTCAAAAACTTATGATTTTATTAGTGTATATTTTATGCCTAAGAGTTCTTTCTATTTTAGTGCTATTCTTTTAGTTATGCAGGTATAAACATGTCTCCTATATTAGTTGATAAACAAAAAGGATTGTGTACACTTTGACATAAGGAAAACAACATATTTTACAATAGAGAAAAATTTGGATAGAAGTTGAGACCATATATTTTAGCAAGATAGTTAAGTAATTTACGCAACATATTCTTTTCTTAACGGTATAGTACAGAGAAGTTTAGATAGAGTCCTACAGAGGAAAGACAAAGTGTTGTTGGGAAATGTCAAAGAAGTTCAAAAAAGCAAACTTATCATTTTGAGAATGTTTCTGAAAAATGTGAAAGAGGTTGGAAAAACGTTATCTATAATAGGTGGGGATTTAGAAGGCATGAAAATAGGTTGGAAAATGTTAAAGCATCATTTTATAAGTGTAACAGTTTTCGGGAATCATGTAACCAAAAAATAAAGTTTTCGGGAATCACAAAAAAAAAGATGAGAAACGTTTTTTATTGATATTCTCCCAATTTTGTTTAGCGCATAATTGGTTTTAAAGGACACTTAAGTAATTTATGCAAATTTTTCTTTCCTTTGTGAAAGTATATAATGAGATTAATGGATTTGTTTTTTGTATAACTGTTTTATTATCATGAAGTATGCACTGATTTTTTCGATGACTAATCTTCGTCGCATAATCTAGCTCCTCATCTTTTCTCCATCTGTAAGACTTGACCCATAACTATTGTAACATCTCACTTAATGACTTCGTACTGTTTTATCTGCTAATGTTAGAATGCGGGCGTTTAAGGCGTAAGGGTATTATGGGGAATGCACATGGGGAGTATCTAAGAATTTTAGGACTTAAGAACTTCATTTGTTTCATAACTTCCTCTCTCTAAGAGTAGAAAATCAGAAACTTTCCTCTTCCCTCTCTCTAAGCTTGCGCTCTCTCTCCTCTCTTGCTACTCTAAACCAAATTATGATCTGTGTTGAGGAATCATGATGCATGTTGGTAAATCTTAAACTTTGAGTTGGCATTGGATTAAAACTAGAAGCTTAGTCATTTTCCTTGCACTCAAGGCTTGATTGAAGCTTAATGTTAGGTGCTTGAAGCTAGGGTTTTGTCCAAGTGAGCTGGTACCATCTGAGTAGCATAATTCAACTGAGTTGTTAGATAGAACTTCCCTCCTATGGGTTTATGTCCTAAACGTGTGAGTTATTGATGAATGTTAGATATAGGGTGTTCATTCTAGTACCCTTACTTGTACAAATTGTTGCTTGAAACATGTTTAAAGTGCCATGCATTTCATTTCCAATGATTTTTATGTATTCTTGGACGATTTGGGTTCATATGCATATCGAGGGTTGAGGTTCAGGTGTTTCAATCGAAAATTCTACATTCTGATCTGATGAAATTCGCTGATGGCGACTTTATTTCGCTGATGGCGAAATTTTGCAGAAAATTCCAGTGGTACTTCGCCATTAGCGAATTGCAGGTGACTGCTTCAGGTGTGTTTCGCTAATAGCGAAATTCTCAGGAATTCCAGAGACATTTTGCCATTAGCGAAATCTGTGCAGGCCTTCCATTTAAATTTTTTCTGCTTGCTTTCCCTGGTGCATCATCATGTACATGAGATCAAATTTGCATTCTTTTTCCAAAGGAAACCCTCAATCTTAAAGAGTATAATGTATAACTCTAAACCTATTTTCTATTAAAGGAAAAATGCATGGTACTAATGAACTTCATGTAACAAAGATAACACTAGGAGTGGAACACGCAAACATGATGGGGTAGTAATAACCGTAGGTATGGAAACCCTAGAGCCTCGAACTAGTGGTCGAGAATATGTAAGATAGCACATTTTCGAAGCATAGCATGAACATGATATGTATATGAATATGAATAAGATTATGTAGGTGTCGTGTCTCTTGCTATCCATGCCAAGGGGATACAAGAGGTTCTCGTCAAGGGAACGGGACACGCTCCGCAAGGTAGACCTGCACGTCACTGAGGGAGTCTGATGTACCTTAACTAGGAATTCATCGGTCATGCAAGGGGATGTACTCGGGGTTACTCCACCTGATACACTTCGTAAAATCAAGTCAAGTAATGTTTATTATATGACATGCTATCCTTATGACAAGTAATAACATGATATGGTATGATACAAGATAGTTTCAAGTGATAACGGTCTATTACACCGCACGATCGTTTAGAAATGCATGAGTCCACACACATATAATCAACCGATTGGTTGTATTGTAGACATGTGGTAACCGTAGGATTTCCCTGAGGTTACCAACAACATAGGACTTAGATAGAACTCACTGAGACATTATGTCTCATCCCATTCCTTCATTTGTTCAGGTTCGCAGGTTGTTCAAGGCAAAGGTAAGGAGAAAGCTTCGGATTGATCGTGCCATGATGGATCTAGCTCTTATGTCTCTTTGTCGTTAATGTGCTTATGTTATATATAATTGTGTTGTAATGAACCTTGTCGCGTGTGTTTAGTTGACTAATTATGTATCAATAATGTATCATATGACTTGAGGTGTTTTTTTGTACCTAAATCCCGACTATGTCGTTTCCGTATTGTGATATTAATGTATTCAATATCAGTTATAACACACATGTTATATATTCTAGACACTTATAATATGGGTGTTACAACTATGCTTAAGGAATTCGACTACCGTTTCCCTCAACTAATGTTGGTACACATACATACATACATACATACATATATACATATATATATATATATAATTAAATTTGATTTTTTTTTACCAATTTAATGTTTTATGAATGGTTTAATTTGACCGCGTGTGTGTGTTAAAGAAATTAAGATAGTCATTAAGGACAAGATAGTGTTAATTTCTTTAACACGACCAAAGGAATTAAGGACAAGATAATCATTAAGTTAAAGGGATTAATAGCAGTGTTTCTTAATTCTTTGTGTGATACTTCTTTTGTCATTGCAAGAACATGTATCATTGTTTTTTTTAAAGAAAACAACGTTGTTTTGTTTTTCTGAGCGAGTAAAGAAAGTAAAAAATACCTTTCAAAATTTAAAAAGTAAAAAATTGTCGATACAATAACTCGAAAATTGCTTTATGTGCTGATTGAAAAGTCTATATCTCCATGAATCTTAGCTCAATTCAAAAAATTGTCGAAATTGTTAAGTTATATGTTGTGATTAGGATTTTGATCCAACACCTTCATTTATAGGTGTTTATTTCAATGATTATTTGTTATTTCGTTTATTTAGAGAGAAAAAGGTCTCCTATGTCGACAACATTTTTTTTCCAACAATATGGTTCTTGTTCTTGTAGTATAATTAGATCGATCAACAACACTTTATTTTTTTGATTTTGTAGAAAATAAGCTTCAGAACATATTTTTCTTGAAATATCTCGTGAGTACGGCGTATTCAAACAAATGTTACAACCTGTAATTAATATTATATTTTTTTGAAAGATCTTGTAATTAATTGTTTATTTTAGAATTGGAAAATTTGATTTGGTTGAAATTAAATGCAGATTTTTTTTCTTGTTTGTTTATCTTCGTGTAAATTTATGGATACACTCTCAATCAATAATTTACAGCATCTTTGTTATGGATATTGCACATTATATGTAGGGGTTGGAGTTCAAACTCCGAACACCTTACTTCTCCACATTTAAAATGTATGAGCTCTAGTCATTAGGTTACTTGATTAAAAAAAAACACTTCTATAATTTTAATTCATTATTTGTTACACTAAATAATTGATTGTGAAAAATAACTAAAATATCATTATTTTACCCACTTCCTTACATCTTTTTCGTAGGTGATGTTAATAAGGTATTGTATTATCTATGCTTTGTAGCATTTAACCTTTTCCTTAAATTTCTATTTGTTTATTATAATTTATTGGAATTTTTGTTGCCAATTAAAATTTTCAAAAACTTATGATTTTATTAGTGTATATTTTATGCCTAAAAGTTCTTTCTTTTTTAGTGCTATTCTTTTAGTTAGGCAGGTATAAACATGTCTCCTATATTAGTTGATACATAAAAAGGATTGTGTACACTTTGACAGAAGGAAAACAACATAGTGTACAATAGAGAAAAAATTGGATAGAAGTTGAGACCATATATTTTAGCAAGATAGTTAAGTAATTTACGCAACATATTCTTTTCTTAAAGGTATAGAGGAAAGACAAAGTCTTTTTGGGAAACGTCAAAGAGGTTTAAAAATGCAAACCTATCATTTTAAGAATGTTTCTGAAAAATGTGAAAGAGGTTGGAAAAAAGTTATCTATAATAGGTGGAGATTTAGAATGCATGCAAATAGGTTGGAAAATGTTAAAGCATCACTTTATAAGTGTAACAGTTTTCGGGAATCATGTAACCAAAAAAAAAAAGTTTTTGGGAATCACAAAAAAAGGATGAGAAACGTTTTTTGTTGATATGCTCCCAATTTTGTTTAGCGTATAATTGGTTTTAAAGGACACTTAAGTAATTTATGCAAAATTTTCTTTCCTAGGTGAAAGTATATAATGAGATTAATGGATTTGTTTTTTGCATAACTGTTTCATTATCATGAAGTATGCATTGATTTTTTCGATGACTAATCTTTGTC
>Ga0209282_1000982_pt1 | contig 14897 bp, 5 predicted proteins | sample Mtrugardesep15_FD_187529 | JGI IMG/M metagenome (GOLD analysis project Ga0209282, IMG submission 187529) | Root nodule microbial communities of legume samples collected from California, USA - M. trunc garden sep15 (SPAdes) (version 2) | ecosystem: Host-associated > Plants > Roots > Nodule...
CCAATGACTTGTCTTGTATAGCGTTGTTTGCCAAATATGGTATCCGGCTGAGCAAAGCTGGAGAGAGAATCGTCAAAATCACTTAAGATTCATACAAACACAAAATCAGTTTGCGGGTTCGAATTAATTCCCAGCAGATCAAACTCAAATCCATTTAAAGAAAAGTTAAAATTGAATCAGTAATGCGAGTCCCAAAGGAAAAAAAACGATAAAAGAGCTACTGTAATCCAGATAACAATGGCTGATATTAACAATGACTGATAATGGGATCAGTCATTGCAATGTACTGGGACGTCGCTTGGCAAGATTAAATGAAAAATAAAATTAGCAGATTCAAAAATGAAAATTGTGTCTCGCTTGGAATTTGGATGCAATCTTCCTTAACCAAATATCAAAATAAAATACAAAAAAAACTTAAAATTTGCCAAGATGTATTAAAGCATTGCAATGTACTTAGTTGGACAAGTCACGACACACAATTGAAAATTGTTTTTCTCCCAATGTTTTTCTTATTCTCAACCAAACTTATGAAAATATCCGTAAAATTATCAATAAAACCATTTGAATTGAAGCGTTAAATAGTTACGTCTTGAGGTTGAGGTGAACATTGAACATTGGTGCAAGCAATTAAAGACAATTAAGATGACATAGGTGCGTATGATATGAAAACCAGCGTGAATCAACTCACTTTGAGATTCAGTGTTTTCTCAGTGACTTAAGAGTTAACTCACGCACATGTATTTTTGAAAATTTGGTTGGGAACAAGTAAAACTGTGAACTTTTAGAAGTTTGGTTGGGAATGAGCAAAACCATGAGAGAAGAGCATTTTTCCACACAATTTGGTTAAGAGTCTCTTTAGGGAAGGCCTTTTATCCTAGATATTGTTGAAAACTGACCTCAATTTTTATTGACAGTTAAATATTGTCGGTTATAACCTGTGAAGCCCTGATACTTTAAAATGGACGACGTATCGTATCCCTTGCGTATCATGCACCGATACCTGCTAGATACTTCTCGATACGTATCAGGAGAGTATCTGAAGATTAAATTTTATTTTTAAAAAAAATAATAATTCGATACTTCTCGATACGTATCAAGAGAGTATCCAATAATTATCCTACACCGATACCTGCCCCATTACTATAGTGCTTCTTTTTTGGATCATATAGTATAATGTTCCTTTTGATATATAATATAGCACTTACGTTGTTCTTTTTGGGATATATTGTGTATGTAATTGACTAATCATCACTTTCTTAATCGTCAATATTATTTATATTTATGTTGATGTGGTACAAACCTATGACTAGTTTCTTTTGTTTGTTAATATATTTGCATATTAAAAAATGGTTATAATTATATTGTACATTTAATTATATAATTTTTTTATTAACGTATCTCAGCCGTATCATATTTTGATTTTTGAAATTTTCCCGTATCAGCGTATCGGCGCAGTATCGTATCTCATATCCAGGCTTCATAGGTTATAACCCATTGGCAGATAACTATCAATGGGGGTTATTTTGGTATTTTCAGTGTGTTTCTTAGCTTTTTTTATGTTGGAATAACAATTTTTCGATATTGTTTGGACATTCCTTGGTGAATTCTATTGAGAACATACTTGCATTTCTCTTTGTAGAGAGTAGAGACATATTGAGTAAGGGGTTTAAGAAACCTCCTTGGTACTATTGTCCTGGAGTACGAGCAAGCTTCTCGCCAGACCTTTCAAACGTATTTATTTACTCTAGGGAGGATCTGCATCTCATGTCATTGCTATCTAACAAGTCCATCAGATTCTATTATGAGCGACCATACACACCAAATCTTGTTTTTTTGCCGCCACCACCACCATCATCATCGTAGGTGCTTTGAAGATGCAAAGTGGTCCAAATAATTAACTCATAATGTCAAATATGTCAAATCATTGGTTAATCCAAAGAAAATTATAGAATTAAAAAAAAAGGTTTATGTTGTCAATTTACCACTTAGAATTTTGTAATAATTGGAGAAAATAAAAGGTAATCACAACCAAAATTGAAAGGTGTTTTTTGGGTATATAATTTTGTTGTCGCTTGTTTTGATGTTGGGTTCTACTGAGTATTTGAAACTTGTGCAAGAGGTTTTGGATGAGGTTGTTAATTTGGGAAAAGTAATAAACAATGACAAAAATTCATCAAATAGGCGGTGACGAAGCTAGGAATAAACTCTTGAGAGGGCCAAATACTTTTTAAAAATTAATATGTTAAATTAACTTATGAGAAAAAAAGCCCGAAATGAGAAAGAAAAAAAAAACATGAAATGTTTGACGATCACTGTTTGAAAATTCTGAGTTTAATTATGCTTCAAAGAGTCAAATTTATCTAGGAGTGTCATTTACAAGAAACTCATTGCTAATAAAACTCTCTTTATAGTTATTAAAGAGACTAGAATTGTCAAAATAAATTAATCAATTATGTGATATTCTTTTGACTTTCATGGTTCTACCACTTTTTGATAAATAAATTTATTTGAATAGCTAATTATATATAATTGGGGTGACAAAGTATAAAACATACATACTAAAAAAAAAATTAAAAAAATTAAAAAAATTGGGGTAGCCAAAGCTACCTCATGCTACTACAAGCAGCCGCCCCTCCAAATGGGAAACTAATAGAGAAAATGAATACATCTATACTATATATATAAAAAAATAGGCGAACAATATTATCAACATTATATTGTTGGCAGTATTAAAAAAGATAAGGGTTTATATTATATTTGTTAAAAACATGGTTTTTTTAGTTTGTTACAATTCGGAAGTCTTAAATATCTGTACTTATAATTTTAATCAAATATTTATATAAAATACCATTTATAATTTACCCGCGTTAGAGCAATAAAAAGAGCAAAAAGACACAGACATATGAATGTCTGTCTTTTCGCTAGTATTAGATAGTGAAGGTTCTTGTTGTGGAGGGGACGTCAAATGAGATAGATTAACTAAATTTTTTTACAAATTTTTTTTTGGAGTGAGAGAGTGGTGCCCCAGTTTCAAAGACGGAAGACCTCAGTTTTTTTAGATTCAGTATTTTCTTTTAGTGGGGCAACAAAATAATCTATTATATATTCATAAAAGAAGCAATTTAAGTTATTACAATATACTAATTTATAAACAAGCGTAAAAATAGATAAAGATGGTATTTACATTTCAAAATATAATATATAATGCATTTTATATCATTTTGTGTGCTTAGTGTTAAACGAGTGATACCAATTAGAATGAAAGATGATTAAAATTTTAACTTTTATTTTTTAAAAAAAAATTATTTAAGGAGGCAATGCCTTTTTTTTTTTACGTGAGTAAAGGAAACTTATATGACATTTTTAAAGGTTTTTTTTTCCTTTCACAACACACATACCCGCCCTCTGGGCCCTGGGGGAAGATTATTGAAAGTAGCACCAACTTAAACGATATATAAATGAATGCGAGGGGAATATAAGAGATAAGTAGTACAAATGACGCAATAGGATTTGGTGAACTATCCTCAAAACTTTTCTGAAAGAACACACTAATTGCAAACCTCACCTTAGACGCTGCCACATAGTAACTGTCCAGGAAATAACTGCAGAAGTAGCGCTGCTGAGCTTTTTATCAGCTTTCATTGGATACAAAAAAAAAAACAAAGTAGTCACCATTATTCAATCCACGTCTGAGTAAATTAGTATATTGGGCATCCAACATTGAACCAGAAAACGAAATACAAAAAAAAAATAAAAAAAAAGTTACGAAGCGAAACATCATTAAAAATCCTACTCATCCAGCACTAATTTTCAGTGAAAAAAGATTAAATACTAGGTCATTATACTTCTCTTTATCATGGATATTCCATGGGAGGGAGCACTAGCTTTCTAAATTGCACCCATTATTTCAATTCCTATTTCCTTGAGCATGAAAATATCAGTGGGTTGTGCTTCAAACTGGAAATATCAAACAATTCGATGAACCTTTGATCCGACACTCTGGCTTTGGCACCTGCAAACCTTTGGTACTCATCAAAAATAGATGATAGACACCATCTCTGCAATCTTCTTATGCATCCCACAAGACAACCAGTGCGGTGCTGTTCATAGTAAAATCAACAAACTATTAGAGATTAATGATTCAAAAGTACTAATAAAAACAAAGATTCAAAGAACAAAGTGCACACCTTTCCTCGTTTACAATGAATCAGCACGGGGTGGTTCCTAACATCTTGAGAAAGAAAAAGAAAAAAGACACTAATTTGGTTAATATGTTATGAACAAAATGTGCTATTAAGGTAGTGAAGTTCAAGATTTTGTAATACCTAGCACTACTTTCAAAGCTTCACGAATCTTATCATTTGGGATGTTGACAAAGGGTTCCTGCCCACATTATGTGTAGTCAGTGTGCAGAACTATGATTTTTCAGATATCAGTTAAAATATCATATTATATGTCTTTTGCTTCTCCTCCCTTGCCTGGCAATCCAGGCGGAAGAAGGCAATCTTTGGGGATGGGGGTTGCTATCATTCAATGTTGAGGGAGTTCACAAGACATAAAGAATATAAGCCTGTAAAAAAATCACTGGTGATTGCAATAAGTTAAGAGCAAATTCAGCATAGGAGACACCATTATACATTTGCTAAGATTGGTCTACTAGTACTTAGAAAAGACAGTTTTTCACCTGCTGTCAATTGCTTGTAGTGGGAATGGTATAAGCTAAGGTAGACAGATTTTAACTTCATTTACACCATAGCAACTCGAGGCTATATATATATATCCAGCCAGCCCTTTGTTGTCCCTTAAAGCTCCGGTGTTTGGGTTTTGTAGAAGGTCTATTATACATATAACATGGACGTGACTGTTAGCATGTAGGTAAAGAGGGTTATAAGTCTGTACTGAACATCTTAAATAGGGCAAAACTTTGCTAAAGGAAGTGAACAATATGTAACTTATTATAAAATAGCTCTACGGCAGAGGATAGAGAACACGGGAGTATAGATTGCATAACCAATAGTAAAGCCGGATGGTTTTTCCAAAGGATTTTTTTGTAAAAGTGGAAATGAACTTCCCCTATGAATCCAAATAACCGAAGCAAACTTTACTGACTACAAATATTTTCTTCAGTTCATTATTAATTAGTCTAGTTTGATGTTTTCAAATTAAAGAGTTCACATTGAAAATGGAATTGAGTATAGCACCCTTGAAACTGAAGAAACACCAGCCCTACTAATCTGTAAGACTCTAACAGCAAGCAACAATTTTCTAGGAGCATTGTGCACCATTTCAAAATATGTTATACCTAAAGTATCAAATATTATTCTATTTAAAAAGCAAGATAAGATCAACTTTCACAAACAGTTTCAATTGAAGTGAAACCAAAGAGGTACATCAATCTAAATAAATGCCAGTGTTTATCACATGGTAACTTTAAGTCCTTCCGACATTACATACATAAGACATGTTTGGATTGATTTATTTGAACTTATCTACCGGCATAAACACTTGTGAGACTGTTTCAGAGATCTCAAACATGTCTATAAGTTGTTTTCAGCTTATTTCCATAAACTTATCAGGATGGCTTATGCAAACAGTTTATAACTTACATGAAAAGTTGAAAACAGTTTGAATTTATTTGATCTTTTGATATAGAAATAGCATATGCATAATCACTTAAATGATAATCACATATACTCTATTTAACTGGTAGACAACATGAAATTGTTAAACAAACCTTGCAGCCATCGATACCGAATTGATAAAGCCTAATTCCATTAGCATTCAAAAACTCCGCAGTAGCTTCAGGATAGGGTTCAGGGCACAAACATCTACCACAAAAACTAACATAAATACACATCTTTTACAAAACAATACAATATAGAAAGGGAAAATTGAATTCTCACATTACAGAACGAAGACGAAGCGATTTCATGAATCCGAAGTTGGCAGAATCAGGAAAACCGGACCTGAAAATACCGTTATCGACCATAGCGAAGTTCAGCGGCGGCACGAATGCTTCATCGGTGTCGTCGGAGTTACACGGCGGTGAAACGTCGGCGGCGGCGGGTAAGGACACCTGGCCGTTGGAGTTAGAGTTGTCGAGTTTCATGATGAATTTGGCGCCAAAAATGAGAAGAGTGAAAGAAAGATGAAAGCGTTAGGGTGAAGAGTGATTCATGGGATCTTCAGTATGAAGGATCTGTAATAGTTATAGAAGAAGAAACAGTGAGAGAGAAAAAGGTTTGAAGAATCTTTGATAAGATGCTAGAAATTGAGACGTGTAGAGAAAGAATATGCTGAGAATGGAAAAACCCCAAACCAAACCCCTTTCTTTTCTTTGTTTTTTATCAATCAAAGTATCAAACCCACCCCACTCAACTCATGTGTAAAGTTGCTTCCTTTTCCTACTTTTACTTTGAATCTTCTTTAATAATCGGATTTTTATGACTTGGATATACGTAGGAAGTAGGGTGGAAATATATCAGCTCGAGTTTAGGTATGGTAAAAAAATCTGTATCCAGATGTATTGTGGATAAAATCTACTACAGATATGGAGCATATATTTCGATGAATATTTATGGATAAAACAAACAGATATTATAATTATCTGTTAATTAATGGATATATGTGAAGATTTAAATCGAGTAAATTATATAAATAATCTTATTATCTTTCAACTTTCTAAGCCTTGGTATGTGAATGTTATTAGTTAAATTCATGTTAACTTCAAGGACTTTAAAATATAGAGAAATAATATTTGAACAATCAATTTTTAATAACTTTTATGACAATTTTCTCTCTCATACTCAAATTATCTTTTTATCTTTCTTTTCTTTTGACAAATTCTATCTTCTCTCTTTATTACTTTGTTTTTCGTGCTATTACCTAAATTTCTTTGTATAATTTGGTTGTTCAACAAATTGTCACAAGAAATGGTTGTTCAAATAACATTGTTATAAAATATAATTAAGTAATAAGTTTCATATTGAAAAATAACTTTTGAAACTTTTAAGATATTGAATGCACAATTTCAAAATAATAATAATTCATATTTAGTTTCTTAACTTGGGGCACAAGTTAGCATTTCTCTATTAGTTATTGAGAAATGTGAACGAGTGTCCCGTGACACTTTATGAAAACCGTGAGTAGTAAATTAAAATATTTCATTTTTTTAAGAATAATTACTTATTTTGGAATGGTTAAAGACTGTCTATGACACTCGTTAACAAGACCCTCAGTTATTATACGAACTTTATTTATTTTATAGTAGTGTAGGAATATTCATGTTTTGCTAAAATAAAATATGTGATGAGCTTTTGTTTTTAAATTTTAGCTAAAAAAATTAACAATTTTTTTTATAAATGTTATTTATAGATGTCTGTATAAACCCGTGGTTACTTTAAAATCTATGGATTATATGTAAATGAATATCCGTGAAGATATGAATAAAATATGAATTTCATATTTACCCAACAGAACGAACACAATATCACATTATCCGTGTCCATTGATTCCATTTACATTTCTAGTCGAGTTACGAAACTTGTGACAACCTATTTTTGAAAACACAATGAATATACTACATGAGATTGTAAATTGATAAATAAGGTTTTACCCATAATTCCATTTGAAAGTGATTTATACGGTTACCAATAGATGTAAGCTTAACGAAAACATCCTTGTTTTGGCCCAACATATCCGACATCTTGCTAACTTACAATGACACATAATTGTATTTCGTTAATCAATTTACCCATTTCGTCAAATTCATCTGTTAAATCAATATAATATGAGAAAATACTCCCCTGAAATTTTACATTTATGTGCAAAATTCCCCCTGAACTTAATTTTTTTATATATTTTTTCTTATCCTTACTAAAAAGATATTAAATGCAAACAATTAACTTAACTTTAATACTTTAAGCTTTACAAGCATTCATGTTTCTACCTTTATGTGAATTCCACTTATTTTTTTTGTTTTCCTATGAAATTGGAATAATCTATTTGAATGATTTTATCTGCTTTCTTTAGTATTATATTTGAACATTGATAGTCAGTTAGCTACTATTTTGAGCTTGGTCCACAACCATCAAAGCTAAAAGGCACAATGGTAACCGGAGGCAAAAACTCAATAGCAGAATGGGAAATTTCAGGTTTAGTAGAATACATAAAATCAGGTCAAAAACAAGGTGACATGTTACCAGTTGTACCAGAAGGTGCATATGCAGCGAGACTAGGAAATGAAGCATCAGTAAAACAAAGGATAAAAGTCTGATGCCAGTCCAAACACATTTTCCCTAGATTAATTATCTTTAGGTCCATTGCCAAATCTCCACATGCTCTGATGGATTAATACCTAATAAGGGCACTAGCTCTAATGGCTAATAGTCTGCCACAATTTCTGATAAGCCATATAGTAAAATAAATATTACTATCAGTGTTAACACTTAACAGATCTCAACAAATTATCACTAGAATATTATCACTGATATAGCAGGTAGAAAAGACTATCAATGTTCACATAAAGGTAGAAACATAAATGCTTTTAGAGCTTAAAGTATTAAAGTTAAGTTAATTGTTTGCATTTAATATCTTTTGAGTAAGGATAAGAAAAAAAAAGAAAAAAATTTAAGTTCAGGGAGCATTTTGCACGTAAGTTCTGTTATTTTCAGGAGGTAGTTGACGAAACGTACAATTTCAAATGAGTAATTGCCTATTTACTCGTTATAATATTAATTAGAGTTCCTATGATGTTAGATTTTTAGAGGTTCCTCTCATGAAATTCCAAAATCTCCTCTTTGATAACATGTCAAAAGCTTGTTGTATTTATAGGAATGATAGTGGTGTAGTCTTGTAGTTTTATTTTCTCTTAGGCTTTGCCCTTTTGAACAACTAAAAAGTTCATTTTTTTCCAAATATTGTTAAAAATTAAAAAGTTAAAAATGGCAAAAAAAAAGAGTGTAATCCGTAATCTATTCTAGATTATATAGTACATGGCTATATCAGGTGGGAAAAAAATCCAGTGATGTTGTGTTTCATTAAATTAATTAATTGAAAGTCCCACTGAAAACAAATGAAAGTACTAGTAAAACCTGAATTTTCAATTGAAGTAAACGATGCAAAGCATGATATAAAAATGAGAAACTCGAGCCACTTGGTTGCGTAAAAAGGAACGAAACTCAAATAAACAAACACACTCAACTCAAGATTTAACAGTGAGATTCATTTCAAAAAGATGAAAACAGTTTCCGATTGGATCCATTCTTCTTCGAATGAGCACATTGAAACGTACCAGCAATGGTTCATCTTAGCCGATTCAGGTTTTTTCTACTTCACTTCTTTACTTTCTTCCGCATTCATAAAACCGATTCATCACCTTTTTTTTTTCTTTTCGTTTTCATTGATTAATTGAAGATGGAGATGGCCGTATCAGTGGAAATGATGCTATCAAGTTCTTTGCTCTCTCCAACTTGTCTCGCCCTCAGCTCAAGCAGGTTTATACAATTGTTTTTATTTTTATTTTTTAAAATTCTTGTTCCTCATTTCAGTTACAATTAACTTATCAAATGTTAATTTACTTGCAAATCGTAATTAAGCTGGCTTAATTGCATTGTTTCACTAATAATTTCATATTTTCTTCATCATAGGTTTGGGCTATTGCGGATACTAAGAGACAAGGTTTTTTAGGTTTTGAAGAGTTTGTTACTGCAATGCAGGTTATATACATTTTAAAATGCTGAATGTGTGTTGAGTTTTGATATGAATGGATGATTTAATATCGAAATCTGACTTTAAAATTCAATGTTTGTTGTTGTAATATACAGCTCATTTCTGTGGGACAGGCGGGGCATGATCTCAACTCAAATATCCTTAAAACGGAGAGTAAGTTCACTGATTAGTGCGTTTTATTGTATGATTTTGTGGTGGTATTTGTTTGCATAAATTATTGTTAAACAGCATCTTTAGCAGTGCTATACTGCTTTGACGTAGTGGAATTTGGACAAACCAATATTGTTCCACGATACATTATTTAGTACAAAATGTTGTCAAGTAGCGGCTATAGTGGCACTATATCAATGTTGCATTGCGGAATTTTGCCAATCCGTTATTTTCCGCTATCCACGATTGACAACATTGTTTTGGATTGCGATTTTTCTTATCAAAGGATAGAATTTGCTCTGTTCCTCATATTTGTTAACACCAAACACGTCATGATAAGGATGAAGAAGTGAGGTCTCATGTTATGACTGACCTCTGTATCTGCTGAATGTAAATCATTTGGCATGATACTGGGTACTCAGTGTGTAGCTATTAGGCTTAATTAGTGGATACCAACAAGAGAAAGTTCATAAATGTTTAATTTCTTTGATATTAATGTTATACATCTACATTTCAAGGAATACTGAAACAGCCAACAGACCTAAGAAAATCATCTGGTCTTAATAATTGCAGCAATGGGTAACCTAGTAAACTTCATGAACCACCTAAAGAAGGAGAGTGTTGGTCTAAATTTGCACAATGATGCTATATGTATATAATGTATTATCTGTTGGATCGAAAGAGACTGAATTTTCCTTCAGTCTAATGTCAATTTTCTATTGCTCTTCGTATTTGTGCTATTTATTCGTTTTAATGTATTTAATTGTCCCATTTCTATTAATTTCAGTTGACAACGAAAAGATCAAACTTCCAGTCATGGAAGGAATTGACGCATTAGTAGCTGTAAGTGGTGCTTTATATATCACTGCACTTTATCAATTAAATTGTACTAGTTTTGTTGATTCCTTTTCTTATTGGTTTGTTTTCTATTTGTTTTATTAGAATACAGGGAGTTCAACAATAAATGCCCAACCTGATGTATTTGGTAAGACATGTAATTTTTTATTTCTTTATTAATGACATGGTATTGTTTAAATTAATATTGATTAAATTATTTAATTGATAATACTTAGGTACTGGTCAGCCTCGGCCTTTTCCACCAGTTGCTTCAAAATCTGTAAAGAAGGTGAGCGCTCCAAATTTGTGCCCATTTTGACAAAATGAAGTTTTTCCTATGAAAGCAAATAAAAAATGTAAATTAAAGAAAGGCCGCCTTGCTTTTATAGTTGAGCAACCAATCTGTAAAAATGCGTACCAGTTTGTATTTCTAATGGACTAATGATAGCTAATTTTCCGATGCTGGAATGAAAGGCCTTGGCTTTCTTGCTTACATTCATTGCATCATGAATCAGATGATGTACCCACGGCAATATTGAAGCGATGTAATTACTACGCAAAAAGATTTTGGAATGTGCATTTGTTATGTTGTTTCTTTTCAAGCTCTACTATGTATGTCTTTACTTTATTTCAATATTCTGTATGGTATATTCTAATACAGTAGTTTCTTTTTTTTAGTTACCTCTCAGTGCAGTGACATCAATAATAGATGGCTTGAAGAAATTGTATGTGGAGCGGTTAAAACCATTGGAGGTCACTTACCGATTCAATGATTTTGTATCTCCATTATTGGTAAGTAATGTCTGCATTCAATATATAAATAAAATATGCTAATTTCTGTACACTTCATATTTGAACAAGGTAGTATCATGATTCACGGCATATTAATTATTCATGTCATTATGACTAACAAGTTAGGCTGCCTCTGATTTGTCCCTTTCAGACTGACAGTGATTTCGATGCTAAACCAATGGTCATGCTTCTTGGTCAATATTCCACAGGCAAAACAACATTTATAAAACATTTGCTAAGATGTGAATATCCAGGTTAGTTATGTTGTGGTTGTTTTAGCAACTGCAATATATGAATTCCTTCATGTGTATAACTTGATGATAGAGGGGTATAAATTCCTTTATTAATCCTGTATTACCTTACTCTTGACACAGGGGCGCATATTGGACCAGAGCCTACGACTGACAGATTTGTTGCTGTCATGGTACTATAATCTTCTTTTCTTTTTCCTTGTATTTCCTTTATATGTTAATTAAATCTAAACAAAACTCTTCCTTTTGGGGCGTCAGAGATCATTCTGTAATTGTGAATCTGTTCCACAGTGTTCACTAAAGTTCAAAGCTCAATATCTTTTTTATTTTATTTGTAGTCTGGAACTGATGAGAGGAGCATTCCTGGAAATACTGTAGCCGTTGATGCTAGCATGCCTTTTAGTGGCCTGACAACTTTTGGTAGTTCGTTTTTGTCAAAGTTTCAATGCTCTCAAATGCCACATCCGGTGAGTTTTTTTTATATCTTTCCAATTCCATTTCTGCTCTGTTGGCGATTTCGTTCTTGAACTTGAAACAATATTTTCTTTCAGCTGCTAGATGAAATAACATTTGTGGACACCCCTGGTGTCCTCTCTGGAGAAAAACAAAGGACTCAACGAAGTTATGATTTCACTGGTGTTATATCATGGTTTGCTGCAAAGTGTGATTTGATTCTTCTCCTATTTGATCCTCACAAACTCGACATCAGCGATGAATTTAAACGAGTGATTTACTCTCTACGCGGTCATGATGACAAAATACGCGTTGTGTTGAATAAGGCAGACCAAATTGATACTCAACAAGTAAGTATCAACAACTAAATTTATACTGACCTAAATATTTCCGACAACTTGTTTTTCTAATTTTTGGCTTACTTATGTGTCCTATATTGTAATACTGCAGCTCATGAGAGTTTATGGAGCGCTGATGTGGTCTTTGGGTAAAGTTCTGAATACTCCAGAAGTTGTACGTGTGTATATCGGGTAAGTTAGTTGTCTTTGAAATACATATAATGATTCATTAATTTTGTTATTCACTACTCATTTAAAGCTTATGCTGTCCCGTTGCAATTGAACATCATAAGATCTTTATGCTTTCATAATTTTGGTGAAAAGGCTTGGTTGTTGTTGTAGTTTTGGTGAAAAGAGTTATCTTTGTTATCTTCTCTTTCTTAGCATTTTTGCAGGTGAATTCACGTTTAAATGTGTAATGTCTGCCTGTGCTTCACATTGTTTTTGCATTACGATAATGGATTCATTCTCCAGTTAATTTGACATTCTTCAGCTGATAGTTTGTACTACTTTCCTTGACTTTTCAGCTCATTCAACGATAAGCCTATAAACGAAGGCTTTGTTGGCCCATTAGGACAGGAACTTTTTGAAAAGGAACAAAATGATCTCCTTTCAGATTTGGTAGATATTCCAAGAAAGGCTTGTGACGGTCGGGTACAGTCTATTTTCATATTATTTTTAGACCTGGTCATACAAATGAGTAATAATATATGAACATAGCAGACTGCAAGCTTATACTCCTTTATTTGTTTGTATTTTCATTTTCCGGTTCTGAAATATGATGTCATTGGAATGGGGCAGATCAATGAATTTGTTAAACGTGCTAGATCTGCTAAAATTCATGCTTATATAATTAGTCATCTTAAGATGGAGATGCCTGCAATGATGGGCAAAGCTAAGGTGCAACAAAGGCTTATAGATAATCTTGAAGATGAATTTAAAAAGGTATCCTACTTCCATTTTTGTTTCCTTATTTTGCCCAGTTTCTTCGTTACATATTATTTACTAAATTACTATCATCTTGCAAAACAGGTTCAAAGGGAGTTTCATCTGCCAGCTGGTGATTTTCCTAATATTGATCACTTCAGAGAGGTTTTGAGTAGTTATAGCATTGACAAGTTTGATAAATTGAAGCCTAAAATGATTCAAGCTGTAGATGATATGCTTGGTTATGAAATACCAGAGCTTTTAAAGAAATTTAGAAATCCTTATGATTAGGATGAAAGCATTTGAGCTTGTTGTTGATAAATTGAAGGTGCACCATGTGAAGCCTAAATGATTCAAACTGTAGATGACATGGTTGGTTATGAAATACCAGAGCCGTTAAAGAAATTTAGAAATTCTATTAAGCTGGAAACGTTTAAGCTTGTTGTTGATTTTGTCATGAGTGTTTCTGACTGAGATTTTGATGTTCAGTCTTCCGAAATAATGAAAATATTTTTTGTCTTGAATGTCTGATGTCTACAACCTTTACAGTCCAGTTCATGACATGATATTATAGATAGTGTCTGGTTTAGACAATTGCCGCTCGATTTATTTTGTTTGCCTTACTTATATACGAAGGTGCACCATGTGAAGGTGCTCACTATCCCCCATCTACTATTTCTAGAGCCCTCGTATCCGGGAGTGGGATGATAAAGGTGCCGTTGTATACTTGCTTTACAGTATATCTAGACAAGACACATTTTTATGTAGCATATTTTGTTTATTGGCTGCATCATTTTTGTTTTATCACAAGCGTTTGAGTCATAGCTTTTGTGATGTTCTGATGTGAAGACATTCATTCACATTTTGGTTCCCTGCATTGTCTATATCAAGTCTTCAAGTTCTGTTTTATGCTGTCTATGAGTTTTGGTGCAATCAAGTCTTCAAGCTCTGTTTTGAACGGCATTGTTTATAAGGTCCTATTAAAACTTTAGAACTAGGAGGACTTTTTTCATCAATAGAATGGAATGCAAGTAGCTTCCCATATTTTTGAAATTTTCACTTGAGTCGTTGTTGTATAAAAGTTTAGAACAGGGAAATCAACTGATGTAAATTACATGATATATGGGAGAGTGGGGTTTAGCATGGGGAAGGAGAGTTGTTTCCCATCATGGAAAAGTTTTTTTTGACAGTTAGATTAAGTAAAGAACACATTGTTATCATACACTCTGAACACTAGATTACTTGTTTTTTTCCCTTTCACGATTGTCTTCAACCCAAGGTTCTGGAATTTTACACTCACTTTCAATGAAGAACAACAACATAAAACCACAACAAGAACATGAGTGCTATCATCATAATCATCATCTACAATATCTCAAATGGCAGAATAACCAATAAATCAAGAAAAATAAAATCAAGG